>Ga0131853_10024581_pt1 | contig 10866 bp, 5 predicted proteins | sample TergutLab28metaG_FD_92764 | JGI IMG/M metagenome (GOLD analysis project Ga0131853, IMG submission 92764) | Labiotermes labralis P1 segment gut microbial communities from Petit-Saut dam, French Guiana - Lab288 P1 (version 2) (version 2) | ecosystem: Host-associated > Arthropoda: Insects >... | reverse complement strand
TGTGTGTGTGGTGTGTGTGTGTGTGTGGGTGTGTGTGTGTGTGTGTGTGGGTGTGTTTGTGTGTGTGTGTGTGTGTGTGGGGGGGGTGGTGGTGGTGGTGTGTGGGTGCGTATGTGAACTTCTGCGTTGTTCCTGAACTACTTTTTCCCTAAAATCTTCCGGAACGCCGGTCGATCAAAACCCTCTATCAATGCCATACGGACGACTAAATTCCACATTTGTTCTTTTGGTTCCCTCTTACCAACAATATGATAAAGAAGGTACTGGAGGACATTACTGCTGTTTAATGTAGGACTCAGTAATCTATGCCCAAATAATATCCTGGCTCGTATTACGTTATATGTTTAAAGAAACAAAATAATAATATGGCGTTCGAGTGTGAAAATGTATAGCGATGGAAAGTGTAGCGTTTTAAATTTGATGTAGAAACACAGTAGATGGAACTATTGATCATGGATTTTTCTGTTTATATAAGAACCTAACCAGGATGACGGTTGTGAATTTAAGGAACAAAAATCAGTTGCACAGCGCTTAGAATTCTTTGTCTGCTTGGTGCTAAGGAAATATTTTATCGATTCTTCGTTTAACAACTTGACTTGCCACCCGCTCGAAAGTTTGGAAGTCAAGGATGTGTGGTGACTGGAGCGGTATGAGCAACACGTGAAGACGAGGAAGAAAACTGATTTTATTAAGATAATTTCCCAAAATTTGTTTGAAACTTCGAGGAAATGTACGAAGATTTCAGACAAATTTGTATTATACCGAGATTCGAATACGAGTTTGTCAGAATGTGAATCCGCATTGTACTAGTTGAACCGTAAATCCAAAGATTGTAACCTTTTTCGTTTTAGACGGACAATGTCCTATATCCGGTGTGTTTCTTCGATATCAAACCGCCATTTTTTGGAATTTGTGGTGTCCAAATTGTCATTGGGACAGATTTTTTTTCTCGAATATTTCGGATTTCTACTGTCATTATCAATCTATCAATGCTCCATGATCATTCATTCTTTTAAAACCGACGTTATGTAAAGGGAGGAATTGACAGAATTGTTAAACAACATCCTGTTATGTTATTTTACATTATTTTATACCCTTATTTCCGTACTCGATAGGAAAGCTCGAAATGAGGATTATCAAATAGTAGCGCCGTGACATTACGGAATGTCACAGAATGTGCCGGCACAATATAAATGGCAACAATTTTCGTTCTTCTTTATTTTCAGAGCCCGCTTTTTCCTGAAAATTAAAGTGAATTTTAACTTTTTGTTGACGGAATTTACATTAGCCCCAGAAGACATGACGGCGAATAAAAATATGTAAGTACAGTTAAAATGTAGAATATTTTAATACACAGTTTTCATGGTGCATTCGAAAAAGCATGTCGATCTTCACAAGAAAAGTAGGAATTTCACTGAAGTGTGTACGTGGCAGCAAAGTTTACTAAAACTTCGAAATACCAGAACAAATAAAAAGTGTTCCGCAATTCTGTTTTCTTATGTCGACAGATGGACAAAGACATGATGAGGTTAATAGGCTCATTTTCTTTGCGAACTTGCCGAAAACGGAAAAATATCCTATGCCCTGAGAGGGAATCGAGCCGGTGACGTGTGATATTAATGCACGTGGTTACGAAAGAGAAGCAGCGTGTTTGCAACCCGGTGAATGTAGAAGCCATTCATTGCTTTTTTTGTTTCTGGTTCAGTGATTCTACATGTCGGAGCTCGAACCCTTCTCTCGCAAGCTTGTTCTTGAGTCAGTTACAAAGCGTTACACAATATATCGCTGCATGTGGACACAGATGACTGTATGAAAGCGTTGCAGTCAGCATGGAGGTACGTAGCAGTGTGGATATATTTATGGAGAGGTGGATGTTGCTTTCGTTCATACTTACTTTCTGTTTCTTTATACCCTTTAGAAAGGGTATATCGAATTATTTCATTACCCTATTTGTTTTTATGTGTCACAGTGTGCATTACTTACTCGTTGCAACCTCTGCATCAGTAGAAGCTTTTCCGTTAAACTTGGTATGGATATCTTGTCACTAGAAGTCGTTACAGCTTTAACAATTCAAAGTTATACATCTCTATTAAAGCTAACACTACAGCTGAAGTTGGGAAGGAAACAGATCAGTCTAACACAGGATTCTAGAATTTTTTTTCTCTGTGTCAATATGGTATAGGATTCTAGGATTCTTTCTGTTATTCAATTTATTATACGACTATAGAATGTTGTTGCTTATTGTATTAATTATTAAAGTCTTAACATTTTTTGTCTGATTGAATTTAATGCAGGACTTGGGAATTTTGTTCTCCTATTCCATTCATCGTAGATCATTAAGACTTTTTTTCTGATTCATTTTAATAGAAGACTAAAATTTTGATCTCCGATTCATGAAATAGAGAACACTAGGATTTTTTTGTCTGTTCAATTAGTACACTGCTCTGTGATTTTTTTTTAATCAATGGCTTGTGGATTCCTAGTGTTTATTCTACGATTATTAAATGTAGGAATCTAGGATGTTTTTTGGTTCCATAAAATGGGAGGCAAAACTTTTTCTCCCATTCAATTAATGTGGGGATCTAGGATTATATTATTTAATTGCGACATGACTCAAAAAACATCGTATGATAAAATTCTGTATGCTTTCTCAAGAATTTCCCTTAAAATGAGAGGTATTGTTAAATATACCGTAGAATATAGAAAAAATTTACTTTCCTGTATGGTACCCAGAATATACAAGAAACTGATGGGAGACACGTTTAATTTCTTATAGAAGAAGAATGTTATTTTCAATAGAAATTAAGGGTATCGGAATAAGAAGAATTAAAACAAAAGTTTGTGTTGCGATATAATTTAAAACCACGCTTAATTTAAATGTTCAAATTTTAGTTTCAAACTCAATTGAATATGCCTAAGTTAAGACATGCTTTTCTAAATTGTGTATGACACAGCCTGAAGATAACCACGTAGGGTGGAAACATATGATATTTCAATAACGATGTACTGCATATGATACAAGACATATCTACAAGGATAACTGTGTGAAGTGCAGAGGTGTGCATAGTGTTTAAATCAACAATGTCTTTTCCACCTGCACGTCAATGCTTTTTTACTTTAAGTGTATCTACTGTCTAGGATGTGGGGGTACGCGGTGGCAGAGTTGGTTGAGACACTGCGCTACAAACCGGAAGGTCGCGGGTTCGACTCCCGATGGTGTCATTGGAATTTTCCATTGACAAAATCCTGCCAACCGCACTATGGCCGTGGGGTTGACTCAGCTTCTACCAGAAATGAGTACCAGGAATATTTCTTGGGGGGTAAAGGCGGCCGGTGCGTAGGGCTGACAACCTTATCACCTTCACGTACCGACTGTCTTGAAATGTGGAAGCCTCAAACTCCTGGAAACCTCAGGGCCTGTCCAGGCCTGTAATGGGATCGCTTTACCTTCTTTTACTGTCTAGGATTTGTCAATGTCCTATATCACGTATTGTTAATACACAACTGGATCTATAGGTAGAATGCTTATTTTCATCTTCTTCAAAATTCCCAGACCGACGATGAGACCATCCAGCCTCCCAGACAATGGGCACCGGTGTCTCTTTCGAGAGCAAAGCGCCAGTGGTTTGAAATTAACCAACCATCTTTATTTATTTCAGCAGGCGAGAAAGAATGCGCTCTTTGTTTTACCCCACACCATAGGCCAACATTGCGTGAGCAGAGAAAATTTTACCTTTCTACTTTTACAACTATAAATTGATGTCTGTACTACGGCACTGCAACTGTATGACCGGCCGTAACTAGTTTTCTAATGAAAGTTACCGAGCTGCAAGTTAGCTCGTATCCAAAATGTTATTCTTTTTGTTTCGACATTCAGCACTGTCTTATTTTCTCCCTTTCCTTCTATCATGTCTACCTGTTCCTCTAATTATCATTCAGTTATGGTACACACACGCTCTCTCTCTCTCTCTTGAAAGTGTTAAATTATTATGTATATTCTCAATGTAATGGTAAAGGTAAAGTGATCCCGTTACAGGCCCGGTGTGGCTCAGAGGGTGGGTAGAGGTATAGCTCTACTCTTCCATGACCGCGGCACTAGAAGGGGGTGAGTGGTCAGCAGCACACCCCGGCCGCAATTTACCCTCGGGAAAGACCCGGTACGTTTTGTACAGGAGTCTGGGTGGGATCCAGGGCCGGTCTGAACGGGCAGAAAATCTCGTCCCCACCGGGATTCGATCCCGTAACGTCCAGCTAGTCAGTCGCTATACCGACTGAGCTACCCGGCCCACATATTCTCAATGTGCCGGATGAAATCAGGGAAATGGATCGGATTATTCATGACCATCATAGGTAAAGTTAGCTTCTGAAATCTAATCGATTACTTGACTAGGAACATTCAGAATTCTGATCATGAAAATGTTGCAGTATGTTTACAAAATTCCCAAAATAAGACAGAACTGATGTATAAAGCTGTGGAAAATTTGCAGTGCAAATAAATTGAGAAAAGGTGGCTGTTAAAAAATATATTATTAAAAATTATAGGTCTGGGTAATAGTAATCCTTTTCAAATATCCAGAATTCAGTTTCATTTTGGAAGCTACTCGTCTATGTTTTCATCTGTTTTCCTCTGTGATCTTGTATATCATTGTCGTAATTAGGTATTCCTGCTTCGTTATTACGTGTTGTATTACATTTAATTGGTGCTATTTGTATGAATATGTTACTTCATATATTGCAGCCTGTTTCCTGTGGGAGAATTTTCAGTTACTTATGTCCTTAAATTAATCTCTTTATGTGGTTTAATTTACTTTATTTTCAATAAGAGGTACAAAATGCAGAGGAAAACATCTCTTTTCACATATTCACTTATTGAAAGCATGGTAATGCATGTGCAATTACAAATTATTTTAAAATTTTAATTATTTTAGAAAGTTGTTAAAAAGTGTTTTTATCAACATCTTGTAAACATTCAAACGTAGAGGATAAAATGGGAAATGTTTTGTAGAATGTTTCCCATTTCTTAAAAAATTATCATGCCTTTAAACCGCTTAATTAATAGGTTTAAATTAAGTTAAAGAAAATTACTTATTTAAAGATGTAATTCCCCAATCACAATAATAATACTGGAAAAAAAACATCCGAGTTTATGCTCAAAAGCTTGGCTCCTTTATCTCAAAAGTACTGAGCCTACTGGCAAAAGAAGTTCCATAAAGCCTACTGTCGTTCAGTTTCAGACGCCATTTAAATAGGCCAACCTTGTTGACTAATCTCAGCGTTCCCCCTGGTAGAATGATTGTGACTTTGTAACTTCCTGAACATCTCCGTAAGATATACGAAAGCTAAGATGCTGTATTTGATGGGCTAAAATTCCGACTTTATCTCCGATAATCGCGTTTGGAGGATGCCTATTTACCGATGATCTCGCTAATTAAATTCGCGCTCTTTTCTCCTAAAATATTCTTATAATATCCCTAATAATTTCCAAGGAAAATGTTGTTGTAGACGACAAAGAAGTGTTCAGACTGACGGAGGAGGTTCCCTGTAGCGATAAACTGGAATGACAGCCATATGATAGCTTTTCTGTAACATTAGGTCTTTAAACAGACAAAAGAGACATCTTCAGATTCGAATAAGTGTAAGTACTGCCTTGATAATCCCCTCGCTCTCTTCCTCTTTCGTCAAACATCTCCTCCACAAGCCCCTGAGCCTGCATTACCACGAGGTCAGAAATGACCTCTGACCTAGTCGGTCCGTCCCTTCCTGTAGCAACATATTGCTTCCCAAAACGCAACCAAATTTCAAGCAGGAGTGACCTAACAGGTCTATAGTTCAAGGGTTGTCCTTCATTATATCAGCTGTGACTTCGGCTTGTCTATTCAGATGTTCATCAGCAAGACAGTAAGTTAAATTGAAATTATTTGATTCCAATGGCAGATTTTTTGGAAGGTTTTACTAATCGCTGTTTTCAGTAGAATAAAAGAACCATTTGACTATCAGATTAATCACTGACGACCACAGGCATGCGTATGGTGTGTACCAGGTGTGTCAAAGCGTAGCGTCTCATCACAACAAAGTTTCTTTTTAATATCAGGCTCCTTACATTTGTATTTTTAAATAGCCTTAGTCGTTAATTAAAAAAAATTAATTTTCTTTTTAGTTCCTTTAATGTGATTGGTGAATAAAAATGTCATTTTTGATTGAGAATTCAAAAAAAATATTCGCCTTTTTTTTAAAAATGAAGGTTGTGTTCCCTATGAGCACACCGTCAAGCCATGTGATGTGCACACTTATGCTGCTGACAAAGACCTGTACCTCTAAATTTAGTCTTGTACTGTACCTGTGGTTCTTATAATAAAACCAAAGAAATGCACCAATTTTTCAAATTTATTTTTTGGAATAAGTCTCTACATGTTTCGTACACGTTTTCTGTCCATCATCAGGAGTCTAGTTCTGTACACACAGCAATGCATACAGGTTACGCTGACTGCTTGCTAGCAAGCTGTGTGTACAGTGCTAGACTCCTGATGATGGACAGAAAACCTGTCCGAAACATGTAGAGTTCTATTTCAAAAATAAATTTGAGAAATTAGTGCATCTCGTTGATTTTATTATAAGAATATATAAGGATGCACGGTCCTCTGAATGTCAAATTCTGTACCTGTAGCTTATTTAGTTGTTGCGGTATTTATTTAACTATTCGGCATACTATTTCTATATTCAGTTTCTTATATAATATGCTAATTAATTAATTATTTCATCGGTGCGGTGGACACTTAGATAAGCTATTTAAGTTTCTGTGAATTGACTGATCTGTTAATGACAAAGTATTCAGTTACTCAGCACTCTTCCTAGCCATTCAGATAATCCGAGTTTTGAGTTTTACTCAGCGGTGTATTTGACTATTCCTTTCTTTTGGTATATGAGGCTGCTTTGCTGGATTGCTGGTTCGCAATGTCTTGAGAGGATCGCCTTCAACTGCGAGAGTTCAAGGTCCCTGAAAATAACCGCAACCTTGACACCAAAGGCGACTTTTTTTCCGAAGCTTCCTGAGGCACTCAGCGAGGCAGCGTCGTATCTCGTAAGACCGCAGTATTCAATTGCAGAAGTATTTATTTGTTTTTTGCTCTCATCATCGTTTATACAGTTCATTATCATAACTGGCTGAGTAAATTATTTAGCCTAGTCATTTGGTGGAATACATGTTAAATTAGAACCCTGAAGAAGGAAACTTAGTGAATACTTTCTAAAATGAAAGATGATATTTTTTGGATCTAACACTGCGTTGTTGGGTGGAAAGATTTTAGCGTTTCGGAAAAACAAAATCTGCTGAATTCATCTTCAAGTATTTTCCTAAAAACCTCAAAATTTATACGAACTTACTGTATGCGGCAAGGATTAGTATTCATATATACCTGAGAAAGGACGTTAAATCCTACACGGTTGTGAAAGAGTACGAAAGCTCTAAGTCTGTTGTTAGTGACATAAGCCAGTCTTGTTTCATAAGACGGCCCGTATCATGCCACATATGGTGTCCAATATCCTACTGCACAGCACTGAACAATGCCCAAGCCACGTCCCTGAATGCAGCGGAGATTCAACAGAAAATTACTTCAAGAGATATGAAGAAAAATGTAAATTACATAAGTTGTTGCCATATTGTACGTTGCAATTATTTTGCAACGGTACGTGTTCAGTAAGACAGAATGACAGCATTATCTGAGGACGCAAATGTTTTGCAATATGAAGCCGTGTAGACTGGTATAACATATGGGTAACCATGTAGGTACTTATGTACATGCGGTCTTAAACCGTCAGTTGTCAGTCTCCACTTGCACAGCTGTGATAACTTTAAATCTCGCCAAACTACATTTCTTTCAACACATCGATCAAATTGCTGGGATAGTAACAGAGAGGACGAAGATGAGGCGGAGGGAGAGAAGGATTAAGAAATAAGAAAGAAAATGAAAAAAAGACAAGAGAAGGAAGACAATAAGAAAAAACAGTTATAAGAGAAAGAACAAGAACAAGAGTAACAAGAAGAACAAGAAGAACAAGAAGAACAGGAACAAGAATAACAAGAACAACAAGAAGAAAAAGAACAAGAACAACAAGAACAAGAAGAAGAAGAAGAAGAAAGAGGAGTAGAAGGGGGAGACAAGACTGAGAAATCAAAATACTGAAATGTTATTTTTGATGCTTAGTTACAAATTAGGATTACAACTTTCTTTTGGAGATATTGCGCGCCTTAGTGAAATCGAGCAAGTTAATTCAAGTTAAAATAGCCCCGTTTTACTTCTGGAATTTTCTGGGTCGTATTTAATCTCGGACAACGCTTACATGCCCGTAGATTGGACTATTGTCTAGGATTGTATATAGCTACAAGGCAAATGTCGAGAAAATGCTTCAAATTAGAGAATGACTGTGTCCTTTAACGTACATTTTAATGCATTAAGCACGGAAGGTTACATCATTGGTGTTATAAGCAAGCTATACTGCTAGACTGCCACAAAACAAATCATGAAAATGTAAATAAGTACTTTATCTTAAACAATGTCTTTTCCTATAAATACCGGTTAGTTTTGAATATTCTCCATCTCTTCTGCTTGTGATCTTTCGAATATGGGTCTGTGTATGTTTGTTTCTGTGGGAAGATGAGCGGTCGGTATTTATAATGACCATTACGCCACCTTATAATGAAGATCGGCATTTAACACACAGCTTCTTAAGTCAGTGCATACGTACGTAGCTCTTATACGAAACTGCAAAATTTTTAATGTTTATTCTTCTCTCTCTCACTCACTCACACTTACCCTCAAATTAACGCTTTTACCAACTCGGAAAATCATTCAACCGATCAACTAAGTTGCTTCGTAATTAAATGAGTCACAGAAGTTGTAACTAAGCAACAAAGTGTGTAACCCTCCAGTTACAGTCGGTGTATTGCATTAGGAATCTAAATTGCAATATCTTTAAAAAAAATTTCTTCCCGTGATTGTATTCCGAAGCGCCTTGTGGGGTTGGATTTTTTGTTGACGTTGATGAAAATAGTTTTTTTTTTAATAATTGATTTAACTTTTAAATACCTATGAAGAAATGAGAGCAGAAACACTACCACGAATTTAATTATGTTGATTCAGTGGAGCCTTTGGGTTACAGCAAATGAAAACACTGTGCCTTAGATCTTCCAGTAATTTCAAAGCATCCAATTCCTGATAAAAAATCCCATCGTCCCTTCCACTAAAACCAAAACTTTAAAACAATTAGACTATACACCTTACATAGTCCATGAAGAATTGCACCCATATTTGGCAAAACCTCTTTTGAACATTGATTTGTCTATTTCAGGCATTAAATTTCTTCGTTCTTTATTACTACTTTTACTGTAATCAGCAGTGGATAAAGTTCAGTGAGTATAATTTGCTAAAAGATGAAGAATGCGCCCAGATTGTATAATTGCTTTGTATAACAGACAAACGAATTACTTTATCAAAGCGCTGGACTTATGTTTGACGAATTTATGCCATCTCAAATGATTTTTAATACAAAGAATCTTCATCTTCCTCTGCAGCGACAGGCTTAGCGGTCTCTTACGCTCTTCCGCAATTTCTTTGGATGTCTCCCCCTTGACCGTCTTTCTTTGGGGACGTAGTGGAGCATTTGGCTTGGTAGTCTGTGACGTTTCTTTCAATTTATATGTTGCAGCCGATTTCTTCTGTACTGATATATGTATTCTGCTGTGGAAGTTACTTCAAGTTCTTCTGTTATTAATTCATTTCTTTGTGGACCAAAAAAAATAGCCAACATTTTTTTCTCAAGAATTTCATTTCAGCTGATGTAAGGCACCATTCGTCCTGCTTTCTGATGGTCCAAGCTTCGTTGCCATAACTAAGTACTGGTCTTACCAAAAGTTTATAAGTTTTCATGCTCGTGTGTTTTGAACTTAGTCATTTTAAACACTTGCTTAATTATTCTAAGTGCCCTATTATAATTTTGAATTTTTATCTGCATACAACTGACTCACAAATAAGACAAGGCATAACCCAGGTACCTATTTAAGAGACTTAAGTTGTTGTAATGTTGAATTTCCTATGCAAATTTTTCTCCTACTTGTGTTTTACCTCGAAAGGCCAAAATTATTGTTTTGTACCAAAGAATTATTTCAATAGTTTTTAATAGAAGTCATTACATTCCACTTTCTTTAACATTAACCTGAAAAGCATTTTTCTGAGTATCATGTGATTCTCAGCAAAATATCAGGCAAGCGGAACTGTTATGAGATCGAAAATCTGGAAAATTCGGAGTTGGGAGAATCGAGGCTTCGCCTTTGGATGAGTCATGTCAAGCAGCGTCACAACCCAGACGACCGGAAAACTTAATCACACCGCTGTGAAAAACTCAAAACTCGTATCTATATTTTTCACTGCGGATGTATATACTGAGAGGCGCTCAACTGTGACTCGTGTTTGAGCCCCCGGAATATGTATATCTCAATAAATTCTGAAGCTCTTAACCTAGTGTGAAGGTATTGAGTTAAAGTTGAATTTCTTTTTGACGAAATAATATAGGGTCTTTCAATATTCATAGGTCCGTGCATCGCAAATATATTCGCAGAATACAACCAACAAGATGCGACGTTTCTCAATTTATTTAGCCGTCCAGGCTAGCAGCAGGCAGCAGTATTGTTCTGACAAGTACCTGACGCTGTATGTGCAGTTTTGAGCTCCTGATGATGGAAGGAAAACTCGTCTGAAACATGTTAAGCATCTTACAGAAATAAATAAATTGAGGAACGTCGCATCTTGTTGGTTGTACTCTGCGAAGAAGTTAGGATCAGTTATGTCTGAGATCGTCACCATCATGATTATC
>Ga0131853_10024579_pt1 | contig 10867 bp, 8 predicted proteins | sample TergutLab28metaG_FD_92764 | JGI IMG/M metagenome (GOLD analysis project Ga0131853, IMG submission 92764) | Labiotermes labralis P1 segment gut microbial communities from Petit-Saut dam, French Guiana - Lab288 P1 (version 2) (version 2) | ecosystem: Host-associated > Arthropoda: Insects >... | reverse complement strand
TTAAACATGGTATATACTCTCCGTTTTTTTTCTCTTCAAAATGCAGTTTGTTCCATAATTCTAACGTATTTGGTTCCTGTATTATTCACATTTTATATACAGGGTGTGCTAAAATTAAAAAAATAATTCAGGCTCCAAAAGGTTAAACATATTACTTATCTTCATATTCTTAGATAGCAAAGCGGAAGACAACAAGATTCTGGGCGGAAATGTATCAAGCACCTTGTCCTCCGCTTGTCCGGATCCCCCCCCCATCCCCCCTCAACCGATATCCTCGAAACTCCTGCACTCCCACTGTTGTGCAGATCCCAACTATCCTTCATTTCTCTTGCAACAAACTGTCTTCACCCATACCAACTCGTCACACTCCAAGTTCCATATAACATGTCCGTTTTTTCATTACTCAGGCGGGCCGTTTCCAACTTCACGATGTCAAAATGACCTTTCTTTTAATAAAACGATAATTTTCAATTCGATCTTCAAATGTAGTAGGGATTTTATCAGACCGACACAAGCCGTACTGAAAATCTAGCCAACTCCTCGTGCTATAGGTCTCCCAAACAAAATTTCGTCGAAATGCTGCAAGTTACAATGGACCAACGAACAGAAGCGACCTTTCGACATGTGCCATTTTCACTTACATGATGCAAATAAAGGACTGAATGAAATGATCACAAGATAAGGAATTGTACTGTAAGTAACAGAATTATGAACTTCTTCTTATTAATTCTCAATAATCACCAACACACACACAATTTTTTGTTTGACACCATAAAACTTTAATTGGTTAAAACAGTTAAAATCTCCGACATGTTTCGGTTTACATTTAAACCATCTTCAGGGAGCTATTAGTTCATGCTAAAGTTACTTATCTCTTGTTGGGATGATGGTTTTGTAGAAGCATGTCTGTAATAAAATATGCTCTATTAACTATCTTTTTCTAAAATTTTTTCATTTGTAACACTTGTTATGCTGGCCTTGTGGTAGCATGTCTATACTAGCTTATATTATGATCTGTTAGCTATCGTCTTCTACAATTCCAGGTATATTATCCTGGTCGTCCTAGTGCTTATTGATGTAGAATTAGATAATTGGTATATTGGATAGTACAGTTTGATTCCTTACCGTTACATGTTTGCGATGCATGTGTTGGTGATTATTGAGAATATGGACAATATGCACGGTGAAAAACTGAAAATATTCTTCTTATTAAACTTTAATTTGTATAATGGAAGCCGACAAGATGCACTATTTCTCAGCTTTATTTTGATAAACAACTCTACATGTTTCGGACAGATTTACTTTCCATCCATCCCGACCTCGCTAGTAGTCAGTAAACATACTAGTATGACTAATAGCAATCACTGTGAATACAGTGTCAAGACTCCTGATGATGGACCAGTAAGCCTGTCCGAAACATGTAGATTTGTTTATCAAAATAAAGTTGAGATATAGTGCATTTTGTTGCCTTCCATTATATGAATGTATCACGATGCACGGTCCTCAGAATGTCAAATTTGAATTATGAACTGAATCTACGCTACGTGTAAAGAATCAGCTCTTACCTGACACAGAACACAATCTGCTTCTATTAAAATGTCAATCGGTGAAGTCTGCACGAAAATAATCGCGAGTTCTTTGACACATCAACCCTTGCAGGTGAGACCACCACGTCGTCTTGGGATGTCGGGGGCCAAATACCCAATGATGCGGCATCGTGTCCTAGAAGAAACGATGCCTCGAAATTATGCAAGTCAATTGTGAGAATGATAAGAAACACAAAAATACACTGTGTCAGCAAAACGTAGAGATTTTAATGTTAACCCTGGCGGTATACATACTAACCACTATGCATTAAAAGGTTAACGTCCAGTTATATTGGTGGCAGAACTATACAGTGGGAACGCATTTCGGATGCTGACGTTGTGATGGCTGACGGCACTTGAGACACGGAGGATGTGGGTGGGAAATGTGGATCGCGGGCAAACTGGCTGTGCGGTTGTGAACCGGACAGAAGTGTCGCGGGCCTCGATATCAGTGATGGTACTTCCGAGGTTTATTACAGGATAATCGATATTTATTGAAAGATGCTATGGAATGGAAATGAATGTGGGAAAAAATCTAAGGTGGTAAAAATCTCCAGGCAACCATCCCCTGTGCAGACTATGATAGATTTAAAAAAAAAAAAACAAGTGGAGAATGTGGAATGATTAAATTATTTGGATAGCATGATGATAAATAATGCGAGGTGTAAACACGAAAATAAATCCACGATTTTCATGGCAAAAGCATCATTCAACAAGAAGAATTTCATATGCAAATTGAGCTTAAATTTCAGGCAGAAGCTAGTAAAGTGCTACATGTCCAGAATAGCTTTTTATGGTGTTGAAACTTGGACCATTCGGAAAGAAGATCAGAAACATGAGGAAAAGTTTTGAAATGCGGCGGTGGAGAACGATATAGGAGATCAGTTGCACTGATCGTGTGACAAATGAAGTAGTAATGCGTTGTGGTAAGGTGTAAAGGAAATTCCTACGTACAATAAAGAGAAGGAAATCTAACTGGATTGGTAGCACCTTGCGTAGGAACTGCCTTCCAGAACATGTTAATGAGGAAAGATAGAAGGGACGATAGAAGTGGCGGAAAGACGAGGAAGAAGAATTAGGGTGCTACCGGATGATCTTAATGACACTTTACTGTACTGTAGGGTACTGGAAATTGAACATGGAAGCACTAGATCGCACTGTATGTAGACCTCGCTTTGGAGGAGGCTGTGGATACGTCGTTAACACAGACTGCGGAGTGTATCAGTTTATATTTCACTAAAAAAGAACACCAATGAGATTGAGATTTTTAGATGTTTAGTGCCCTGATTGTCGTGGAGGATATCCTGCCGAAAATATATTTGTATGTTTTAAATGACTGATATAGATACATACACAGAATTATTGCTAAACCAGCTTACTTACTTACTCCATGGAGCTCAGTCCTTCTTGAGAAGCTAACCAGTTTGCAACTAGTCAAGAAATTCCCCACATTTTATAAAACCCGAAGGTTCATTACCGCATTCACACGTGCCCGCCACCTGTCCCTATCCTGAGCCAGCTCGATCCAGTCCATACTCCCACATCCCACTTCCTGAAGATCCATCTTAATATTATCCTCCCATATATGGCCTGAGTCTCCCAAGTGGTCTCTTTCCCTCAGGTTTCCCCCCAAACCCTGCATATGCCTCTCCCCTCTCCCATACGCACTACATGCCCCGCCCATCTAACTCTTCTCGATTTTATCAGACGAAATATATTAGGTGAGCAGTACAGATTAAGCTCCTCATTATGTAGTTTTCTCCACTCCCGGGTCACCTCGTCCCTCTTAGGCCCAAATATTCTCCTCAGCACCCTATTCTCAAACACCCTCAGCCTACGTTCCTCCCTCAACGTGAGCGACCAAGTTTCACACCCATACAAACAACAGGCAAAATTATATCTCTGTATATCTTAATCTTTACATTTTTGGATTTGCTAAACCAACACCCACTTAATATGTCAGTTTTTTTTTTGTCTAACTTTAAGCGTTTTACCTCCGAGCAGTAGAAAGAACATAATTTGGAAGTTCTATTTCCACACAAAGTCATGAATGTGATTCAACTGCGGCATCTTGAAAGTTCGTTGGTCTCCATGTTGTTTAGAACTGAGTGTGTTATTAATGGACATGTTTTAGCTCTGACTGTACGCAGTAGTGCCATAATGCCAAATTCTGTTTACATCAAACGAACGGTAACGTCATCACTCAGACTACACACACGGATTATTACATACTGGTTTATTTTCCTTCCGTAAAACAACCTAACAACAAGCGATGCAAGGAAAGATATATTTTAAATGCAATTAAGTGTAGTGTTTTCACTATAAGGTTTATATTCCAAACAAACACACAGAACAAAGCGTCTCACTACCGCATATAAAAATCACATAAAAATGAATCCATAAATTTGCTTCCTGGCACTGTAGATTGTTCGGATTTTCAATGAGGGTAGGGTTTTTCAGAATTTGTGCAGCAGACTGGTGAGGTTGATAAAGCAACAAGGTTGGAACAAAGACCTGTGATGGCCAACACGGTCTTCATAGCCTGGGTTTGTTAGAACACCGCCGGATTTAACTGTGTAGAAACACATGGACAGTTGCTCTACGCCTACAGATTTGGTGTAGATTCAGTACTGCTGGAAGAGTAGGATTCAAGAAGGACAGAATGTTTGTCTCAGGAATGTTGCTAATTTAGAATTCTGATCACCTTGCGTTAAATGCCTATATCTGTAACGTCCGTCTCCCTAAAAAAAACTCGCCTGGGATTTTCCTATTTTAATATTGATATACTAAAAATAAGGATGTTCCTATACAGGCCTGAAGAGGTCCTTAGGATCTCAGGAGGTTGAGGCTCCCAGATTTCTAGACAGTCGGTACATGAAGGTGGCAAGGTTTTCAGCCCTTCGCACCGACCGCCTTTACCCCGCAGAAGATACCCCTGGTACTCTCTTGTGTTAGAGGCTGAGTCGACCACAGGGCCATACATAAAACATAACATACTTTCTAGATTTCAAACTTTCGCAGTGTTCTGAATGGTTTATGCTTTCTTCTTGGTGATTCCCCTGCGTCTGAATTTCATATACCGACGTTTCGGAACACTGTTCCATCTTCATAGGCGGATAGAATCCTACCCGCCTATGAAGATGGAACAGGGTATTCCGTAACGTCGGTATACAAAATTCAGACTCCGAGGAATTACCCAGAAGAGAGCATACAACAACATAGTTTATAATTTACTACTATTATTATATAGCTAATAAACTTCCAAGGCCCTCTTAAACTTTATACATACAGTTTTATGACTTCAAAAGATTTTTATTCCTGACGTTTCACAGTCGCTTTTTATATGACAATATACGGGGTGTTTTACTCAAAACTGGCCCGCATGCGCGACGAAATCAAGGAAGCGGGCCGATGTTAAGTGGGACAGTCTGTATTTGTAAACGCTCAAAATCTCAAGACCTCCCATGCAGAAGTAAACGTTTCCTTATTCCGATTTGCGCGATCAACATGATGACGGTTATACATTAGCCGAAACATGTAACTGGTTACATGGTTATATTTGCGTTGGGACTGAGTATATTATACTTCTGGTTATATTGCAAACACAGCGGTGATATATCACCTTAAGATCATGACTAAATTTTTTCATTTACGCCAAGAAAACAACTGGTTATGTCGCTTCCCTCAGCTGCACGCCCAGCGGTCAGTGTAATGAACATCACACAGGCCACAGCAGACCGGAAGTGTCGACGAAATATGCAGCACTACACAACAGTATCCCCGAAGAAGACGACGGGTACCAAACTGATACGTAGTATCAGTAGATTTGCAAGATCTCAGGCCTCTGCCGCTATGTTTCTGTGTCTGTTACGCAGTGTATATTGGTAATCGTCTACCGGCGTTTCGGTACACCCTATCGGTCCCATCCCAGAACAGCGAAGGCTTCATCAGTCGATTCCTAGCAGAGCACATGGTGTGGTATACCCCATGGCAGTACTGTTAACTGAGTTTGCTTTAGTGGCTACTTTCAACCACTTAGACGGACAACCGTGCCTAACTTTTTTTTTGTCTATACAATCAGGCTACAGATTTAACCCTGCAACCCCCACCACCTTCCCCCTCAGTCTGTAAATACCTCCTAGTGTTAGCAGACATTCGCACTCAGAAATTAGGTCGCAGTGAATCCCTATTTCGTAACAGCATTCGCGTATCGGAAAAGAACCGACACCAAGAGCGAGAAATTACATTTAAAAATATATCACGTTCAAATTACACCAGGTGTTTGAGGAAGAGGAATTCATCATTGCCCAAAATGGGTCTCCCTCTGCTGTTGGACCTGTCTGCATCTCCCATCTCTTTGTGTCTGGCCTTGTTTGTCTGGACACTGTCTCGTCCGTCTGCTCAGAATTCGACCGATCTCCCGCCTTCCTTCGCAGTCGTCGACGCGTCTCGTGAACAAGCAATAGGTGTGAGAGGAACCACTACTCCCGCCTCCATCTCCAGGCGGCAGGGAGAGGGGATCCGCCCGCCCCATGACCCCGTACAGGGGAAGGCGGGGAGTACCATCAACATCCCCCCAGCGTTGAAGGCTGGCTGGTAGACAAGGGTATAAATTGGTTGCACCACGGGCAAGTACCGGTATTGGGACATTATATCGCGGTATCAGATACTGCTGCTCTATTGGGAAGAAGCCTGTTGCCAGACAGCAATTTATTTTAGGGGGGTTCCCTATTTGTGCAAGTTGGCATTACGAGGACAAAGTAAGTGATTTGCAGAATATTTTAACTTCAAAATTGGAAGTACAGAATATCTTAGAATATATTCATTGTATTAACGTATAAGTGGACCAAATGAATTGTATTCTCTATGTGCGAATTTAGGTTCTGTCTTCTGGGATGTGACACAGTGTAGTCTACCAGACTATATGGCATCACGCCCCAGAAGACGGTAATTTTCTGTCATCTTTCGCAACTCACATAAACAAGATGGTATTTGTACGTATAAACGTAACGTTGAAGCGCGTACGCGTAACCATTTTTACTGTGAAAAAAACAACAATTATTATTACATATTCTGAGTGTGTGTCTGTAGCCTTAGTTAATCATCATACAAAGCGCATAGATCCGCATTACATTGTCGTCTGCAGCCTGTCTGGCTCTACCATATTTTTTCACATTATCTCATAAGCGGTAAAATTAGTGGGGGGGGGGAAGTTATTTAACATCGACTGTGCGTTTTAGCTTTCTCCACAACATTTATTTCTGAAATATTTTCATTCTAAGAAGAACTGAGCGAAATATAAATGTTCGGAGGTCTTCATATAAAGCACCCACTTTTCTTTTCATATTTTATTCAGAATTATTAATTTTGTCGACAAATTTTCGAATAATCCTCAAATATCATATTTTTGGAAATCCGCCCAGTGGGGAGCCGAGTCGTTCCATGCGAACAGACGGACGGACAGACAGAAAGACCAACATGACGTAGCTAATAGTCACTTTTCACAATGTTGAGAGAGAGCCGATACAAGGTGCGCCTTCGTGATCAACACAAATGGACCGATATTCCTGTCGGCCGAAATTCAGCAGCGCGGATCAACCTATTCGCTACGTTAGATTTGTTGTTTCAAAGTAGCCATGTAAATGCTAGCGATCGAAAAGAAAATCAGATTTTATGGAGCAAAAGTGCTCGAAATAGCGTTTTATTTTTTTAAAATTACTCTCAAGACGGTCACATACGTGCGAGCTGTAGATAGATACGTGCTATTAGCCATTTTTTTTTTCCTGAACCATTTGTATCTTATATGTTCACTTCTTACTAATTCACAGACATATTTAAAAATTCTAGGTGTTATGTGACACTCCAACGTCGCAAATATAGAACTGTGAATGTATTTCTCAGTCAGTTTCGAGAACTATTTCCGTAAGTAAGTGAAATTTTCACCATCTGCCAACCCCTGTTACATTCCTCTCTGTCTCAAGTGGGAGATGTTTTGTGTAGGCCCATATGTACGAGCATCAAGTAAAATTGCTTCATACGGACGATTGCTGGCACGAAGTTGCGATGTCAGGAATAATCCGGCGAGCGGAGCGAAAGCTTGCATGCACGCACGCACACTCGACACACACACACATATATATACATACATACACAAACTCATTTTCGACACTATCTGCCACAACAGGGCGGGAAGCAGTGAGCATTTGGCTGGCGGTTTGATACAGCGCAGTGCGTGCCGACCGTCGGACAACGTGCGAATTAAATCTGTGTACGTTTATTCACGATACAGTTGTTTAAATTCTTTGTACTGGCGTGTGTTTCTTTTTAAGTTGCTCGCAGTTCGGTTTACGAAAAACATTTCAGATAATTAAAACAATATAACTGATTGCCAGTAAAATTACTCAACTGAAAGAATGAACACATAACAATTATTTGAATTAGAAATCACACACACACACACACACACGACAACCATTAAATGACAAATATTTAATATTTGTTACAGGTTATTCAAGCTACCAGGTGACACAAGTGATGATATAGAGAACTCTGTGCAGTTTTGACCCGAAAAGGGATTGAAGAACTTAATAACAGAAAGTGTCTTCGGTGCTGATCTGCGTCTCTTTTTTGGAGGTTAGGAAAAATTTGCGTGACATCATTTGGAGACGAAGTGCACCAGCATAACACAAACTACACGAAATGTCTGCAAAACCTCCTTTCGTCATTCCGAACCCTGATTTTTGGTTCACATTATTTACCCTAATATTGTTAACATCTTTTGTTCCACTCCCTGTGAATTCCCGTCCTTCAGCATCTTTCGACAGTCCTCCTGATCACCATGACCACCACGAAAACACAGACATAGGTCCCCAACAATCGGAAGACAAGAATAACAACAGTCAAGAACAAACTGTCGCTGATATAAAGACATTCGAAGAAGAGGAACTCCAAGAGGAACCTGAAGTCGTCGACAACGAGCCGTCATATGCTGAAGACTACCCCCAGCAAGACATGCCAGCTGCACCGATGGAGGTTGCTGCTGACAATGGCGGTCGCAGAGGTGAGGCAAAACGTTCCAAATCGTTTCGTCACAGCGGAAGAGCCGGAAGAAGAAACGATACTGAAGGGATGCCGGAGGACTTGAATCCGGACGCGGACAACAGGACTGTCAGCAATGGCAGTGCACCCAACAGGAACGGAAATGACAGCAAAGCGTCCCACCAGTTAATGAGACACAAGTAAGTGTTAAAGTGTTTTAAAATTTACCTTCTTTGTACTGATAATATATAAATGCTATTAATGGAAACCACAAGGGGTGAGCGATGCTGACTGTATTAATTATATTCAGATCCTCTAAAATTTTGCAAATCGCAGGGACGAAAACACTGACGTGCAGTAAGTCATTGAACACTGAACATAAAAAAATATTTTTAGTAAATAAGTATAAAATGAAAGCACGTTATCTGTTTTTTTTGTAGAGAATATCGCGTGTCAAAATTTTAATAAAAAACGCAACATACAGTCAAAAAAGATGTAAATGGTTTCTTGTGAACCTAACTTTTAAATTCCGTTCACGTATGTCGGTGTAAGCAAGCAAATTTTATGTACGTTTGTCCATGCATCGTAGTATAAGCGTACAGAAGAAAACCAACTAGATGCTACTGAATGCTTTATTGCACTTATAATCTGCTCAACATGTTTCGGGCACTTATATGCCCATCATCAGGAGCTCGAGACTATATTTGTATTATTCCCACAAATGGTGTGTAATGCCTTGGTCCGGGATGAGGGAAAATGTATGACTGACTCAAGTCAGTCACACAGTTTCCCTCATCCCGGACACATAGCCTGCTGCTCTGATCGTAACAGCCGACCACCAGCAACCAAGGCATTACACACCATATGCGGCAATAACATAAGTATAGTCTCGAGCTCCTGATGATGGGAATATAAGTGCCCGAAACATGTTGAGCAGATTATAAGCGCAATAAAGCATTAAGCAGCATCTAGATGGTTTCCTTCTCTACGCTTATAAGCAAGTAAGTTTAACTCATGTTTATCCTTCACTAATTAATTCCCGTATATACACATTTAAATGACTAGAAGCCTCGTAAAAGGAAAAAATGGCATGACATGTTCTTGAAGGGTTACAATGAAAGTAAACAGATAATGATTAATCACATATTTTAAAAGAAACATCTAATAAGTAAGGGGATTATTAATCGTCGCATTTTTCAGCGACGACAAATCATGTGCTAAATTCTTACACCTTGAATTTCGTATATTCTGCTACTCTTCTTTATTGTACCTTTATGTTTATAAAATAATTTATTGTCTGAACGTCGATAAACTACAGATAATCTTATTAAATCTCGTGACTGACAGACGACATAATTATACAAAATGACTGGTTATTGGTGTGAATTCTGGGATTCGGTTACCAGATAATGCTAAGTTATTTTCTGTCTCCATCACGACCAGACCGCCTATGGGATCCAACCAGCCACACAGCCAATAGGTACCTGGGTCCCTTTCCCCGCCGATAGAGCAGCCGTTATATGACCCCGCTGTATCTACTGCCGTGGTTAAGAATGCATGGAGCCTTGCATCCAATTCCCTTATGCTAAATTCATGAGGTTTTTACCACGAACAAACACATCATACCGTACAGAAGACTCGTTTATTTTGGGATGTTACGCTGTGTCGTTGCGTGTGTTGGTACCGACGTTTCGGAGACACCAAAATTCGGAACGTCCGTAGACATTTAACTGGTGACACAAGACACCTGAATAATTAAATTACCAGAAGCGCCGTTGTGAGAACCTCAAATCTCGCGACGTTTTGATCAATTTCGATATTACTTCCTAGGACCGAACCAATAAGTGACGTGGAATTTGGCACGCAGTTCTGACAAAATATTACAAAGTCCTTAAGAAGGTGTAAAACCAGGCCAGTCTTCCGAACTGAGTGGCCACAATTAGTTCACTAAAAGCCACCAAGACTTAAAGTTATTGATGAAAAGCGAGGTGAGTTCTACCCCAGGTACAGTGAAGATTGCATCTTATGTCACACTTAAGCTAGAACCTACCTGTGCAAAAGAAGTGTTGCCATACCGCTGGTTAGGTGCAAGTGTTTTTTAATGTGCTATATCTTAACTGTTTGACGCCTAATGTCAACTATAGTGGTCGTACCGCACCGCTAACCTCTAAAGTTGCATTTTATATATTTATTCAACAAATATAGGTACTGAATATTTTAAACATGGTGTATACTCTCCATTT
>Ga0131853_10024578_pt1 | contig 10867 bp, 6 predicted proteins | sample TergutLab28metaG_FD_92764 | JGI IMG/M metagenome (GOLD analysis project Ga0131853, IMG submission 92764) | Labiotermes labralis P1 segment gut microbial communities from Petit-Saut dam, French Guiana - Lab288 P1 (version 2) (version 2) | ecosystem: Host-associated > Arthropoda: Insects >... | reverse complement strand
CTGTACTGCTGTAAATAGCAACATTAATGTGAAGCTGTCCCTCAGTTCAAATACTTTACCACTTCGCCATGAAGACGGTGATGAAACGGCATTCTTTCTTGCCCTTAATGGAAACCTAAAACACAGTAACCTTCCCTGTTGCGTGTGGTATGAGACACGTTGCTTGCTGTGTACAGACACAACTAAAACCGAATGCCGCGTGCTTGTTCTTGTCTTTCAACTGTTGTACAAGTTAATAAATTTATGCCAGTGAAGTCGACCCCAACGCCATGCTTGGACCTTGTCATGGCTTAGGCAGTTTTAGTCGTCCGTTTGTAATCACGGCGTCCTGGTTTCAAAACCGGGCGGAAAATCCGGATTTCCTTTTGGACCAAATATTATCAGGCATGTTCTTCTCGGCGTGCTTCTGTCTTCCTCTGTTGGTATCATTCCACAAGTACTGTACTTCACATTCATTCACTCTTTCGTTTGATTCGTTTGACTTTATAATAATTTTATTTAAATGCGCAAAAACATATTTTCATTGTTACGCCGTGCATATTGTCGAGTTACTCAATTATTACACCAACTACTGCACATATATAAAATTTATAAAATGTACACATTAAAACATTAAAAATAGGCAATGCCCAACAAGCAAGTATCAACAACAACTATAAAAACACCAAGCTAAAGTTAATAAAGCAACATAACATTACACAACACGGCATGCTGCCACAACACCCAACTGGTACAACGAAATTAATCTGTGACTATTTCTAATGTGACTTTAGCTAGGAATATATAGATAGCTCCCTGATGATGGTCTTAGGACCGAAACATGTAGGAGCTTTTTTAATGTTTTAATGTGTAAATTTTATATATGTGCAGTAGTTGCTGTAATAATTGAGTAGCGCAGAAACACAATTTATGAACAGCTGTTTATTAATATTGTCACGTAAGTATATAAATATTTAGAACTTTAATTGATGCAAGTTGCGGAGCAAATTTTAACCCTTCTTTTTCACTGGAGCTGGTGGAGAATGTCCTTCAGATTCCACGGAAAGATTTCCACTGAAATTTGTACACATCTGAATAATCCGACTGGCTGTTCAAATTTTACGTATCGGCGCAGTTTAGTAGCATTTGTTATATGTAATTAACTTTTACGTTTAGCATTGACTAATCTGCTGAACTCTAGGTTCAAGCGTGTACTGGGATTAGCTGTGTTACCTGTCGGAATACAGTAACTTACTTTCGGACGGGTATGCAGTTTCCATGTTTATGGTAATAGATCCTAAACAGACACACCGAAGTGACTGATTGAGATATTGAAATACAGCATCATCTTTAATTTTGTTTCACGAAAGCAAAATATCTCTTACGTATCTAATTCATTTTCAGTTCCTCGATAGCGTTCAGTTCAGTGATAATTCTCACGCTGGAACACCATTATTGGTACACCATCCCTGTTACTGTGTATTAACGATATGCAATTTGCGATTCAAAACTCTCACACCATAATCAAGGAACGTGTGGAAGCACTGGTGGGATAGTAATGTGATGTGAGAAACAAACATTAAGTGAATAATACATAGCAAATTTATTGTAAATTATATCTAAGGGCTAAATATTGGCAGTTTATTTGTCGAAACACACCAACTACAAGAAAATAAGGATAAAAATTTCCATTTTGACATAAAATATCTTGCAATCACAGATTTGGACAGTTATATGATGTTGCTGGTAACTCTAAACCCAAAAGACAGAATTACAGAATTACAGATCGAGCCAAACACCGCACAATAACTTCAAGAATTGCGGTGCAAAATAATTTACAATTACAAGTTCGATATATAATAAGGAACAAACTATGATATCAAACGTTTCACCCGGAGTGATTACTAAGGTAATGGCAGATAACACGGAGGAGTTTAACTTAGGGATGTGGAAAATAATCAAACATGGAAAAGAGCGTCAAACTTAAGATGTACGTAAGTAAGATTTTCCATAACACAACACGTAACAATACCTCTGCCTTTAAACTTTACACTTACACGTGGAAATGTGTGTTTCTGAACACTTAGATAAAAACAACACCATTTTCCATCCACAGTAACGTCGCTGTGGTTCCTCAGACCAAACAAATATTGCGTAGATTCGGAATCTAATCGACAGATACTTCTGTAAGAAACACGACTGCACTTAACAGCCAGCCAAATGCAAAAACAGTGAAAGCAGGACTTAAGTGCGATAATGAAAATACAAAATACAAATCATTTTCATCGTTGAGAAATCTAACTTTGCTTTGTAAATTCTTTATCCATAAGAGTTGTGCCCAATATCGATCCATAAGTCCTTCCAGAGAGCGCCTTGTCAGTGTATTGAGCCTGTTCAAGAAATGACTTCTGTTGTTTAACAACGAAGTGAGACCAGCTGTCATCATATTCTCGTCTAGGCTACGGAGATACTTTCTGCTGTCTCGAATACCCATTTCACTAGCGAGGTACTGACTAAACAGTTCTGCACTTAGACTACACAATTGAGAGTGATTCGCAATCCGTTTTATGCATTCCGTCATAACATTGCAGTCCTGACGCCTCGAGTCAGGAAATCTCTCCTGTTCCTTGTAGGACGTGCTTGCCAGAGCCATTTCGGCAGCATCATTATATACAAGCTACGCTGGAATTTAACACTTCATAAAAAGTCTCAAATTTCTTTCCATATCCCGGTTCAACGAGATAAGAAGTGAAGAATGCCTGGAACACAGTGCTCATAGCGAAAAAATACCATACGTAAAAAAGGAAAAGAAACCTGAACTTCCAGATATTTGGTGTATTCGTAGCAGAGACGCCCATAGCAACAGCCCAGGCATTGTATAAACAGTGAGACAGGGTTTGGAATACCCGTGAATCCTTCAACGAACTGTGCCTCCAGTTAGCTAAACTCCACCATAATATTGTTGTCAGAAGGAAGACAGTGGCCATTGTTAACCATATGGGTAGTTGGTATGTGTGCATGGCCTTTTCCATTCTTTCGACAGGTTGCGGACAAGGAACGAACCATTTAGCGGCATGAATCTCATATGGAATTGTTGCTTGAAACGATGATGATACAGTTACTGCTACTAGTGGCAGGAACCAATCAAAATATCAAACATCCCGCCCGCTAATTTTGCAACTTCACGTGAACCGTTTTCCACTTGAAACCCCAGAATTGGCTTAAGAAACACGACTGTGACATTCATTTTGTCGACACCGAGAAGCAGATTCTGTACAGTTAAGCCACCTAATTTGTACACGACATTACCATCGCTGTCTGTATTGTTTCCCTTTAAAATGATGTACGGTGGTATTCCATAACTAGCAACTCTAATTGGGCAGCCGTGAAAGTTGTCTCTAGTTTTCAGGGGGAATATTTTGGCGTTGCGGATAAACGTTCCATTACGCAGACGCCATTGATCCAGTAGAGTGACGTCTGTAACGTTTCCACATCTTCCACGTTCGTATAGGAATCCTGTCTACAGGTTCAAAATGTCTTTCTCAATTCGTCAGTGTCATTATTACCATTTACCTTCATATAATTATCTCGAGTAGCGATCAGTATTGTGTTATCAATAATAAAGTGTGCCTTCCACAATTCTGCATATATCTGCAGGCCCAGTTCCTTTGGAGAAACACCGTCACTGTCAGCTACAACGTCGAGGAACTTCCCTCGCGAATTCCAAAACGCACTCTCAGCCTCTTTCAGCGTCTCCGCTTTGTCCCGCTTCATCCATTGGTATTTTTGGAAAAAACAAACGAAGTGGCCACCTTACATTTTCATGTAACTTTGTTGACGTGAAACTTACCAGTGCACGATTATTATCGTAGGGTGGGGGAGAAAGAGATCTTCCAGTATGCTGTTCATCACTGGGCATAGAAACAAGAATAGTACGTCCTTTTGTGAAATACTGGTGTACAATTGTCTGTACACACAGCGCTATTTGTTGATGCTGTCTGTTAGGAATGAAGTTTTTGCTGTCTGTAGTCGCAGTAGATATCGCAATCGCTGTTAAGATAAGGAATGTGCACTGCATCTTGAGGGTATTTTGTAACGCCGCCATCAATAAACATGAGATGTAAATTGCATATTAATGAAGGAGGGAGGTTATTTGTGAGATGAAAGCAATTGACGTCTGTCTCGCTTGAAAGTTTACAGCTTTACAGTTGTGTAGTCTTAATATTGCTTGTTTGCAGGTTATTAAATTTGAAACTCGAATTCATGAAGTATGTAGAAAATTTTATAGCGATGTTTATTGTAGTTTGGATTTTCAGTATCATGCGTTTGGTATTCGAATTACATTTACAGTAAGAGTGAATTTCTTTGTGTATATCATCCTTGTCTTATTACTGTAGTGATATCTGACCTCGTGTTTTAGGGTATGGTTTCAGCAGATGTGTGTATGGGCTGCACATAAACCCAAGCACCAAGTGGTTGGGGATCTTAATTTGTAATGATATCGCCTAATACTTAAGGGTCTTCGGAGTGACTGTTGTTTCGATCCATCCTTCTGACGCATAGAGTTTTGAACTTGCTCCTATATTTTTTAAAAAATGTGGACACATCACGTAAGGACATGTAAGACTACCTTGAATTTTTCTCAGTACTCGGCGTTTAGAACAGCAAAATGTGTCGCATATATAATAAACTGTTTTGAAGTTTTTTCAAATCAGAGATTTGTATTTTTCTATTCTTTTAACATTTTCTGATGCGTTTAATGCAGGATTTGTTAATTACGATTACTCTAGCCAGGAGAAATATTAATAGTACTGTTTTTCTCCTCAGTTTGACAGTTTTCTTTTTGTTGTTGGTTTGGCCGTGTTTTGAATTTTGCAGCGGGTTTCGTCCACCATGTATAATTTGTTTTGAGTAAGATGTGTTGCTATTGTTGGTGTCTGAGGATAACTGTGCTGTCCTGGCTACAGCTTGTCATGGCTCTGTGTCACTCGAATTGTGATAGTGATTAATCGATCTTATAAATACCAAACCACTGACTTTCTCGGGCATGTGTTTAATAAATTCTTTATTGTATTCCGTGGTTCAGAGTATAAATTACCTTTGTTATTCTGCGTCTTTTTAACGACTTTTATAGTTTTTGAGTCTGTCACTCACTTTTAGCATCCTGCTTTTTATCAGGCCAGATTCCTTGCCCAGCATAGTTTTTCAGTTCATGTGTCTTTAGTATTTCTATCTTTCTGTAGACGAAAAAATCTGAGCAATTGAAATTGTCTTTGTTTGAGTCCCTATGTATGGCACTGGAAAGGCTAAGGAGGGTAGTCGCCGGCCTGTTTGCGTTGAGGTCTTGGATAGAAAAGACTGAAATTTATTTAGTTTTTGTTGTACACGGTGGCACTGTGATACTTCTTTCTTATTGTCCACGGCCTTTACATATCACTTTCTCTCAAAGAATTCTTCATACTTGTATGAAGTTCTCCCACCTCCAACCGTGTATAAATGAGGAATTAACAGCGTTGATAAATAAAACACCAAAAAATCCGTAAATGGGTAAGTACAGATATGTGTGAAAATTGTATTGTTTGTCGCTTATATGTAGGGCTTACCTGAATATGCCTGAAATGTTCACAGACCGAGCGACCGGCAGGAACTACACAAAATAGGCGTCATATAAAAACATGTGGTTAGTCGGAGTTCTTGAAATTAATCGAGGTTGAAAGGCTCCAGTTGCTACATTGAGTGACTTTGTCACGAACGTCATATTAATATTTTTATCATTAATTACCTCTTTCATATAGGCCGTATTTAGTGTCTGCTATCTTATTAGGACATTTCATTGTAAATCAAATGAAAGCTTTAATTTGTGAAACACATTTTCATATTTCAGCAAGCCGGGCTGTCTCTATTTTCTCATAAAGACACACAGACATAAATACCGACAATACCAGTTCCCATTAAGAGAGGGTAATACCCTTAACGTGATTCATCGAAACCGCCCCGAACTATCTAAATTATACACAACAATTGTACACACACACACACACACACACACACACACACACACACACACAACAAATTACCACTGAGAGGTAGGCTCTGAAATATCGACCGTGTCGCTGTGGCGGTTTAGACAGATTGATCTGTACAAAACAATATGTAACAGAATTAATTTAGTTGAAAAGAAAGAGCAAACCAGGCTGGAAGATAAGGTCAGCGAAATGGGATGTACTGTAAATGTCATTGGCAATAGTTACAAAGAACACGAAATAAACAACTTTATTTTGTAGCGATATAAATTAGCAGTTACCGACTGCCGAAACAAATACATGAAAGAAGGAGTCTGTATTTTTGCAAAGAAAGATATGTTACCAAATAATAGACCTAAAGCAAATTTTTAGGGATAAAGCATTAGAGATTTGTTCAGTAAAGATTAAATTGAAGTCAACAAATATAATACTTGTATGTATAAATAGAGCCAAATCTGGAAACATAAGTGAATTTCTAGACATAAGAATTCCTTGGATTGGTTTCCGATGATCAAATGAATTGGAAGATACATATAGAATAAATGATAACCAAACTTAGTAGATCTCTTTATGTAATCAGATCTGTGTACTTTCTAAATGATTTATATTCTTTTAAAACAATATAGGCTATTATGGACACTTTCATTCACTAACACAGTAAACTCTTCTGCGGCAGCTCACCGTTCAGTAAGAAGGTTCTTTAGATCCAAAAGACAATTATACGAATTATGAGAGGCTCAGCATATACAGCATCATGTCAGTCTTTATTTCGAAAATTTGAAATCTTATCTATAACTTATCAATACATATTTTCTCTAATGATGATCGCAGTAAATAACAACAACCTTTAAATCATCAATCAATGAAATAAATACAAGTAAAAACTACAACTACATAAACCAATAGCTAACTTTGTATCCTACCGAAGAGGTGTGTACTTTGCAAATATAAGGATATTTAATGAACTACCAATGCCCATTGCAAACCAAGTAATGACTAAATTGTGTATTTTTTTAAAATATAAAAATAATTCTACATGATAAACACCTCTACTCAAGTGAAGAATGTTTTGGCTTCTATACACCGGATGAGTATTGAGGATAAGCTTATTATGTCTTCTATAATTTTTAGTATGTCAGTTTTAGAACTGTATTGACCTGCATGTCTGTATGGTGAAATGTAATGGGAATCTAATATTTTATGTTCCTTTTATAGAACTTCTATAACTTACAGTATATAACAGTAGATGTATTTCACTGACGTTTTATAACAGCAAATAAATCCCGTCCAGTACAATCAGTGTTTCTGTGCATTCAAAGTGTTGACATTGCGTGTCTGAGTGCCGTTCTGCAGAACACGGTTAGCTGTACAGTGTAGGGCGTGTCATTCTGTAACGGCACTGTCCACGTGACTGAATGAATTAATAATTTCCTGACCAACCAAAAATAATGTTTTGTTATCCATTTGTGGTGGCTGCCGTATCTTCATTTTGTTTTCTTCTATATTATTGGTATGTATTGCCCTGTTGTACTGCATATCCAGTAACACTAAGAGGGGAAAGCACCCTCCAGTGTCCACGGCTATGATAATTGTTACACTTTCATCTGAATTCCATAAAGCATATCTTAAAACGAATTTTATTAAAACAGGTGATTTAGCATCGAGATAAATGATTCATCCTAAATGAAAATATTATGACTGAGTGTCACAGTCTACGTTCCGGTAGCCTATAGAGTAGTGTGAATTGCTCAAGTTTTGATTATGAACGTTATAAGCATTAAATATTGGCAGTTTAATTATTGAATTGATTTCTATCTAACAGCAAATAAATATCGATTAGACGAATCAGTGTTACAGAAACAGGTATGCTGTTCGTTCGGAGGTTAACACTCACTGCCCCTGTGAATGACGTTCGGTAATGTACGGTGAAATGTGACGTTTGGTAAATGTTGCGCTCTAATCAAGCTGTTTGTGTGAACTGAAGTAAATATTAATTTCCTTGCTAACGTCGTCATATGTATGCATTGCTCTATTTAGTTCTCACGACTCGTGAAATATAGACAGACACCTACGAATTAGGAGAGGTAAATATCACAATACGTACAGCAACCTAAACTTTGCACTAATACGTTCTTATGCTGTTGTCACTGAACATTGTAGGCAGGTTGGTATGGCTGCTGATTTCTATCAGAGAGGCACCGTGTTCACAATTGGGTCCGGTCACGGGTAATATTTTCTTAAATAGTTCGTGACATTTTTCGTGTCCTGTAGACAAATTGTTGTACCTTAAAGAACGGCCGCTTTCACATTTTTCCAGTTTGTTACTCCATATTCTTGCTGTTGTTCACTCTATACGCCGCCTTATGGAAAGTGCAGGGCGATGTGGGGCTACAGAGCTTTTTTCGTTGAATAAATTTATGACAGCAATACATAGGTTTTATTTGTTAATTCTTCAGTAAACATATTCGTCTTTTAATTTCCTGGCGCACGGTACCTTGTAGAACTTACAAAAGGCTTAATGCTTACCAGAGGGTAACTGACACTATATCAGCACCTACTGATAATGAGCAGTTGAGACCGTTGCCACAACTTGCTTTTGGTCTGTGTGCGTATCATGTTAGCTCAGTTTACGGAGATGATAGTCACCTTGCTTAACATCTCTCTAGACATTCTACTTCGTCCTGCAGTCGTCAATATTTCGGCTTTATTACTCTTGTAATTTACGAGTGAAAATCGTTAGCAGTTAGCACGTGGAAACAGTAGAAACACAGAGGCACGCCTTTCTGCTGTTTTCAGTAGTATGACAGTTGCCACAGGATTGTTTTATGCCCTTCATGTGAGTTGTTAGCTGCACGCGACGAGTTGCAATCATAGGAAATTATTTTGTAAGAGTTGATTGGCTGCATTACGTTCAGCGCTCTCTTTTCGAAAATAAATTCTTTTTAGTTCTTTGAGAATTGTGGGTTTATGACTTAATATTTCATTGTTTTGTAAACTTCGGAAATTTTAATCGGTTTCTGCTCTAAATCGTCGCTATGTGGCAAATTAGCGAATGTGACTATGTTCATGAACTGATATGACATTAAGATCCAAATTTTAAAAGATCTTCAGTTGCGGATCACCGCTGGTTCAAGAGAAGTATCAGGAAGAAAAAACCTGCGACAAGAGACGATAATAATAATAATAATAATAAATCACAGGAATAACATTACGTGGTCGTGCCGTGCAAAAGGCAGTTAATCGCCGCCCTGGCATCACAGATGCCTTGTTTTCAAATAGCAACGTTGCGTGTGGGATATCTGGTGGATATGTGGCTCTGAGAAAAATATTTCTGCGAATAATTCTGTTCTGTCCTTAGGTATCTTCATTTCACCGGCGCTGCATGCTTATTGCTTCATCAATGACCGACGCCATATAATCTCATCAATTGCCAGCAACATTAAATATCACAATTAAAATAATATTTTACAAAATATTTGTGACGCTTGCCTTATCCTAATTTTGTTTCCTTTTTATGATCTGCACATATTTGCCCTATTGTACTGCATATTCAGTGACGTCACACCGCGAACACCTTTCAGCATCCACAGGTAAAGTAAATGTTACACTTCCATGTTAAGTGCATAAAGCAGTATAATATATAGATTTTATTAAACCTGTTGATTTAACACAAATAAAAATGGAGTATCACTACCGACAAGATTTTCATCGAGTTTCGTAAACTCCATTTGTGATAGCCTATACTGCAAATTGAATTTCTGAAGATCACTTGATAATTGGTTCTAAGCAGCAAGGGTTGGCAGGAGATGTATTTCACTGATTTTTATAACAGCAAAAAAATCCCAGCCAGAAGAATCTTTGTTATCTCTAAGAGGTATCTTGTGCATTCTGAGTGCTGACATTGCGTGTCTGAATGTCGTTCTGCAGAACACGTTGAGCTGTACGGTGTAGGATTCTAAAATGAGCCATCCCCGTTGTGTGTGTATAAACACTAGGTGTGGGATCAGTCAATAACACAACAATATCTAAAAAAAGATGTTTAATAAAGGATGACATAAACTACATGTTTCGGCCTGATCGTGGCCATCATCAGGTTTTCATCCGAATGTATGGTGGTAGTGCTTTACAGGATTGGTATGGGTATGTCACGATGGTGAGATCTCAGCATCAGTGATGTTTGTTATATGCTATTTTTAATGTGATGTGCGCTATCCTGGGGTGTGCAGCTCAAGCTTGAGCTGCACACCTATTGTTTACAGTGTAGGACTTGTCATTCTGTAACGGCGCTGTTCGTGTGACAGAATGAAATAATAATTTCCTGACCAGTGTCATCACGATCATGCAATGTCCTACTAGGATTTCGCATCCCGTGAAATATACACACGTGCAAATCAAAACGGTGATGTTTGGTGAAGTTCGCAGTAGCCTACACATATTAAACTTTCTTTCTTTTTTAGTGGCTAATTGGCTAGTCCTACTTTATTTTGGCTGCGTGACCCTGGTTCGAGGTTCTATGTAATTCGCTGCCGCCTATCCTAGAAGTAAAATAGTTCCCTAGCTAAAGCACACCGGTGCGTAACGTCGACAGTGTGGGATATGACGTAAGCAGGTCGGAATGCGTTGCGTCTTTCTGCTGTTAAGACTACGCACATTCAAATAGCATTGGCTACTTTATTTGGCCTTACGTAGATTCTAATAGTTGGTTCTTCACAAGGAGCGGTGTTGTCCACTTCACTTTTCTTACTCTAACTAAACTAAACTCCGTGGCCTTAGTCCGCACGCGAACTATACCGACAGAGCGGCCGCCGCCGGTCGGCGAAGTTAGTGCCAACTTTTGCGGATAGAGGGGTGTCACGTGGTCAGCG
>Ga0131853_10024577_pt1 | contig 10867 bp, 8 predicted proteins | sample TergutLab28metaG_FD_92764 | JGI IMG/M metagenome (GOLD analysis project Ga0131853, IMG submission 92764) | Labiotermes labralis P1 segment gut microbial communities from Petit-Saut dam, French Guiana - Lab288 P1 (version 2) (version 2) | ecosystem: Host-associated > Arthropoda: Insects >... | reverse complement strand
TTGCCTCACATAACCACGCGATACCTGCACCCCACCTACATACAACTCTCCAATCGTTCCCATTGGCACTGGGCGACGATTGTCATCTAATACATAAACTGTCATATTCGGTAATGCACTTCCAATAATATTCGGAGCTTCAATATCATTAAATGTGTGCGTCGTTGTGATGACAGTCGCCTCTGTTGGACCATATAGATTCATAAAGCGAACATCTAAATCACGTACTTTATCAAATAATAGTGGATTCAATGCCTCTCCACCCGAAGCTACACATTTTAAGGATGGAATAGATGCTAAATCTATTTGGAGCAACAAAGAGGGTGTCATATGCAAATATGTCACTTTGTTCTTAATCAAGTAACTTAAGAATTTCTCTGGTTCCATCCACAGTCCATCTGGACTTATAAGCAATTGATAACCATTTAATAATGCTAAATATATCTGTTCCACTGATGCGTCAAATACAAAATTTGAAATAAAGAGAATCGTCTCTTCTGATTCAAGGCCATAACTTCTTCTTAATGACGGAATTAAGTTATTCAATTGATGATGTTCGATCATCACGCCTTTTGGCCTTCCTGTTGTTCCTGAAGTAAAGATAATATACGCTAAATTCGTTGGCTTTAATTCTGTTTCTGGATTTGTCGTTGGATAATCCGATAAATTTAAGTCGCTAATGATTATTGTGTTTGACAAACTAGACCCATAGTGCTTCTCCACTAGTGCCACTTTAAATTCTGCAGTTTCTGCGATATATTCAATCCTATCCTCTGGATATTCTGGACTAACTGGCACATACGCTGCACCTGCTTTAAGCACAGCCAATGCACTGATGACCATCCACTCGCTTCGATCTAGTAATAACCCGATCTTATCTTCTGGCTTGATATCATGCCTATCAATGAGATAATGTGCTAATTGATTTGCCTTTGCATTCAATTCTTTATAGGTTAAAACTGTATCTTTGTAGACGACCGCACGGTTAGTTGGTGTCTTTAATACCTGCTCTTCAAACAAATCCACTGCTGTCTTCTCTTTTGAATATTGCGTATATGTTTGCTGATATTCCTCAACTAAATAATCATATTCCTCGTCTGTTAATATGCTTACATCTTTAATTAACGTTGTCGAAGATGCAATCATTTGTGTCAGTAGATATTCTAGCTTTTCATGCATGTTTTCAATCATAGCCAAATCAAAAACTGTTGATAAAAATTCATAACTTAACTGAATTCCTTCCATATCTTCGAAATTGCCATCAGCACCTTTTTCATAGCTAAAGCTTTCTTCTTTGATATGAATAGTTAAAGGTCTCATAGACTCTTTTGGCATCAGCCATGAACCTTCTATGAGCGTTGGGTAGTAATTCTCTTTCATTCGTCCGTTGAGTTGAACTGATACTGAGATGTCATCCAAGCCAGATACACCTTTAGTGCTTGTCATTAAATCGTAATGAGAAATTTTATAGTGCCTCATTAATTGTGCTGATTCAGCTTTGATTTCTTCCAAGTAGTCTAAGACATTTAAGTCATCTTTAATGTCAATAATTAACGGTAGTGCTCTTGCGAATGTCGATAAGATGCCTCTTTTTTTGCGGTTACTTCTCCCATGAAGCGTAGCATTGATCGCAACTGAAGTATTATTTGTCATTTTAGATTTATACAGTAAAACTGCACCACTTATCAGTTGAGTAAGCGATACATTATTTTCTTCACAATAAGTCGTTATTTCTTTCGTTATTTCCCCATTTAGTGAGTTTACATAGTTTGTTGTCTTTAACTTGCTTGGATCTATTTTTCGTACATCTGCCAAGGCAACTCCTGTGTAGCTTTCTATTTTATCTTGCCAGAATTGGCGACCCTTTTCACTACGTAAGCTTGTTTCATATGCTGCTTCTTCTTCAACACATTCATCAATCGTTAGCATTGGTTGATCACAAACGCCTGTTTTTAGCAAATCATGAAGTGCCTTAACGTATAAGTATATTCCGATTCCATCTACGATCAAGTGATGACCAAAAAAGGAGGTATAGACATCACCATTACTGGCTACATGAACACCTATTTCATATAAATATTTATCCCAACCGAAAAAGCTACGTCCTGACTTTTCTTCAAGTCTTTTTTTAATATTTTCTACATCGTCACTTTCCATGAAAATAGGAGCTGTCTCGTTAACATAGTAACGCTTCACCGACTCTCCTTCTTTTCTTAACTTCATCTTGAATGTTTCATGAATATCTATTAATTCTTGAACATACTTCTTTACTTCGGCAGGTTCTCTTTTACCAACATTTATATACACGCCTATTGTCGTAGTGCTTGTCTCTGGATAAAAGTACTCTATCGTTAATATTTCTTTTTGCGCTTCTGATAAATTTGACATCTCTTTACCTCCGTACCGCTCATGCTACTTCTATTTCAGTTTACCTCTCACTTTGTCATTTTTTTATTATGCGCAAAGTCTACTAAGTCTATTAATTTTATTTCATGCATCATCATTTCTGTTTCAGCGCTACATACAGACAAATAATAATCCGATTGGAACAGTTGACACTCAAGCTTCAGATTTTCTTCAATCCCACTATCCCCTTTGATCTTTATCATATCTTCAATTAAAATAGAAAATGAATTCAAATCTGTTGAAAGACCCGTTCCAATATACTTCACATAACTCTCTTTAAGTGTCCATGTTTGTGTAAATCGTTTCGCTTTATCCTCATCTTCAACCCCATTAATATAATCTCTTTCTTCTTTAGTGAAAGCTTCAACTGGCATATACTCTTCTGTGTCACATATTTTCTCAATATCGACCCCTATTGGCATATCCCCATATGCGATGACAACCCATTTTCCAGAATGTGAAATATTATATGAAAAATCTTCTTTTCCTCGTATAAATGGCTTTCCAAATTCATTATATTCTAGCTCAATCTTTTTCAATGAACCGACTTTTTGAAAAAAGCTATATTGCAGCAATACCTCAGAGAAAACACACCTCTTTGCATCATCGAAAAAGCGATATTGATCAGCTTGATGCTGTCGAACTTGAGAGACGGATTGCTTAAAAAAACGATATACATTATGATCGATATTTGCAATATTAACATAATTTATAGTCAACATACTCCGTTCTCCTCGCTAACTTGAAAAAAAGCACCAAAAGATTATTTTCAGAGAACTGAAAATAATCGACTTTTTCTTATGATATTAGTCTAAAACTTTGAAAAAGTAATTACAAAGTGCACGCCCTATAAGTACAACTGATCTACTTTTCATTTTATAAGCATAAAATCATTTTACCATAAATTTTTCTCTCTAAATTTTTTTGTCTCAAAAAGAAGAAATGTGTCTTAAAATATCGAACGCAGTTGTTACTACAACATTCAAGAGCCATTTTTTTCGTTAATGCCATTTAAAGACCCTTCAAAAAGTACCTTCTTAAACAAAAAACATTTTGAGCTGAACATTTACGAACTCTTTCGATACAACTTTCCAATTTTAGTGTTATAAACCCGACTAACCAGCAGCCTCCTCCCCCCTTCAACTCATAAGGATACTAGCCATCAACAATTCACACCACAAATCGACAAGCATCGCTAAATTATACCATACTCTATAAATACATACAACCTGTTTCTTCCTTGATTAATAGGCGTTTGTCCTTTTGCAACGCTAATTTCGGCGATAAAAAAGTGACTTGATCGCCACCTTTCTATCTACAATAAACTAGTTCTCCTTGTTCTTAACAACTAAAATTGATCCTGCACCAATCAATGATATACTACTACCACCTAGAGCCATGCTCATCGTACTTAAACCTGTACTAGGCAACATATTCCTATCATCTTCCTCATTCACTTCTTCTTCTTCTTCGGGATCTTCAATTTCCGATTCCGGCGTTTCATCTGGTATCGGTATCTCCTCTGGCTCTGACGCATCTACATCCTCTTCTGGATTTATTGGATCTACCTCAGGCGTCAGCCCATCAATATAATCAAGATCTGGTAGTGAACTTTCATCTCTAAAATTAATATCAAAATTATTTAAAGGATGATCAAAAATAGATGCAGATGTTGTCGCAATAAGAGTTACTTCTGGATTGAAAGGGGGCGAAAATGCCTCGCGCGCGTAATTCCCTTCAAAAATAGCATCAATACCTATAACTAAATTGGCATATGCTCCGTCGCTCAATGTTATTGCATATTCATATTGCTCAGTGAAGATACCACCACCATCATATCTAGCTGTATTATTAATAATCTGACCAGAAGTCATCGTAAGCTGTGTTTCTTCATTAAGATAAACACCACCCCCTAGAGCAGCTGTATTACCCACAATTGTTCCACTTGTCATTACCATTTGACTTGAAATTGGCATACTAGACCATGATGGTTGCGTATTGAAAAAGTAAACACCACCACCATGATGAGTTGCAGTATTATTTTTAATCGTACCACCTTCTATTACAAGACGAGTGCTAATGCCAGAAAGAGCTACACCACCGCCATTTGCACCGGCAACATTATTCTCGATGATACCATTTTCAAGACGAAGTGCCACATTTGCACCACTGATATTAACACCGCCACCATTACGAGCAGCTCCGTTATCAGCGATTCGACCATTACTCATTACAAAGGCTGCATTCGCTCCTAAAACATCAATACCACCACCTGTTAAAGCTGCAGTATTACCCGCGATAGCACCTCCATCCATCACTACACTAGCATGGAAGCCTGAAACAACGATACCACCACCTGTTAGGTTTGCACTATTGTTCTGAAGAAGACCACCATCTCCCATTACGAAACTAGCATTAATTCCTGGTATCGCTACACCACCACCACTTTGTCTTGCAGTATTATTTTCAATCGTACCATATCCTAAAATTAGCGTTGCATTTGCACCAGTTATGCTCACGCCACCACCAAAACGGTTAGAAGTATTTCCACTAATTCTCGCACCTTGATTCATCAAAAAGGCTGCATTAGCTCCGATAATGTCAACACCACCACCATTTTGATTCGCGATGTTATTTCCGATTGTACCTCCATCCATGATCAATGCTGCATTAATACCTGAGATAGACACACCACCACCTGTTAAGGCAGCAGTATTATAGCCAATCGTTCCACCTGTCATTGTAAAACTAGCATTCACACCAGCGATAGAAACAGCTCCACCATTCAAACCAGATTTATTATTCGAAATTATCCCATTCGTCATCGTAAAATTGGCATTAGCACCGGCAATAGAAATAGCTCCGCCAGCTAAACTTGAACTGTTATTCAGAATACTTCCACCTGTCATTGTAAAACTAGCACTCGCACCAGCGATATTGACCGCTCTACTCTCAGACCCTGTAATTAACCCATCAGTCATTGTAAAGGCAGCATCCCCATTCACGTTAACAGTCCCTGTAATAACTCCACCATCTAAGTAAAGTGTTCCTCCGCTATTAATCATCACATCGCCCGTTATACTAGCAGGTGCAATAATTCTAACTACCTGATCCGCTTCAACAATCAATCCCTCTCTCGTATCTGATATAATCAATTCATCAGGAATCTCTTCCTCATCAGCTTCTTCGATTTCTGAAGTTGTGTCATCAGCTTCTTCATCTGTAATTTCTTGTGCTTCATTATCAGTATTATCTTCAATATCTTCCACACTTCCATGATCCATATCAGCAGTTTCTTCATCTAAATCAATCAAGTCTTCTGTATTATCATCAGCGATAAACTCACTTTCATCAAAAGCCTCTTGCTCATACGCCACGGCGATAATCACGCCTGTGGTTACCCTCCCGAACAGAATAAAAACAACTAGTAAAACTTGTAAATATTTTTGTTGTTTTTTAACATTCATTTCAAATTCCCTCCTAATTTCCCAGGAATACCTGATTCCTTGGTGTCTTCGATTCCATGGTCTCTCCAATCCCTAGGCGTTTTCAGCCATAAACAGCTTTTAAATCGACTTATTATAACATAAAATAACATAAAAGTCAAGTTTCTGACGATTTATGTCGTTTTGCGACCTTCCATCGAGCAAAACAGTCTCATCTTTGAATTTAACAAAAAAAGCTTCAAAATCCTTACAAAACAGCTAAGGATTTTAAAGCTCCGTTATTTGAATCGATAAAATTTAGTTCTCTCGGGCATCTTTATAAAACTTCAAAGTAATAGTAGCACCTTTTCCTTTTCCACCGCCATCAATGTCGATGTCTCCAAATTGACTTTTCATAATAGTTAAAGCAAGCGGAAGCCCGATACCATATCCTGTTAAACTCGCTGAGCCCTCAAATCTTTTAAACAACTTAACGATTTGATCTCGTTCCAATCCTTCCCCCTCATCTGTTACACTTATCCACATACTAATCGGATTCGACCCTACTTGAATTTCAATTGTTGAATCTAAAGGTGCATGCTCAGAGGCATTTTTAATCACATTACTTAGCGCCTCTGCTGTCCATCTCTTATCACATTTAAAAACTTGCGAATTGATAACACGCACCTCTTGTTGCTTTAACTCAAGCTGTATTTTGAGTGGCAACAAAGCTGCCTCAATAAGCACATCCGAACTAACTGTTTCTTCCTTAAACTCAACTGCCTTTGCATCAAGTTTTGCCATCTTCAACAAAGCCGAAACAAGCCACTCTGTCCGATGAAGCGAAGACTGAATGTTCGTGATGAACTCTGCCTGCTTCTCTGGCGGTGCATCAATCAGTAACTCAGCCATAATCATCATGGAGGTCAAAGGGGTCTTCAACTGATGAGAAATGTCAGCAAGCGTATCTTTAAGAATATCTCGCTCTTGCTGAAGAACATCCACTTGTTCTTTTTTATAAGTTGCCAAGGTTTGAATATCATTCTTAAGAATCCTCAACGGTCCTTCCCGATTATCACGAATATCAATATTCTCACCCGCAATCATTCTTTTTATATCATCCGATAATTTCTTGATACTGGCTTTTCTAATCCACATACTCTCTCCTTCATAATAAAATGATGCAACACTCAAATGCCACATCATTCATAAATTTCTACATTAATCTTCTATTTTCACAAACCTAGGCTCATAAAACGAATGAAAATACCTTGCGAATTTGCCTTCTTCCGGTCTTTCTAAAACAGTATAAACGACCAACGTACTCTCTGTATTAATAAATGTAACAAAATCTACCACCTCTATGGTGAAACCTCTATGGTGACGATACTTGTCCCCGATCTTCATCTCAATCTCTCCTCACTTGTTTTAAAATTATCAAATATGCTGCAATACCTGAAATTATAGCACTTTCATTTCCTTTATGTCAAGTGTTTTTGTCTAAATTCCGAACTTTTAGAGCTTTACTACTATTCTACGCGATAACCCATCCCACGCACAGTTTGAATATTAACAGTGTCTCCCAACTTCCCCCTTAATCTCTTAATATAAACAGTTAACGTGTTGTCTTCCACAAAATTACCTGATGCATCCCATAAATTATCTAAAATCTGCTCCCTAGTCATGACCCTACCTTTATTACTTGCAAACGTAAGCAATAACTTGTACTCGAGAGCTGTCAGATCAATGAGCTCATCATCAATAAATACCTTTGCAGCCTCTGTATCTATCTTGACCTGACCTATTTGTAAAAAATGATTTCCTGACCCAGATTGTTGCAACAGAAGTCGCTTAACTCTTGCCAGCAACTCTCGCAATCTGAACGGCTTTGTCATGTAATCCGCAGCCCCTTCCTCAAATGCCTTCACAATGTTCCCCTCGTCATCAACCACGGTTAAAAACATGATTTGCGTCATTGCTCCTTTCAAAATTTGTTGCAGATCACTTCCTAAACCATCAGGAAGTTGCATGTCGAGAATAGCTATATCAAAGCTTTCTCCACTCAAAGCGCGCTTTCCTTCCTCAACTGTTTTAGCATGGGTTACTTCGTATTGTTCTTGTTCTAGTGCGTAAATAAGCCCGCCAGCTATCATCAAATCATCTTCTAATAACAGTATTTTATTTTTCATCATACCCAATATTATAGCAGATATTGATTAAAAATACAAAAAAAGATGACACCTTATCTTGCTTGTCATTTCAGTTAACTTATTGCTGCTGGTGCCATCTTCTTTTTATAAATCACAAATGCAAGAGCCATTACCGTCAAACTTATACCAAAAGGAATTAAAAATTCTGGCGATAATGGGTTGGTAATGGCAGCTCCAGAAAAAATAATGGGGATCATCGTCGGAGTCACACCTAGCAAAGAAAAGATAATATACTTTAAAAATGGGATTCTAAGCGCGCCAAAGAAGAAGCTAAGAAACACAAAGGGAAGTGCGATGAGTCGGGCTATAAAACAAAGTGACACAAGGTTATTTTTATGAACTTCCAAGAAATTGGCTACTCGCTTCTGCTTCGCTAACAAATTATATACTTTGGTTTCGCCTAATTTACATCCTGTAAAGTAACCGATTGATAGCGAAATGACCAAGCCCGTGTAACTAACTAAAATAGCCAACCAAGTAGGAAACAATAATGCTGCTGTCACATAGAGAACACTATTAGGAACCGTCATGATAATACTTTTGATCGCATAGAGAAGGAGAATGCCGACTATCGCTAACCAAGTTGAAGAACGAAAATAATGCTCGATTTCAGAAGCAGTTAAACTCAAGTTGCTAAAAACCATTAAGAATACACAGAAAAATAATATTACGGTAAAAAGCCATATTTTGTTTTTATTTAATCCATCCAATATTATTCATCCTTTTACCTTTATTTCCCGATCTTGATGGCGTTTAAAATTTCAGAAATTTTATCTACAACAAGAACATTACAAGCTTCTAATTTTTTTCGATCTTGGTGACCGTTTGAGACGAGAATACAGTCTGCACCTAAGGCATTCGCTAATTCATAATCATGAATAGTATCCCCAATTACCAGCACAGATTCAACATTATTCTTGGCTATATAGTCTAGCCCTATTTCTATTTTACTCTTTGCATAGACATCTGATAACCCTAAAATTTCCTCAAAATAATGCGAAATATTAAAAATAGCTACTTGCGAGAGTAAATTTTCGACTTTAGATGCTGATAGAATAATTTGCGTCATTTCTTGTGCTTTAATTGCTTCCAAAACTGACTCAACATCCGAATGCAATGGACTATTTCCAGTATTATTAAAATGATATGCTTCAATGAACTCTACTGCTAACGCTTCAAAAGATTCCTTATCAAAATCAAATTTTAACTTTCGATAATAGTCGATTATTGGGAAGCAGAAAACTTCATGGTAATTCGATACATCAGGAAGAGGCGTCATCCCTCGCTTAGTCAACATATTATTCATGACTTCCAAGCACCAACTAACATCATCAAAAAGTGTTCCATTCCAATCCCAAATAACATGTGAGTATTTTTTCTTCATCATTATAATTAGCTACTCCTTCAATTTCTCCGGTTAAATTCCTCTGTTATTATAACATTTTCTGGTGCAAATTTCCATTTTTATTTAGTTGAATCTCCAGAATTTACCATAACTTTCTTGAAAAATGGCATCTATTTTGATGTCATCAAAAATTTGGAGGCATTCTCTTCTTGAACAAGATTCACCCCCTTCATCTCCTTTTAACTCTCTTTCAATTTTATCGGAAGATACAAATTCATTTGATCATACCCAATCCCCTTCTTTATTTCTTCATCAACATAAATCATATGTCCCATTTTCACGCGACTCTCATCCTCCACAAAACTTGTAGTCTCAAGCCATCTCTCAACCTTTGCCCGCACTTTGTTATGACTTTCACCATCCCTGTCAACACTTACCGTAACTGCATATAACCCACCTTGAAATTCAGTAATCTTATACGGCCGAACATCAGCATCCGTCACCCCATCTTTGACCCCAAAAAACCACTCTGCTTTATCATCTTTCCCAGTTAAGAAATCAGGGCAATCGAAAATAACAGCCTCAAACAAGTGATGATTCGCATCCACCCATTGCCCATATGCTCCAAAAATTTCATCCCATGATACAAGCCCCGAGGTGACTGCTCTAAAATTCGGTATTCTGATAATCATCACATCTGGCACTTTTTTGTCAAGCTTTTCTGTGACTTCCAATAAGCGATTTATATTTGCTGGATTCCCACTATAATCAACATGCGCAAGGTCAGATTCAATTTCTTTTGCTTTATCGTAAAGGAGTCTTATGTCCGATTCCTTATTAAAGTCTGAATTCTTGATGTGATTAATAAACTCCAAAACAATCTCTTTGAGTTCATAAAGCAAAGCAATCTCGTCATCAATGTCTTCAACTTTTCCCCCAAGCACCTCAAGCACTGCCTCTGAGCCAGAAGTAGCAAAAATACGTTTTATATCTTTTACACTGATATTCAATTTACGCAAAATAAGAATCTGCTCTAATTTTTTCAGATTAACCTCATCATACAAGCGATAAGCATAATCATCACTTCGTGTGCTATTTATCAGCCCCATTTCTTCATAATAGCGAAGTTTGCGTGCAGATATGTCGTATTTAGATGATACATCCCTGATTTTAACTAAATTACTCATTGGAAAACCTCCTCAAAAATATATTCAAGTATAGTTTAACCCATTCCGCAACGGCAGAGTCAAGATGAAAACTTTCTTAAGTAGTTCATTATTGCTTTGGATTCCTATCTCTGTGAAAAAGAGAAATAAAAAAACGCTATACAAGCGCCAATTCTATTAAAATAATGGTTTTTGCCTAGCGATGTCCTAATCTTGCACTTGCGTACTACCTTTGGCGCAAGAGAGCTTAACTACTGTGTTCGGTATGGGAACAGGTGTGACCTCTCTGCCATCATCACTAGACAAATAACGATT
>Ga0131853_10024576_pt1 | contig 10867 bp, 7 predicted proteins | sample TergutLab28metaG_FD_92764 | JGI IMG/M metagenome (GOLD analysis project Ga0131853, IMG submission 92764) | Labiotermes labralis P1 segment gut microbial communities from Petit-Saut dam, French Guiana - Lab288 P1 (version 2) (version 2) | ecosystem: Host-associated > Arthropoda: Insects >... | reverse complement strand
ACCAAAAAAAAAAAAAAAAAAAAAAAAAAAAAAAAAAAAAAAACAAAACAAAAAAAAAAACACAAATAAAAGAAAAAGGGAAAAAGGGGGGGGGGGGAGGGGGGGGGGGGGGGGGGGGGGGGGGGGGGGGGGTACAGCAGTGTTTCGTAAAGAGATTTCCGCAGAACATCAATAGGGATACCGCGAGCGATCGAAGAATAAGTACATACGAAATGCAGTGTCAGTCGACAAAACGAGCCGTTCTGGATCGTCATAGTTTGTACACGTCATCACCAATGTGCTTTCACGATACAGCGGGAAGCCTCAACGCTGTATAATTTAAAAATACACGCAATTACGTATCCTTCTAAAGAACAGCACAAATTTGTTAATTTCTGTACTTATGGTTCATCAAACACTCAGCGAATAAGGAGCCAAAAAGGGTGTGGAAAGAAGCGATAGACGCCTAATTACGAAGAACCATCCTGGATGGCACCGAACGATGGAGGAAAACCACCAACAACCCTGTCAGGACAGTGGCAATGCCGATGAAGATTTGAACACAGGACTTCCAGCTATGTGATACCGAGATTAAGAATGCGTTAAGGCTACATCTCCACGCCAAATAGGTCGTTGTGTCCCTTAATTAGATACAAAAATAACTTCCCTTTTTTACACAGTATATCATTCCGCCTGGAATGAGTACAAAGAATGTGCGAATAACGTTTTGCTGAGAAAAGCAAGAAGGCCGTCAAAGTCTATTTTAAGCCACTTGCTTAAGAAGAGAACAAAACAGCTGTCAATATGGCCGACCTCGGATTTTATAGATTTATGTGTGTTTACGTAACAAATACTAAGTTATCTATATGCAGCAAATATTTTGACTTATGAGAGAATACCAAGAGAACAATGGGAACAATCGAATAATGAGCAACTGTTACTTGGATTTGCCGGTTGAATGTTTCATTTCCGACACATGACTATCGAAAATTCATACGTTAGTTCCGAAATTGGGCGTTTGTTCTTGTGTCTACCCTCATCCCAGGGTTTTATTACATGGGGTTTCTTTTTAATCCTTTAATGATAAAGTCGAAGTCACGACTGGCGATAAGTCTATAAATCTGCCTTGGTGTCCAGCCCCTCCTGGGGCTCATGATCAATTTTAGTCTATACGCTGGATACTACTGGCTGAAAGTTAGACTAATATTAACCTGAGTCTTATATGAAAATCCAGCTCGTACCTAACAATAAACACACTTCGTCCCGGTTATAAAAACCGGTAAGTCAATACTGTATACGGGAATAATCGCTGTTTGCTCTACGAACCATATAAAAACACACAAATGCATTCTACGGGCTGAATCTATTATTCTAAAAGTTAAAACTGGTGGTACACAAAGTAACCACTAGGCATATGAGCTAAATAAACAGAGTCGTTGTTCGGAAGTCACAGATCTTTTCCACGATTGTTACAAGTCGGTTCTCTCGTAAGCACCGTTACCGATCTTTGACATTTGCAGTTTATGTACCCAGACAAAAACTGCTGCTGCTCTGCGTAAGCAGGGATCAGCTCCATTTAATGGAGCCACAACAGAGATATTCAAAATTTTACTTCACGACAAAAGCACAAGCATCTTATGAAATGTGTTTCTTTAAACAGAAAAGGAGAGGACGGACAATGCCCAATGTATACGTATCATTCAGTTCACAATTTGAATTTTTCACCTGCTACCCCTTCTGGAAATTAAATTATGAATAATTACATGAAAGGGTTAAGTAGCCCACATGGATGGAACACAAAATGCATTAGATATATGTAACCGGGAAATAATAACAGAAATTACTTGGGGGCCCTATCTGAGCCCCAGAGAACAAGTTACAAGGATGTTACGAACAGAGAAATTAAAACTTCCTTTACGCAGGCCGTTTCCGGGGCTCCGGACACAAAAAGTAAATTAGCAACATTAAACATTAACAGTTAGCTATATTCCCTTACGTACCAAGTAAATGCACTTACAATATGTGACACAATAGTTATTTTACTACCACAAGTTTCAGCATAGCCATGCCATCATCAGGGAGTAAATGCCAATTTAAAAACATTAACCGTAAAACGGATTAGTTACTTAATGAAAATAATGATTCAAAATGCACGGAATAAATAACTTTAAAATCAACAATTAGCTGTTTATATGTGCGCGCCATTTCCTTGGCACCTTAAACGTGTCATGTGTTACCGTCATTCACATTACGGGAATATTTACGTTTTTAACAGAATGACACAGAGAATTTTGCGAAGCGTAACACTTCTGGATATACATACACATAAACATACACACACACACACACACACACACACACACATATATATATATATATATATATATATATATACAATGTATTAAACTACATGTTTCGGTTTACAATGAAGCTTCGATGTAATCTAAAACATGTAGCTGAACACGTGATGTAATAAGATATAAAACACATGTACATGGTTGTTTCACGGTTTATTAGTGTACTATTTTTGTTACTACAACACAATTGAATGAATCGCCTTGAAATTGCGAGTACTTTCTACGTGACCCTAACCACGTTTCACACAACCCACACTGTACATCTCCGTATCTTATCAAGGATTTACAATCACGAATTCCGTCTGTTCATCGAGTGGGAAGTTTCTTCTATATTCTAGCAACAACTTTACAATCGACCATGATCAAGTAACTGATTATTTTACTGCGAATCCCTTTATCATTCACCTTGTATGTGTTGTAAATGACGCAGGTCTTCATGTCAAGTATCCATTATTTTTGTCCGATTTCCATCAAAGTTGAAACGTGTCGATAGATTTTGGTAAAACTCTCCAACATAAAATTTTATTAGGACAGATGGAGGGGCAAACATGACGAAACCAGTGGGCTAGTCGCCCTTCGCATCTGCAACCGTGCTAAACAATGTTTGGAAGTTCTAAGCATCCTTACGGTCAACGGCATGGCAATGTTGCGGTTTTCAGCTTCCATATTAAGTAAGAATAGAAAGGAGGCATGTACCCCCCAAACCGTAGTAGTGCCTATCTACCAAACTAAACGGTGTCACATACCAAAAACAATGCAGCCTTAACACCCGCCGCCATCCGAAATCCAAATCTCACGCCCTTACAATAATTACAAATAGAAATGTGAAGTTACAGCTTAAGTACAAGAAGATGTGTGTGACGAAGTTAAACGGCAAACGTGAGAAATGCAGACGAGGACAAATCAGGATTAGAAACAGAGAGGAAGGGGGGTGTTCATAGATGCACCTGGCTGGTCTTGACATGAGCCCTCCGGACACAATGTGACGGACAGTTCTTGTATGGCTACTCAGAACAGATTCCACAGTGCGACGCGAGGTGGAAGGCCGTTCCATCGGTTCAATAACTAGACCTACAGGCGGTCCATACGAGTATCTGGTTGATCTTACTGCGATGGGCAGCAATGCACTTGCGATATTTCAACCTCTAAAAGCATTGTTCATGAAGATTCAAGATTTCTGTGACATGATGCCGTGCCGGTAGGTACAAAGTTATTGACCTTATATTCTTCGTTCCGTGCACTGTCGATCACTATTTCCTTATTCACTCTTGCGTTATTTAACGAGGATCAGACAGCGCTAATTGACAGATTCCTTGATAACGGATAAAAGGATGCTGAAGGAGCCATGGCCTAATCTGTCCGAAGGAAGAGAAGAAAAAGGCAATGAAACTGAAGTCAGGATACCTCACTGGCCGACGTGCACCCGAAACCTGCTCAATACGAAGCCAGTGTGCTTAATTCAGTCAGTAATGACAGGCTTAATATGTGAACAGTAAATATCACAAAGCACTATAACGCGACGGGCTGCGACGACTGTGGAACTGGGGTTCGATTTCCGACAGGAGAAAAACATTTTTAGCTTCTCCACCGCACCCATATCGTCTCCGGGGCCTGCCCAAACTCCCATTCAATGGGTAGCCGGGCCTCGGGGAAGAGCATGTGGGTCGTGAAACTGTCCACTCACTTCCACGTAATGCGGAGGATTAAAAATCATGAAGCTATTCATGCACTCCATCACATGCTTTCAAGGCGTGGTGCTGAATTAAGCACAAGATGGGTTTTTACCTTCATATTTTTTGGAAATAACGCAGAAAAAGCGGCCGTAGGATAAGTACTATACAGGCAAAACAAGGAGGGACTGCGGGAAACCCATAAAACACTCACCTGAATAGCACATTTTCGGAACAAATCTGATTCCCAGACCTCCCACACGTGAATAAGTCCGGTATATTTCGCCTTGACGAACTAAGCAGAATTATCCTGTGACAAAGGCAAGCCACCTGGCCGAAACTGGAAAAGTGTTCCTCCCCAGTCTCTTTAGAAATTCAGCTAAGTTCCAACGTGAAAATTACGAATCAAGGTTAAAACGAGGAGTGTCAGTAGATGCCCTGTGTGCCAAAGGATAGACATTTTTCGAGTTCAAACTGTTGCATGAAATGAACGACAGACGACCGTGGAGCGCGATCGGTAGGTCACAGGCACCTAAATGTCAAAATATGTGACCTGATGCTAAATCCGTAAGTTGTCCTGTTCGTTTCCGCTTCGTCCAGAAAGGTTGCATAACAGTTGTTTAGCTTTAAACATGGATCAATATCAAGACGAAACACACCATTGCATAACGATGATCGCGAAGCGGAGCCCTGAACATGTACTGATACGAACAATGCAGACGAAACTTCGGTTCTCATGAATGTAACACGGTGCCCTGAGCAGGGGTCCACAAATCTTCCAGAAATCTAGGAACCACCTCCCAACTGCAGGTGCCAGAAACCTGATAGTGGCACGTTCCGTTCCACGCTGCGGACCCACAATTCTGGTGTGACGTGAAGAAACTGAACTATCTGACGCTTTGTATTCGGAGCATGTGAACTGACAGACATTTTTACGTACGCATAAAAACTGCAAAAACTATGCCGAAAAATATACGTCGCCATCGTATGTATGCAGTCGTCTGAGTGGAGAGGCTCCTGGAGTTTGTGCGCTCCTTTTTTTTCGAAATGCGCCATACCAAAATTATGGACCTTACAGTCCAAAATTTCAAGCCCTATGTAATCCTCTAAGTCTTAAAAAACAAGTTAAAAAGCCATCGTGATCCCTAACGTCAGTAACCTGCGCCACAGCGACGCTGTACAGTCTTTAAAAAATAGTGAAAGCTCAAGATCCAATGCGTATGAAAACAATTCGGTGATTTTTATTTTATTATTACGATCCATTGTGATGTTACGCCGTGCAGATTTGTACACATATATCAAGGTTTCAGAGGAATCTCCTGCTCCCATCATCAGTGCGCTGTTCTAGCCTTGGGATACAGGCAGCAAGTTTCTCCGAAACGTCGGCACGTAACTACATGCATCAATTCCCAAAACATCAAATAATTAATACCGCCACGAGAACCCTAAATCTCATATCTACTCATGTAACGATGCTCCCAGTATATCATATTGTATTGCACAACAGCGCCGAATGAGACATGAATGACGAACTCTAAAGGACACGGAGGGAAGTGGTCAAGGCCTACTGAAGTTCCATCCAGGCTTTTCACTCGTGGCACAGAAAAAAATCATCAGACTGGATAGCCGATTTTCGGGTCGAGATGCGAATCCACAACCTCCCGAATAACTTCAGGAATACCTGACAACAGACCACGGCTAATTCATAACAATTAACAAACATGGGCACAAACTTTGTATTTACACAATTATATTACTTCAAAATACAGAAAGCTCCTACATTTTTCAGTCCGTGTGAGATCACCGTCAGGGAGTGTGTACATCAAATAATCTTGTATTAAACACAAGCGTGGAAACAGTAGGAGTTTTCAATGTTTTAATGCAATGTAACTGTCTGAATACAAAGTCTGTGCACATGTTGGTTAATTAAAAATCAACCTTCATCAACGCACGGAATGAACAGCGTACTCTTAAAATACGATTTTCCGTCGTCTTACATCAGCACCAAAGGAAACTGAGAAAACCTACAAAAGTCTCAGTCAAGACAGATGGCACCCAGCCCGATAATCGAATCCTGGCCTCCCGAATACGGAGCAGCATCTCAACCGCCGACTATCAGCGGTACACAGCAAGGCCTCCCTTCTCTCAACGTGGCAAGTCCCTTGCCAAACGAATCTTGAATTGCACCACAATGTTACGCTGGATCGAACAAATAATAAAGGTCTATACCACAAGACGCATAAAACAGTGGATGTGAAGAAATCACCATTAATACGGTGCCTCAAATAGCTTCACGAGTCTTCACACGCAACTATATACTTCCCGGTTTGTTACATGCTGCTGTCTCAATTAACCAACTCCACAGAATACAGACGATCCGGACAAGATAACAGTCGCTCACCTACAATCCCATCACATGATAATCGGAGTTCAAATCAGCCGCCTGATGCCCCACCCTACCTACACTGCACACCGCTCCTGCGGGAACAGAGCGAACGTGGAGACAGAGACGGAATAACAGCCTGCATTACAAGTAACAACTGCTAGAGTGGGGGGGAAGGTATCAACAGGGGCAGTAGCTGCTAAGAAGGCGAATGAGGAGAATGTGTTCATTCTTTCTCTTACCCATGTTTAGGCAATAAATTACACGCCACTTAAGACGATTGCTTACCGTTCTTACATCAGCTTACCACTGGACATTACCCTGAGGGTGGTAGAATTATTCCACTTGGTTTATGAACACTGCAGTAACTCAGAATAACGCAGCATAGAATGATCCGATTCAAGATTAATTAATTACGAAGTTATGGAAGGGAACGGTCATGACCTAACTGAAGAGGGAGAGGAAAACAAAAAACTGTCATAACAGGCTGTCTCTGGGACGGGATTTGAATCTGGGACCTGCGGAAAATAAACAGATTTAACCACTCGACTGCCACTCGTGGTGAGAACACTGACACATAATGTTTGTAATCACTGTTGTGCCCAATAAATATTTCCATGTTTCCCTGGTGTAGGCGTCTTCTGTTCGCACATTCGAATATCGTGAACAAACGTACATAGAACTAGCCTTCACACATTAGATACTAATGTACGTGAGCTAACACAGATGCGTCGAGGTCGTCTGCTAATTCACGCCATCAATGAGATGCAGTGGGTAACCACGTCCTCTGCGAGGACAAACATCCATAAACAAAACCGGTTTTTATTAGTAAGATACAAAAAAAATTACAATTGCGACACGTAAAGCAGCGTGATGCACACTTTCAAATATCGTAATAAATTACCACGTACTTTACGAAATATATGAAAAGTATTCAGTGTTTACAGCCATGACATAGGGGATTTTGGTACATATTTCATGTTTCTCCCATGCACAATACATCTCCTAAAGTTCTCAGGTACAAACAAAACTGAAAATGATACATTCCGTGATGGAGTACACAGAATTTACCAAGACAATTTTTTTTTCACCTTCAAAAGCCTGACAGTTTCACAGTACACGCGTACGTGATTCAAAATACGCCCATAAAAATTATGCCTTCTCTGAACCGATTTTCACGAAACTCAACAGTTACAAGTAATTCTCTTATACCGAATTTCACCCGCATCGGGCAATAAATACGGAAAACACGGATATATTCATTACGCCCCCCAAAAATCGTTTTCACTGCGCCAATTTTCACGGAATTCACCATCATTCAATAAACTTTTGTGCACATCTCCGGTACCGACTTTCTTACAAATCGGACGAAAAAGGAAGAAAATACGCACAAAATATTACTTATGCCCTTAAAGTATATCTTTCACCGAACTGATTCCCCCGAAACTTACATTTACCCAACGCGATTACGTGAAGATCTCACCGACTTTCAGCCAAAATGGTCAGGAAATATGGGAAGTGCGGGTAGAAATCCATGGGCCATGACAGCGTAGCGGGTAGCTCAGTCGGTATAGCGACTGACTACGGGCTGGATGGTCCGGGATCGAATCCCGGTGAGGACGAGACTTTCCGCCTGTCCAGACCGGCCCTGGGGCCCACCCAGCCTCCTGTAAAATGGGTACCGTGTCTTTCCCGGGGGTAAAGTGCGGCCGGAGCGTGCTGCTGACCACTGGCCCCCTTCTAGTGCCGCGGTCATGGAAGAGTAGAGTTACCTCTACCTCTACCAACCCTCTGGGCCACACCGGGCCTGTAACGGGATCACTTTGGGTTCACACGTAATAGCGTAGTCGGTATAGCAACTCGCTGGAGGCCGGAGGGTCCGGAGATCGAATGCCGGGGGGGGGGGGGGCCGAGATTTGCCGCACCCGTCCAGGCCGAACCTTCGGCCTACTCAGCCTCCTGTACAGTGGGTTCCGGGTTTCTTTCCCGGGGGTAAAGAGGCCGGGGCTTGGCGTTGACCACACACACCCATCTAGCTCCGAGGTTAGAAAAAGCAGATCTATACGTCTAATCCCCCTCTGGGCCTTCATGACTTATTCTAAAATGTACTTTGTACTTTTACGTTTTACCTTTATGGGTTGAAATGCATTTGCTATACAAGGTAAAGCAAAGCGGTAACTTAGGAAATTTCCACGAAACGCGCGCTTACTGCGTAACTTCTGGAAAGAACTTTAACACCGAAATGTAAGGAAATCCGAAAGTTTGGTGTCTAACAGCCGATCACTGATGGAGGGACGAACGGACGGACGTGTTCTCCACACACGGCTTTCTTTCTTTCTTCGTAAATAACGCCTAATAAGCAACAAAGAAACATGTTTTAAACAACACGTGGCAAACACGTGACTTCTGTGCAAAATGTCACAAATTTTTCGATTTCAAAGGGGACCACTCTGGCTCTGAGAGATTTCAATGCACAAACAAGACAGGAACAAGTGGCAGTTAGGAGCTGCGATAGCTCAGTCAACACAGTGACTAAGCTACGAGCTACACAGTTGGCGAATCGTCAGATTCTCCGCTCCGAGGCCCACCCAGTCTTCTTCAGTGAATGGTTAACAAAAGGACTTTCTCCAGGGACAGAGCGCCACGGCAGTAAAGCTCATAACTCAACCCAACCCAACACCATCCACAACCAAGGTTAAGAATGCGTGTCGCTATACCTCCAATTCAGCATATGCCTTCATGTCACAGTGCCTAATTTAACTAAGCGGCAACTTTACTGTTACAATTAACAGTTTCCTTGGTTACTTACAGCCCTAGCATCAACTGGCATTAGTGTCGAATGGCGTTAAATTGTGATCATGGGCGCCAAGGTGATTGGAAAAGGGAGGGAACAATTTTGGGCTACATGTTGCCATCCCTGCCTTCAATGGGACTGGCTGAGGTAAAGAAAGAAAAGTCGGAGTCAAGAACATCAAGTTTCCGGGCCAGGATTTACAGTGTGAACCCCCGAAAGATGGTCAGCCGGGATAGCGTAGTCGGTATAGTGATCTGGACACGGGCTGGACGAACTGGCGTTCGAATCCCGGTACGGGCAAGAAGTGTTTCTGTTCTCCAAAATGTCCGGTCCGTCTTTGGGGCTTACCCAGCCTCCTTACAACAGATATCGGTGTTCTTTATGGGGATAAAGCAGCTGGGGCGTGAAGTTAACCTCTCACTTCCATCTAGTGTCGAGGTTAAGCATGAAACGGACTATACCACCATTCCACTAACATGCCTAACAAATCGAACGCAGTGTTGGGTAGTTTACAGCTAAGCTCATCTCACACCTCGGCATTGAACAACCGGGCCATCAGCTACACGCTCCAGAAGGTTTACTAGCAGTGGGTATCTGGATTGAAGTCAGAGTCGGTGCTGTGAATATGAACCTCCGCCGTCCCACATGCATCCAGTCTCATAGGGTGAGCTACTCCTAGTCATAAGTTACACTGGCAGGCCTACTGATGTTAGTAAACAAGAGGCAATCACGTCTATCTCAAGGCCTCATACTAAACCTAGCTTGACAACGATTCTGTCCCGTGGGTCACGATCTTAATTATCCGTTAACAAAGAATCGTTTTCAATTTGGTCCGCCTCCATATCGCGATATCCATGTACAATACCGGCATCTTTCACAGCAACTCTGAAGGTCTGAGTTGTCCGTTTGTTCAAACGCCAGTATAGTGGACCCAACGGACTCGTTTAACTTCTCTTGAGAGTGCATCAAAATCATACAGTGAGGCAGATCGTCAAGTTATCATTAAGAAGTCACCATGTTTTATTTTCAACTTGCTACCGTTATCAAGTGACGGTGAGAAATTCATTCCCAATGGACTGCTCTCCCGGAAGGGGCAAGAGACTTCACTCCTAAACGTAAAGACTCTGAGGCCAAACCAACCTCCTATTCAATTGGTACTGAGGGTGTTTCCCCCAAGGGTAAAGCGGCCGGGCGTGAAGCTGACTACTATTCACCTTCATCTAGAGCCGAGTTTAAAACGTGAGTAGAGCTAAAAAATCTACTCCTACTATATGCTTCGCTGTGTGAACAGGAACACCTTTACTTTTTTTACTGCGTTAGTACTGCTGGAATTACTTCCCGCCAAGGAAATTAGCCGCATTTTTTATTCGATCGAAGCATCGCACAACCGATGGCCGGGTCCGGTCATGTTACTGCCACAACAATACGCAAAAAAATCACAGGCGCGAGGGAAGTTCGCCTGAAATTTAAAAAAAAATCATTTCATCCATCTTAGATTTATTGGACCGTGCATCATCTTAATAGTTGAATAAAGAGAGACCAAATTGATGTCACTTGCTTCATTATTTCATTATTTACTGCTCAACATGTTTCGGATGTTAATACATCCATCCTCAGGAGCTTGCGACTTATTTGATGAGTTATTTTATGGGTTGTATTGCTCTGGTTCGATGTGTGTTGGTGT
>Ga0131853_10024573_pt1 | contig 10867 bp, 8 predicted proteins | sample TergutLab28metaG_FD_92764 | JGI IMG/M metagenome (GOLD analysis project Ga0131853, IMG submission 92764) | Labiotermes labralis P1 segment gut microbial communities from Petit-Saut dam, French Guiana - Lab288 P1 (version 2) (version 2) | ecosystem: Host-associated > Arthropoda: Insects >... | reverse complement strand
TACCACGCCAACGAACTCGAACTCGTCGGCGCGGTGCTGCGGCTTTCGGTGCGCTACGGCGGGCGCGCGGACGTCATGCTCGAACGCATGGCGACGTTCATGCGCGATCTCGAACAGGCCCAGCGCGAACTCGTGTCGATGTCGGCCGAGACGCGTTTCTCCGCCATGGTGCTCGCCGCGCTGCCGGTTGCGATCGCCGGGTTTCTCGTGGTGTTCAATCCGCGCTATTTCGCGTCGATGTGGAACGACGAGACCGGACGTCATCTCTTCGTCGGCGCGCTGCTGCTGCAATGTTTGGGCGCGTATTTTCTGTACCGGCTCACACGCCTGAGGGCCGCATGATGAGCGCCACCCGCATCGGGGCCATCGCGTTGTTGCTCGGCGCGCTCGGTTTTGCGCTGCTGGCGCTGACCGTATGCCAGCGCATCGCCGCCGCGCGACGCACGGCGCGCTCCGTCGAGGAACGCGTCGCCGCATACAGCACGCGCGCTGCCGCCGCGCGCGCTGGCGATGCGGATCGCCAGCAGGCAATGCGGCCGGCCGTCGCCGGAGACGCCACGGGTGCCTCGGGTGCCGCTTCCGGCACATCGACCGCTGCGCGCGCCGAGGGGCTGGCGGGTTTTTTCGATGCGTTTGCCGAGGCCGGTGCACGCTGGCTCGATACGCGTTTTGGACGCCTTATCGTTGCCGATGAAGATCGCCTCGTGCTCGATCAGTGCGGCTATATCGATGCCCGTTCGCGCGGGTTTTTTCTCGCCGCGCGGATTGCCTGCGCGCTGGGGTTTGCCCTGCTCGCGGGGTGGTTCTTCGTGGCCGGCGACTCGACCCGCCATCCGCTCGCGCTCGCATTCGGCGCCGGGATCGCAGGTTTTCTCGTGCCCAAGTTCTGGCTGCGCCGCCGCGCCGCCAGGCGGCGCGAAGCGGTCGCCAACGAGTTGCCGATGTTCGTCGATCTGCTGCGTCTGTTGCAGGGCGTCGGTCTTTCGCTCGATCAAACGCTGCAGGTGATGATCAACGAATTCCGGCGCGTGCTGCCCGTGCTCGCGAGCGAGACCGAAATCGCCCAGCGCCAGTTCGCGGCGGGGCGCACGCGCGAGCAGTCGCTGCAGCGCATCGCCACGATCTATGAAAACGAGGACCTGCGCGCGGTGACGCGCCTGCTCATTCAGGTGGATCGTCACGGCGGCGCCGTGCAGGAGCCGCTCAAGCAGTTCGGCGAGCGCTTGCGCGAAGTGCGCCGCGCCACGCTGCGCGAGCGTATCGGCCGCGTCACAGTCAAGATGACCGGCGTCATGGTGCTGACCCTGCTGCCGGCACTGATGATCGTCACCGCCGGGCCGGGCCTCGTCGCGGTGCTGCGCTCGCTGGCAACGATTCATCACTAGACGCTCTGTTGTACGAAGCAAGGGAACATCATGAATCACACCGCCATGCCGCTTTGGCCCTTGACGCGCCGCGTCGCCCTATGCGCGGCGCTGGCCGTGCTCGGCGCCTGTGCGTCGAAGGAACAGGGCTACGGCGTCGGGCCGCAGGCGCAAGCCGAGTTGCAGATGCGCACGCAGGTGAAGGATCCGGCGCCGGACACGCCGGGCATGTACCTGGGCCTCATCGAACGGATGCAGTCCGAGGGGCTCTATTACGCATCGCTCGCGCATATCGACGCCTACGAGCAGCAGTACGGCGCGAGCCCTCAATCGATCGCGTTGCGCGCCGATGCCTTGCGCGCGACGCATCAGCCCGCGGCGAGCGCTGCGGCTTACCGGCAGTTGCTGACGACACCGCTTGCCGCACGCGGCCATCGCGGACTCGGGCTGCTGGCGGGCGCGGCGGGCAACTTCGGCGAGGCCGCGCGGGAGCTGGGCGAGGCGTCGCGACTGGAACCGACGGATGCGCTCACGCTCTCGGATCTCGGCTATGCGTTGCTGCGTAACGGGGACGTCGCGCGCGCGCGCGTGCCGCTGCTGCAGGCGTTCGAGCTCGACTCGCACAACCCGAAGATCGCCGCGAACGTCGCGCTGTATTTCACCGCGAGCGGTGACGAGGCGAGCGCGCAGTCGCTGATCGCGCAGCAGAAGCTGCCGGCCGATGCGCGCGCCGCGATCGCGCGCGATGCGCAGGACGTCGCCCGCGCGCAGCACGCGCAGGAGGCACAGCGCAGACGTGCGCCGCCCGCGCCCGTCGTGGCCGGCGCGCAGGTCGAGTCGCCGGCGGGCGCGCCGCAGTTGGGGGATGCCCAGCCGCGTCTCGTTGGCCACCTGATGCAATGAATCGACGGACAAGCGAAGTACAAGCGACGTATGGCGCGAATCACGAGGATCGATATGAAGAAGAACCACTGCCGGATCGCTATACGCAACGACGCGGGCCGGGCTCTGCGCGCAGGCCTGTGGGCCGCGCTCTGCATGCTGCTGCCGATGTCGCCGGCCGCGCAGGCGCAGGCTCAAGCGCAAACTCAGGCACAGAACCCGACCGTCGCGAACAGCGAAGTCGGCCATTCGACGCGCGCGTGGCTCGCGCTTCAGCGCAGCAACGCGCAGGCGGCGCCGGCACAGCCGATGCTCGGCGCCGAAGCGGGACGGGCGTACCAGCGCTACCTGAAATCGTTCGATACGCCGATTCCGGCGACGTTCGGTTCGTCGGTGAACAGCAACGGCGCGAGCGGGCTGGGCAGTGCGAGCAGCGGCTCCGGAGCCGCGCTCTGACATGAAGACGCGCGCGTCACGACTGCGCCCTAACGGCACGCGGCGATCGGGACACCGTCCCGCGCGGCGGCGCCAGCGCGGCGCCATCGCGATCGTTGCGGCCATTGCGGTTGCGATGGCGATTGCGGCGCTCGGCGTGGTCGACGTTGCCAACCTCTACCTGACGCGGCGCGCGGTGCAGAACGTCGCGGATCTCGCTGCGCTCGCGGCCGTGCAGCAGATGGACGACACCTGTACGCAGCCGCACGCACTCGCGCTCGCGAACGCGGCGAACAACGATTTCGTGCCGTCGTCGACCCAGACGATTTCGGTGCAATGCGGCCGCTGGGACGCCGGCAACTGGTCGGTGGCGGACGCCTCTACGCCGACGCCGCTGAACGGTGTGCAGGTCACGGTTATGCGGCAGGTGCCGTACCTGTTCCTCGGATTGTTCGGTCGTACCAATCCGTTGCCGGCCCAGGTGAGTGCGAGCGCGACCGCGAAGGCTGCGGTCGTCGATTCGTTCTCGCTCGCGACGACGCTGGCGACCGTCTCGTCCGCGCAGTCGATCCTGCTCAACACACTGTTCAATTCGCTGTTCGGCCCGAACTCGAATGTCGATTTGTCGGCCGTGTCATGGAGCGGGATCGCGAATGCCAACGTCACGCTCGCCGAGCTTGCGGCCGGGGCAAACGTGGGCTCCGTGGATGCGTTGCTGCAGTCCAAACTGACCGTGAGCCAGCTCGCCACCGCGATGGCCACCGCACTGCAGAACAACGGTGCTTCGCAGGCCGATGCGAGCGTGGCCGGGCTGACCGCGCTCGCGGCGGCCAACGCTTCGAACCGGGAAGCCGTTGCGGTGGGCAGCGCGTCGGGATCGGGCATCATCAGCACCACTTCCACGCCCAACAATGACCAATCGATTCCGAGCCTGTCGCTCAACGCGCTGCAGGCGTTGCTCGTTGCCGCCGAGATCGCACAGAGCGGCCAGCAACCCTATGGCGCGCAACTGAATCTGTCGAGCTTGCCGCTGACGTCCGGTACCGGGCTGCTGGCCACCGCCACGGTTGCGGTCAACGTGATTTCGCCGCCGTCCCTATCCGCGATGGGCGAGGCTGGCGCCATCACCATGGGGCCGCCGCCGCAATGGCGCACCTACGCGCAAAATGCGCAGACGACGGTGTCGCTCAACGTCGGCCTTTCCGCAGGAAGCTTTTTGAGCGTGAACCTGCCGCTCTACGTCGAGGCGGCGCCCGCGTTCGCCTGGCTCGAGTCGGCGCAATGCGTGCCGCCTTCCGGCACGTCGTCTCCTACCAGCGTCACCGAACATTCCGCCGATGTCGTGACGATCGGCGTGACCAACGGTCTCGCCAACCTGTGCCTCGGGACGCCGCCGACGACCGCCGCGGAGTTCGCGTCGAATTCGTGCGGCGGGACGTCCGGGGCGATTGCCACGATCAAGGGCAATGCACTCGCGACACTTCTCAACACCAACCCGCTGCTTGCCGCCCTCGGGCTGGGCACGATCCTCAGCGATCTCGGCCTGAGCAGCAACGAGACTGTCCAGCTCAATGCGAACCTGTCCGTGCCGATCACGAATCCGACAAGCAGTCCTACTTATCTGCAGTTCGACGGCAACGGCTGTCCATCCGGTTCGACCGCCACCTGTCCACCGCCCCAAAGCGTGAGCGTCGGTACCGGCGTGGCCGGCGCGCTCGGCAATGCGCTGTCGTCCGTGTCGAGCGAGCTTGGCAACGGCGCGTTCACCGTGACCGCAAACGGCGGGAGCGTGTCGCTCACCTCCAGCGAGCTCGGAACACTCGCAGGCAGCGTGGTCGGCATCCTGACGCCGACCGTGTTCACCACGCTCGACACCGACGTCCTCGGCCCGTTACTCCAATTGCTCGGCGTGCAGCTCGGCGTCGCCACCATCACCGATTACCCACTGAGCTGCGGTGTCGCGCAGCTCGTCCGATAGAACCACACATGCGAACCACGACCCCCATCGAGGAACTCGATCTCTACGTCTGGGAAGGCAAAACCGATATCGTCGAGCGCGTCGCGCGCTGCATGGCGAGCCTCGACGTCGACGTCATCCGCGCCGACGACACCGCGATCTCGCCGCAACGCATCGCCACGCGCGCGTCGATCGCGGTCGTCAGCGTGAGCGTGATCGACAGCGGCGCGCTGATCCTGCGCGACTGGCAGGCCACGCACGGCATGCCGGTGATCTGGGTCGGCGCGACGCCGCGCGAGTCCGATCCCGCGATGTACCCCACCGAGTATTCCTACGTACTGCCGCTCGATTTCACGTGCGCGGAACTGCGCGGGCTGATCTCGCGGCTCGTCACGCAGATGCGCGCGCATTCGGCGCAGACGGCGGCGGGCGATACGCTCGTCGCCGAATCGGAGCCCATGCGTGGGCTGCTGCGCGAGATCGAAACCTTCGCCGATTGCGACACGAGCGTGCTCGTGCACGGCGAGACCGGCACGGGCAAGGAACGCGTAGCCGAGCTGCTGCATCGCAAGCACAGCCGATACGGCCTCGGCCCCTTTGTCGCGGTGAACTGCGGCGCGATTCCCGATGGTCTGTTCGAATCGCTGTTTTTCGGCCATGCGAAAGGCGCGTTCACGGGCGCTGCCGTCGCGCACAAGGGCTATTTCGAACAGGCCGACGGCGGCACGCTGTTTCTCGACGAAATCGGCGATCTGCCGCTCTATCAGCAGGTCAAACTGCTGCGCGTGCTCGAAGACGGCGCCGTGACGCGTATCGGTTCGGCGATGCCCGTGAAAGTCGATTTCCGGCTCGTTGCGGCGACGAACCGGCAACTGTCCGAACTCGTGAAAGCCGGCACGTTCCGCGCCGACCTCTATTACCGGCTCGCGGTGATCGAGCTGCTCGTGCCGTCGCTCGAAAGCCGGGGCGCCGTCGACAAGATCGCGCTCTTCAAGGCGTTCGTCTCGACGGTGGTGGGGGAGGAGCGCCTCGCCACGCTGCCGGACTTGCCGTACTGGCTGGCCGATTCGGTCGCGGCCATGCGTTTTCCGGGCAACGTGCGCGAGTTGCGCAATCTCGCCGAACGCATCGGCGTCACGGTACGTCAGATGGGCGACTGGGACGCCGCGCGTCTGCGCCGGCTGCTGGCCGGGGGCAGCAGTGTGCAGCCGGCGGTGAGCGCCGCCGCGCCGGTCGTCGATCGCAGCAAGTGGGACATGGCCGAGCGCAGCCGCCTGCTCGCCGCGCTGGACCACAACGGCTGGCGTCGCAAGGACACCGCCGAATATCTCGGCATCAGCCGCAAGGTCCTGTGGGAGAAGATCCGCAAATACCAGATCTTTGATGAGGAACCCGAAGCACGCGAGAGCGAGTGAACGTGCGAAGGCGCCGGATGGTTTCCCGTGGCGCCGCGAGCCCTGTACACGTTACGGACCTGAATCAGCCAGCCCGCCGATAATACGTCAGCGGGGCCAGGTCAGCTTGCTCACAAAACCTACGGAGAACGTCCATGATCTTTGCGCAAGGCTTCACGTTTGGAAACTTCATCATCGATGTCTTTTCGATATTCATGTTCATCCTGTGGTTCTGGCTGTTCATCACGATCGCCAGTGACCTGTTCCGTCGAAGCGACATCTCGGGGTTCGCGAAGGTCCTGTGGGTGATCTTCCTGATCCTGCTTCCCTATATCGGCATCTTCGCCTACGTGCTCACGCAAGGCCGCGGGATGGCGTCGCGTCACCAGGAGCAGGTGCGCAAGGCGCGCGACGAGCTGCGCCACGTCGTGGGCTACAGCGTCGCCGACGAGATCGAGAAGCTCGGGCGCCTGAAGGAGGCCGGATCGATCACGGAAGACGAGTACCAGCGCCTGCGCTCGAAGCTGTTCGAATAGTCCGCTTATCGCCGCCTCTCGCCGCTCACGCGTGATGCGTGGGGGCGGCGACGACTCAGCCGATGTGCCTGAAAGGCCGCCTTGCGCGGCCTTTCGCACGTTTGGGCACCGTGTAATATCCGCTCGAAAAAGTTAAATGAATTTATATATCGGGCAACTCCATCGCTAGTTATTGAGATAAATATAAAGACAGCGATATTTATCGAATGAGAATTCAAGACGATAAAGATCGTGGAATAAATTGCCTCAGTTTTTAATTCCTGAAAATATGCGGGGAATTTAAACATTCCGGATCGAATTTCGCACGGCAATTGTCCGCGAAGCGCCTCATCCCCCGCCCAGCATGGGTTTGCGGGGTTTTGGCGCGGGGCCGGACCACCCTCGGGTTGCACTGATGGTTGCACTCACATCGGACTGCTTTAGGACAAGTCCTGGGCTGCGGCGATGGATTTAGAGATTGTCCTATTTTTTTACACAATTCCTAAGTCGATACTTCGCCTACCGGATCTGGACTGGAATCAAACCAGAATTCAGTTCGGTCTCTTGATTCTTTTACACCTGGGTGGTGACTTCATGAAAAAAACTTCTTTCCTTTCTGCCGCTGCAGCGATGGCCGGTCTTCTCGCGATTGCGCCGTTCGCTCACGCTAACGACGGCACGATCGAATTCACGGGCATGGTCACCGCGCTGACCTGCACGATCAACGGCGCACCGGGTGCCGAGAACTTCACGGTGCCGCTGCCGCCGGTGTCGACCTCGTCGCTGACGGCAGTCGGCAGCTCGGCTGGCCGCACGCCGTTCTCGATCACGCTCACGGGCTGCACGCCGAACAACGGCCAGGTTGCAACGTACTTCGAGCCGGGCGACACCGTCGACATGGGCACCAACCAGCTGATCGTCGATGCCGGCGGTGCCGAAAACGTCCAGCTGCGCCTCTTGAACAGCGACTTCAGCAAGATCCTGGCGGGCGCGGCACAAGCATCGCAGAACTCGACCCCGGTCAGCATCGACGCCGGCAATGCGACGCTGAACTACTACGTCGAATACGCGCAGAACGGTCTGCTCGGCGCCACGCCGGGTGCTGCCAACTCGCGCATCCAGTACACGCTGATTTATCCGTAATCAAGCTGGATGTCCCCCGGCTCGCCGGGGGAGTGTGTTCTCGGGGCCGGGGTGGTTTCCCGGCCCATCAAACATAACGAGTCAATGTCATGAAGAGAGTGCTGCGCAGCGTGCTAGCTGTTGTCGCCGCAACGGCCTGTGCATGGGCGGTTCAGTCCCAGGCGAGCGTCGTGATCGGCGCCACGCGGGTGATTTTCCCGTCCACCGAACGTGAAGTCACGGTCCGCGTCAACAACGTGGGCGCCACGCCGTCACTCGTACAGACATGGCTCGATACCGGCGACGCGGGCGCATCGCCCGACAAGATCGACGTGCCGTTCACGCTCACGCCGGCGATGTTCCGTCTGGACCCGGGCAAGGGTCAGACGATGCGCATGATCTATTCGAAGACGCCGCTCGCGACCGACAAGGAAACGTTGTTCTGGCTGAACGTGCTGGAAATCCCGCCGAAGCCCAAGGCCGAGGATGCGGGCGGCACGCCCAATCAGCTTCAGCTTGCTTTCCGCTCGCGTATCAAGGTGTTCTTCCGTCCGCAAGGACTGCCAGGCAAGCCCGAAGAGGCGCCGGCGCAAGTGAAGTGGCAGGTGGTGCATAACACCGACGGGTATCACCTCAAGGCGACGAATCCCACGCCTTATTTCGTGAATTTCGGCAGCCTTGCGCTCGTCTCGGGCGGGCAAACGGTGGATGCCGGTCCGGGCTATGTCGCGCCGGGCGAATCGCAGGAGTTTGCCGTGCCGGGCCTCAAGGGCTCGCCGCAACCGGGCGCGAAGGTCGAATTTCGCGCGATCAACGACTTTGGTGCGGGAGTGCAAAACGAGGCAACGCTGACGAACTGACGAGTGCGTCCTTGCCGCTGGCGCGATTCCCTGCGACGGCCGTGCGCCGCGCAGTTCCGGAATGAAATCTAGCTGTATTTGAAGTGAGTTCCAGGTCATGCCAACGGAAACCAACGATCGATCCGGTCAGATACCGGTGTTAAAGCCGATATGCATAGCAGTGCTAAGTGCAATGTCGGCTTTCGTACCCGTGATGGCTGCGCAATCCCAGCCTGACGGTTCGATCCAGGTCGCCCAGGTCGAGTTCGCGAGCGCGTTCCTCGCGCAGGGCAGCAGCCAGGCGGTGGATATCTCGCGCTTCGAGAAGGGCAATGTCGTCGCGCCCGGCACCTACGAAGTCGACGTATACGTGAACCAGAACTGGGCCGGCCGCATGTCGGTGCCGTTCGTGGCGACGGAAAACGCCGCCAATGCGCAGCCGGTATTCGACAGCAGCCTGCTCGAGCAGATGGGCATTGCCGTCTTGCGCCTGCCGCCGGAAGCGGACAGCAAGCTCAAGGCGGGCCAACCGCTTCACATTACCGACATCGCGAGCGACGCCGGCGTCAACTTCGACTTCGGCGAGCAGCGTCTCGATCTGACCGTGCCGCAGGCTTCGATGCTGCGTAACGCGCGCGGCTACGTGAGCCCCGAGCACTGGGACAGCGGCGTGACCGCCGGCATCCTCAGTTACGACGCGAACGTCTACCACTTCAGCGGCAGCGGCACGGGCGGGACCACGCAGGCTTATGCCGGCGTGAACGCGGGATTCAACCTCGGCGGCTGGCGTTTCCGGCATCAGGGTGCTTACCTGTATGACTCGACCGGGACGAGCCGCTACCAGAACCTCGCGACCTACGCGCAGCACGACCTGACGTCCTGGCAGAGCCAGTTGACGGTCGGCGACGCGTTCACGACGGGCGAGTTGTTCGACTCGGTGGGCTTTCGCGGCGTACGCGTGCAGTCGGACGACCGGATGCTGCCCGACTCGATGCGCGGCTACGCACCCACGGTGCGCGGCGTGGCCACCACCAACGCGCGCGTGACGATCACGCAGAACGGCAACGTCATCTACGAAACGACGGTCGCGCCGGGCCCGTTCGTGATCGACGATCTGTTTCCGACCGGGTACGGCGGCGATCTCCTGGTTTCGATCCAGGAAGCCGACGGCCGCACGCAGTCGTTCACGGTTCCCTATGCCGCAGTGCCGCTGTCGCTGCGCCCCGGCCAGAACCGCTTCAGCGCGGTGGCCGGCCAGGTGCGCGACGCGCGTCTGTCGAACAGTCCGCTGTTCGCGCAGGCGACGTGGCAGCGCGGCTTCACGAACCTGATCACGGGCTACGGCGGTCTGACGATCGCGCCGGGCTATGGCGCGGCGATGCTCGGCGGCGTGCTGAACACGTCGTTCGGCGCGTTCGGCGTCGACGTGACGCAGGCGATGACGAGCGTGCCCAATGGCAAGCGCTTTAGCGGCACGAGCTTGCGCGCAACCTACAGCAAGCTCTTCGACGCGACGGGCACGAACTTCTCGCTGGCGGCCTATCGCTACTCGACGGGCGGCTATTTCAGCCTCGTCGACGCGATGATGATGCGCGAGAACCCGAACAGCGCGCTGCTCTACCGCGCGCGCAACCAGGCGCAGATTTCGTTGAACCAGAGCCTCGGCGATCGCTGGGGCCAGGTGTACGCGACCGGTTCGGTGGTGGACTACTGGAACCACCCCGGCTCGGACATCAACTATTCGATCGGTTACAGCAACAACATCGGCCGAGTGTCGTACAACCTGTCGGCCACGCGCCAGCGCACCAGCACGGGCAGCATGGACACGCTGTACTTCGCGAACTTCTCGATCCCGCTCGGCAAGACGCATCCGATGACGGTGACCGGCAACGTCTCGCACTCGTCCGAGGGACGCACGATGGCGCAGTCGACGCTGGCCGGCTCGCTCGGTGTGGACAGCGCGATGTCGTATGCGGTGACGGCGAGCCACGCGACGGGCGGCAACATCCCCGGATCGACGACGGGCGCGGCAAGCGTCTCGTATCGCACGCCGAAGGCCTTGTTCTCGTCGAGCGTGAGCGGTGGCTCGGGCTACACGCAGGCAGGCGCGGGCGTGCGCGGGTCGGTGGTCGCGCACCCGGGCGGCGTGACGCTCGGCCAGTCGGTCTCGGACACGATCGGGATCGTGGAAGCGAAGGACGCCGACGGCGCGCGCGTGCTCAACGCCGCCGGGGTATCGGTGGACGGCAGCGGTTATGCCGTGGTGCCGTTCATGACGCCGTACAACCTGAACACGGTGACGCTCGATCCGAAGGGTCTCTCGACGGACGTGGAACTGCAGACGACGAGCCAGCAGGTC
>Ga0131853_10024572_pt1 | contig 10868 bp, 11 predicted proteins | sample TergutLab28metaG_FD_92764 | JGI IMG/M metagenome (GOLD analysis project Ga0131853, IMG submission 92764) | Labiotermes labralis P1 segment gut microbial communities from Petit-Saut dam, French Guiana - Lab288 P1 (version 2) (version 2) | ecosystem: Host-associated > Arthropoda: Insects >... | reverse complement strand
GAGCGCGAGCATCCGCAGTACGTCGAGCCGCTGCTGCTGCGCGACGTCTACGGGCTGGCGTACGACGAGATCGCGACGCTCCTCAAGCTGCCGCTCGGGACCGTCAAGGCCCAGATCCACCACGGCCGCCAGCTGACCCGCCCGCTGCTGCGCGAGCGCGCCTGAGACACGACAACGGCGGCCCGCCGCGAGCGAGCCGCCGTTGCCCCGTGTCCCCCGTCGGGACACGTCCTCAGGCGGGCTGGGGTACCCGCCCGGGACGCGTGCGGGCGCCGCTGACCGGCACCGGCAGCCCGTAGTGCTCGCGCAGGGTGGTGCCGGCGTAGTCGGTGCGGAACAGGCCGCGCCGCTGCAGCAGCGGGACCACCTCGTCGACGAAGGTCTCCAGGCTCGAGGGCAGCGCCGGCGCCATGATGTTGAAGCCGTCGGCGGCGTCGTTCTCGAACCAGGTCTGCAGCTCGTCGGCCACCATCTCGGGCGTCCCGGTGAAGGTGCGGTGGCCGCGGCCGCCGCCCAGCTTCCAGAGCAGCTCGCGCACGGTGAGGTTGTCGCGACGCGCGAACTCGACGGTGAGCTCGTAGCGGGTGCGGTTGCCCTGGATCTCCTCGGCCGGCCGGATGTCGGTCGGCAGCGGGGCGTCGAGGTCGATCTCCTCGGCGGGGATGCCGATGTCCTCGGCCAGCTGCCGCAGCGGGTGGTCGAGCACGACCAGCTCGTCGAGCTGGCGCTCCTTGCGCCGGGCCTCCTCGAGCGTCGACCCGATGACCGGCACGATGCCCGGCAGGATCTTGATGTGCTCGGGGTCGCGCCCGGCCGCGATGGTGGCGGCCTTGAGCTCGCGGTAGAACGCCTGGCCGAGCTCGATCGTGCGCTGGGCGGTGAAGACCGCCTCGGCGTACGCCGCCGCCAGCGCCATCCCGGGCACCGAGCTGCCGGCCTGGACGATGACGGGGTGGCCCTGCTCGCTGCGCCCGACGTTGAGCGGGCCGGCGACCGTGAACTTCGCCCCGGCGTGGTCGAGCGCGTGCACCTTGGCCGGGTCGGTGTGGATGCCGGCCGCCTTGTCGCCGAGCGTGGCGTCGGGCTCCCAGCCGTCCCAGAGGCCCAGGACGACGTCGAGGTATTCGCCTGCGCGCTCGTAGCGGGCCGCATGGGTGGGCGGCTCCTCGTAGTTGAAGTTGGCGCTGGCCTCGGTGTTGGCGGTGGTGACGACGTTCCAGCCGGCCCGGCCGTGGCTGATCCGGTCGAGGCTGGCGAACCGGCGGGCGGTGTTGAACGGCTCGTCGTACGTCGTCGTCGCCGTCGCGATCAGGCCGATCCGCCGCGTGTGGGTGGCCATCGCCGAGAGCAGCAGCGTCGGCTCGAGCACCTGCGGGGGACGCCGGGCCGGGCTGTTCTGGAGCACCGGGCCGTCGGCGAAGAACACCGAGTCCATCTTCCCGCGCTCGGCGATCTGCGCCAGCCGGACGAAGTGGTCGACGTCGGCCTCCGCGAACGGGTCGCTCTCCGGCAGCCGCCAGGACGCCTCGTGGTGGCCCGTGCTCATCAGGAAGGCGTTGAGCACCATCTGCTTGGTCATGTGGATTCTCCTTTCAGTCCCGCCAGCGGGAGAAGTGCCGCTCGAGGCCGACGAGGGTGTAGTTGACGATGAGGCCGAGGACCGAGGTGGTGAGGATGGCGGCGTACATCTGCGGGATCTGGTAGTTCATCTGGGCGTAGTTGATGTAGTAGCCGAGGCCGGCGGTCGCGCCGACCATCTCGGCCGCGATCAGGACGAGCACGGCGGCGGCGCCGGCCAGCCGGATGCCGGTGAAGATCGTCGGCAGGGCCGCCGGCAGGACCACCTTGCGGAAAGTCGCGATCGGCTTGAGGCCGAGGACGCGGGCCGAGCGCAGCAGCTGCTGGTCGACCTGCGAGACGCCGCTCACCGTGTTGAGCAGGATCGGGAACAGGCAGGCGTAGCAGACGATCACGATCTTCGAGGTCTCGCCGATGCCCAGCGTCAGCATGAAGACCGGCAGCAGCGCCAGCGGCGCGGTGTTGCGGAAGATCTCGAGGATGGGCGTGGTGACCTCGCGGATCGAGCGGTACCACGCGATGACCGTGCCCAGCGGGATGCCGATCACGACGGCCAGGCCGAAGCCCAGGCCGATGCGCACCAGGCTGGCGCTGGTCTGGCGCCACATCTCGCCGTCGCGCGCCATCTGCCACCACGTCTTGAGTACGTCGGACAGCGGCGAGACGAAGTGCGGGTCGACCCAGCCGGCCGACGGGGCGAGCTGCCACACGGCGGCGACGAGGGCCAGGCCGAGTAGGGCACGGGCGACCTTGAGGGCGCGCTGCCGGGTGGCGCGGCTGGCGCGTACGCCGGCGTCCTGGGCCTGACGCGGGTTCAGCGAGCCGCGGGTGCGCTCGTCGAGATAGCCGCCGCGGCGACTCCTGGCCTCGGTGTCCTCGGCCGGGTTGGTGGTTGCGCTAGGCAACGTTCTCGACCTCCTTGAGCGCGGTGGTCTGCTCGCGCAGCAGGCTCCACACGCGGTGGCGGTAGCGGGCGAACTCGGGCGTGGAGCGGACGTCGACGCCGCCGGAGCGGTCGAGGTCGACGTCGACGATCTCCCGGATCCGGCCGGGCCGGGCGCTCATCACCGCGACCCGCTGGCCGAGGTAGACGGCCTCCTCGATGTCGTGGGTGATGAACAGGATGGTCGTGCCGGTACGCCGCCAGATGCCGAGGAGCTCCTCCTGGAGGCGCTCCCGGGTCTGGGCGTCGAGGGCGCCGTACGGCTCGTCCATCAGGAGCACCTCGGGCTCGTAGGAGAGGCTGCGGGCGATCGCGACCCGCTGCTTCATACCGCCGGAGAGCTCGTGCGGGTAGCGGCCGGCGAAGTCGGAGAGGCCGACCAGGTCGAGGTAGTGGCGGGCGCGCTCCTTGCGCTCGGCGCGCTTGACGCCGGCGGCCTCGAGCGCGAACTCGACGTTGCCGACGGCCGTGCGCCAGGGCAGCAGGGTGTACTGCTGGAAGACCACGCCGCGGTCGAGGCCCGGGCCGGAGATCCGGCGGCCGTCGAGCTCGACCGAGCCGCTCGCCGGCCGGGCGAGGCCCGCGACCAGGTCGAGCACGGTCGACTTGCCGCAGCCGCTGGGGCCCACGAGCGTCATCAGCTCGCCGTCGCGGACCTCGAGGTCGAGGTCGTCGAGGGCGACGAACTGCCGCAGCCTCTGGTCGCCGCCGGCCGAGGAGTCGGGGCGCACCCAGAACTCCTGGCGGACGCCCGCGAGGGTGATGTGTCCTGCCATGTCAGTTGCTCTCCGTTCCTGAGGGACCGCTGCTGGCGCCGGCGCGGCCGGTCCCGCCGGCGTACGGGTTGTACTGGTTGGTGTAGAGGCTCGGGACGTCGAGGGAGCCGTGGATGAGCCCCTTCTGCTGGAGCCACTGGGTCCAGGTCGAGAAGTCCTGGTCGCGGATCACGCCGCCGTCGGTGGCGACGCCGGTGCCGGTCCACGCGGACAGTGCGGCGACGGCGTCGGAGCGACCGTGGCTCTGGAGGTAGGCGTCGTACACCTTCAGGACGTCGGCGACGCTGTGGGTCTGGGTGTAGTGCAGGGCCTTGGCCATCCCGCCGATGAACTCCTTGGCGGCGTCGGGGTGCTCCTGCAGGTAGGAGTTGCTCATGCAGATGCTGCCGCCGTTGTAGTCGCCGACGACGTCGGTGTCCTTGACGATCGGGGTCAGGCCGCCCTTCTTCAGCGCGATCTGCAGGAGGCTGCCGTTGAGGTACGCCGCGTCCACCTGGCCGTTGCGGAGCGCGGCCTCGCTGTTGATCGAGGGCAGCGGGACCAGCGTCACCTGCTTGATCTGATCGGGGGTCATGCCCGACTTGGTGAACCAGGTGTCCAGGACGGCCTCGAGGTTGGCGCCGAGGGTGTTGACGGCGACCTTCTTGCCGATCAGGTCCTGGGGCCGCTTGATCGGGCTGCCGTTCTTGACCAGGACCTCGCCGTAGCTGTCCTTGTTGGAGCCGTAGTAGGAGACGACCGCCTTGATCGGCGTGCCGTTGGCGATCACGTTGGCGATCGCGCCGTTGAACGCGGCGCCGGTGTCGGTCTGTCCGGTGGCCAGCGCCTGCAGGCTCTGCGGGCCGCCCTGGACGTCACCGACCCGGTCGAGCTTGATGCCGGGGAGATAGCCCAGCGCGTCGGCCAGCTCGCCGAGGTCGACCTGACCCTCGTAGCTCTGGTAGCGGATGGTCTTGCCGTCGGAGGAGGCGCCGCTGGCCGCACCGCACGCGGTTGCGGAGGCGGCGAGGCCGAGCACCAGGAGGATCAGGGCGAGGACCCGGGCACGGGCGCGTAGCCCGGCGGCGGCACGGTAGATCATGGACGTCCAATCTGTAGTGACTTGATGCAGATAATACAGATGCGGCCGGGCGAGTCCAGGACCGTGAGGTTAAAGTCACCTTCTTCACTACACAAACACATCCGGAGGTGACGACCCCCGTCCGGACGCCCGGCTGGCTACGCTCCCGACATGGCCCACTCCGCCGCCGACCTGGTCTCGCTGGTGCTCGACGAAGACTCCTGGGAGTCGTGGGACACGCCGCCGGACCACGGCCCGATCTCGGAGGAGTACGCCGCCGACCTGGCTCGCGCGCGCTCGCGCGCGGGCACGGACGAGTCGGTGATCACCGGCAGCGGCCTGATCCGCGGGCGGCGAGTAGCGCTGGTGGTCTCGGAGTTCGGGTTCCTGGCCGGGTCGATCGGCGGCGCGACCGCCGACCGGCTGGTCGCCGCGATTCGCCGGGCGACCACCCTCGGGCTGCCACTGGTCGCCGCGCCGGCCTCCGGCGGGACCCGGATGCAGGAGGGGACGCCGGCGTTCGTGCAGATGGTGCGGATCACCGAGGCCGTCGCGGCCCACAAGGCGGCCGGGCTGCCCTACCTCGTCTACCTGCGCCACCCCACCACCGGCGGGGTGATGGCGTCGTGGGGGTCGCTGGGGCATGTCACCGTCGCCGAGCCGGGAGCCCTGCTCGGCTTCCTCGGGCCGCGGGTCTACGAGGCGCTCTACGGGCGCGAGTTCCCCGCCGGCGTACAGACCGCCGAGAACCTCTACGCCCACGGCATCGTCGACGGCGTCGCGAGCCCCGAGGACGCCGTACACCTCCTCGACCGCGTCCTCAGCCTCCTCCACCCGTCGCCGAGTCCGGGCGGCCTGGCGCGACGTCGCGACAGCCCACCCGGACTTGGCGACGACTCGGCGGAGGTGGATGCCTGGGATGCGGTCACCCGCTCGCGACGGCCGGACCGGCCGGGGGTGCGCACGCTGCTGCGGATCGCGGCGAGCGACGTCATCCCGCTCAACGGCACCGGCGAGGGCGAGGCCGACCCGGGGCTGCTGCTGGCGCTGGCGCGGTTCGGCGACGCGCCGTGCGTGCTGCTCGGGCAGGACCGCCGCGAGCAGAGCCGCACCCGGCCGATGGGGCCGGGCGCGCTGCGGGTGGCGCGGCGCGGGATGCGGCTCGCCGAGGAGCTGGGGCTGCCGCTCGTGACCGTGATCGACACCCCCGGCGCGGCCCTCTCCCCCGAGGCCGAGAACGGCGGCATGGCCGGCGAGATCGCCCGCTGCCTCTCCGATCTGGTGACGCTCGATGCGCCGACGCTGTGCCTGATGCTCGGCGAGGGCAACGGCGGCGGCGCCCTGGCCCTGCTGCCGGCGGACCGGATCGTCGCGGCCCAGCACGCCTGGCTCTCGCCGCTGCCGCCCGAGGGCGCCTCGGCGATCGTCCACCGCGACACCGACCACGCCGACGTACTCGCCCGCTCGCAGTCGGTGCGCTCCTCCGACCTCGCCCGGATCGGCGTGGTGGACCGGATCGTCGCCGAGGCGCCGGACGCCGCCGAGGAGGCCGAGGCCTTCTGCCGCCGGGTGGGCGACGTGCTCGAGGATGAGCTCGCGGCGCTGCTCCGCACGGGTGGCGGTACGCCGGCGGAGCGCGTGACGCGCTACCGCTGACCCACCGCTAGGACGATGGGAGCGTGCCCGCCGCGCGTTCCCATCGTGTGCACCGATGCGACACACGATGGGAACGCAGCCCGGTCGCGCTCCCATCGTCCGAGCCCCGCCGACCACGGGCCGAGCAGGGTCCTTGCTAAATGACCTATTGTCGATCATTATTATCGACATAGTCGAAGGAAGGATTCGGATGACCTCGTCCCCCCGGATCGCCGTCGTCGTCGGCAACCCGAAGCCCGCCAGCCGCACCCTGGACGCCGCCCGACGCGTGGCCCACGCCCTGACCGACAGCGAGCCCGACCTGGTCGTCGACCTGGCGACCCTCGGCCCGGCGCTGCTCGACCAGTCCGACCCCGAGGTCGACGCCCTCGTCGAGCAGGTGGGTGCCGCCGAGCTGGTGATCGTCGCCTGCCCGACGTACAAGGGGACCTTCACCGGCCTCCTCAAGCTGTTCCTCGACCGCTTCGCCGGCGGCACCGGCCTGCGCGGCCTCGCCGTGCCGCTGATGCTCGGCGGCAGCCCGGCCCACTCGCTGGCACCCGAGCTCTCCCTGCGCCCGGTGCTCACCGAGCTCGGCGCCACCGTGCCCGGCCGCGGCCTCTACGTGGTGGACGCGACCTACGACGACCCCGCGGCGTACGACGCCTGGCTGGCCGCCACCAAGCCGCTGGTGACCCGGCTGCTCGCCGAGACCGAGACGACAGGAGCCCTCGCATGACGACGACCGCCACCGGCCTGACCACCAACCAGGATCTCGACCCGCGCCGGCTCCGGGACGCGTTCGGGGTCTTCCCGAGCGGTGTGGTCGCCGTCGCCGCCACGGTCGACGGCCGGCAGACCGGCCTGGCCGCCAGCTCGTTCACCTCGGTCAGCCTCGACCCGCCGCTGGTGTCGTTCTCGGTCGCGACCACCTCCAAGACCTGGCCCGACCTGCGCCGGGCGGCGCATCTCGGGCTCACGGTGCTCGCCGAGCACCACGGCGACGTCTGCCGCCAGCTCGCCGGCCCGGTCGACCAGCGCTTCGACGGCATCGCCGTCAGCGCCAGCGACGACGGCGCGATCACCCTCGACGAGGGGCTGGCCCGCTTCGACTGCACGATCTACCGCGAGGTCGAGGCGGGCGACCACCTCGTCGTCCTGCTGCGGCTGCACGCCGTGGAGCACTCGGTCGGCCAGCCGCTGGTCTTCCATCGCAGCGGCTTTGGCCGCCTCGCCGGCTGACGGCCGGCGTACCCCTCGAGCCCTCGCGGGCGATGGTCTGCACCCGGCCATCGCCCGCGAGCCCGCGAGTCGTCTCAGCGGGGCGGGCGCTCGTCGACGATCCGGCGCATCTTCCCGACGGACCGCTCGATCGTGTACGGCGCGACGACCTCCACCCCGACCGTGACCCCGATCCGGCGCTTGACCAGCTCGGCGACCCGCTCGCCGGCGGCCGACGCCACCTCGGCCGAGGCGTCCTCACGGCGCTCGATCCGCACCGTCATCGCGTCGAGACTGCCGGGCCGCGTCAGCACGCACTGGAAGTGCGGCGTCAGCTCGGGCATCCCCAGGACGAGCTCCTCGACCTGGGTCGGGAAGAGGTTGACCCCGCGCAGGATGATCATGTCGTCGGTGCGGCCGGTGATCTTCTCGATCCGCCGCATCGGCCGCATCGTGCCCGGCAGCAGCCGGGTCAGGTCGCGGGTGCGGTAGCGCAGGACCGGCATCGCCTCCTTGGTCAGAGAGGTGAGCACCAGCTCGCCCTCCTCCCCGTCGGGCAGCACCTCGCCGGTGACCGGGTCGACGATCTCGGGATAGAAGTGGTCCTCCCAGACGTGCAGGCCGTCCTTGGTCTCGACGCACTCCGAGGCGACGCCGGGCCCGATGATCTCCGAGAGCCCGTAGATGTCGACGGCGTGGATGTCGAGGCGCTCCTCCATCGCCCGCCGCATCTCGTCGGTCCAGGGCTCGGCGCCGAAGATGCCGATCTCCAGCGAGCACCGGCGCGGATCGAGGCCCTGGCGCTCCATCTCGTCGGCGATGTTGAGCATGTACGACGGCGTCACCATCACGATCCGCGGCTCGAAGTCGCGGATCAGCTGCACCTGCCGCTCGGTCATCCCGCCGGAGACCGGCACTACGGTGCAGCCCAGCCGCTCCGCGCCGGCATGCGCGCCGAGCCCGCCGGTGAAGAGCCCGTAGCCGTAGGCGTTGTGCATAATGTCGCCGGGCCGGCCGCCCGCCGCCCGGATCGAGCGCGCCACCACCGTCGCCCAGACGTCGAGGTCGCCCAGGGTGTAGCCGACGACGGTGGGGCGGCCCGTCGTACCGGAGGAGGCATGCACGCGGGCGACCTGCTCGCGCGGCACCGCGAACATCCCGAACGGGTAGTTGTCCCGCAGCGTCGCCTTGGTGGTGAACGGCAGCCTGGCCAGGTCGCCCAGCTCGGCGATGTCGTCGGGATGCACGCCGGCCTCGTCGAACGCCTGCCGGTAGTGGGCGACGTGCTCGTAGGCGTGCCGCACCGTGGTGCGCAGGCGCTCGGTCTGCACCGCGCGCAGCTCGTCGATCGAGGCCTTCTCGATCGGCTCCAGGTCGTGGTCGGGACGGATCGGCGCGGGCATCTCAGCGTCCGGTGAAGGCGGGCTTCTGCTTGGCGAGGAACGCGTGCACGGCGTTGCCGTGGTCGGCGGTGGCGCCGAGCCGCAGCTGGGCGGCCGCCTCCTCGTCGAGCGTCGCGTCGAGGTCGCGGGTCCAGGTGTCGGCGAGCAGCCGCTTGGACTCGGCGTACGCCGCCGTCGGGCCGGCCGCCAGCCGGGTCGCGAGCGCGATCGCGGCGTCGAGCACCTCCCCGGGCGGTACGACGGACCCGGCGATGCCCCAGGCGACGGCCTGCTCCGCGCCGAACGGCTCGCCGAGCAGCACCAGCTCACGCGCCTTCGCCTCGCCGACGGCGCGCGAGAGCGTGTGGGAGAGGCCGGAGTCGCAGGTCAGGCCGATCCCCGTGAACGCGGTGGCGAGGCGCGCCTCGGCGGAGAGGACCCGCAGGTCACAGGCGAGCGCCAGCCCCAGGCCCGCGCCGACGCAGCCGCCCTCGACGGCGGCGATCACCGGCTTGGGCATGCCGACGATCGCGCGCACGACGGGGCCGTACTGGTCGGCCACCGTCGCCAGCGCCCGCTCGGGCGACTCGGCGAGCAGCTCGGCGTGCTCGGCGAGGTCCTGGCCGACGCAGAAGTGACCGCCGGCGCCGGTGAGCACCACGGCCCGGACCTCCTCGTCGGTGGCCAGCTGCGGCAGCACATCCCGCAGCGCGTCCTTGACGGGGATGTCGAGCGCGTTGCGCCGCTCGGGCCGGTTGAGCGTGATCGTCGCGACCGCGTCACGGCGGTCGACGAGGACGGGTTCCATGGGTCTCCTCCGGGGATTACTGACCTCTCGGTCACTATAGGGGCCGAGTCTCGGGTTGTGGCCCGTCGAGTCCCGGGTTGCGGCCCTTCGAGTCCCGGGTTATGGCCCGTCGTCAGGGCCCCGCGCGGCGGAGGCCGTCGAAGGCCACCGCGGTGACGGCCTCGGCGAGGGTGGCGGCGTCGTACCGCCCGTCCGGTCGCACCCACTCCACCAGCGAGTTGACCATGCCGAACAGCAGCCGGCTGATCAGATCAGGTGGCAGGTCGTCGCGCAGCGCGCCCTCCGCCACGGCCGCGGCGACCAGCTCGGCGAGCTCGTCGTCGATGCGTCGGCGGCGGCGGAGCGCCTCGACCTCGGCCTCGCCGTTGCCGCGCACGCGCAGCAGCAGCGTGACGGCCGGGAGATGCTCGACCAGGACCTCGACGCTGCCACGCACCGCGTCCCGCAGGCGCTGGTACGCCGACCCGCCGCCCTGCCCGGCCTCCTGGAGCACGGCCTCGAGACCGTCGAGGGCCTCGTCGAGGGCCTGCTCCAGCAGGTGCGACTTGCTCGGCACGTGGTGGTAGATCGCCGACTTCGTCAGGCCGAGCTCGCGGGCGAGGTCGCCCATGCTGGTGGCGTCGTACCCCTGCCGGTTGAAGAGGTCGATCGCGCGGCGCAGCACGGTCTCCTGGTCGTGGCCGGGGCGACCGCGGCGCGGTGCGGGGTCGGGTGCCGGCTCGGTCATGGGCGACAGGGTCGCACACCCGGCGTACGGCGGCACCGACCCGCGACTCGAGGGGCCACAACCCCGATCTCGGCGGGCAACAACCCGCTACTCGGCCGTGAGGGGGCGGCCCAGCGAGCGGCTGCGCCCGCGGAAGGTCGCGATCACGGTCTCGCCACGGCGCACGGTGACGTCGTAGACGCCGCTGCGGCCGCGGCGTACGACCTCGACGGCGTCGGCGACCAGCTCGTCGCCCTCGTGCGCCGGCTCGAGGAACTCGACCGAGAAGCCGGCCGCGACCGTCTCCTCTCCGTGGGAGTTGCAGGCCACCGCGAAGGCGCTGTCGGCGAAGGCCGAGAGGAAGCCGCCGTGGGCGGTGCGGTGGCCGTTGATCATGTCGGCGCGGACGGTCATCGCCAGTCGCGCCCGGCCGGGTCCGACGTCGAGCAGCGTGATGCCGAGCCCGTTGGTCGCGGTGTCGTCGCGCCAGAGGATCTCGGCGGCCTCGGCCGGCGTCACCATGCGTAGAACCCCTGCCCGGACTTGCGGCCCAGCTCCCCCCGGGCGACCTTCTCGCGCAGCAGCGCCGGCGGCTCGAAGCGCGGTCCGAGCTCCTTGGCGAGGTGCTCGGCGATCGCGAGGCGTACGTCGAGGCCGACGATGTCGGTCGTGCGCAGCGGCCCCATCGGGTGCTTGTAGCCCAGCGTCATCGCTGCGTCGACGTCCGCCGCGCTCGCGACGCCCTCCTCGACCATCCGG
>Ga0131853_10024569_pt1 | contig 10868 bp, 9 predicted proteins | sample TergutLab28metaG_FD_92764 | JGI IMG/M metagenome (GOLD analysis project Ga0131853, IMG submission 92764) | Labiotermes labralis P1 segment gut microbial communities from Petit-Saut dam, French Guiana - Lab288 P1 (version 2) (version 2) | ecosystem: Host-associated > Arthropoda: Insects >... | reverse complement strand
TGCCACAATCCTGCGTCAGCACCTTCTAGCGGGCCTTCTTGGCCCGCGTCGTCGGCACTTCCTTGGCTTGTGACAAAAATCCTCGCACTGGATTTAACTTTTTAACTGAGATTAGTATTAACAAAACAGTTCCTTTTTATTTTCTCCAAGCACTACATAATATTAGGCACAAACACCCCGCCCCGGCACTGCTTCAAGTAATTAAGGGCATGTACCTGGCCAGTAAGCTCCAACTCTCCCCTATAAATAGGGTCATGGTGGCCTTCAATATCAATTGTACCTTTAAACCCAGACAGCATTAGTATTGTCAAAATCTCTGTCCAATTGCAATCACCAAACCCAGGGGTGCGGTGCCATACATAATCTGTACCAGAGGCTGTACCCTGCTCTTTTACAATATCCCAGGCAATATTAGCATCCTTGCCATGCAGGCAGAAAATCCGCTTTGCCCACTGTCTAAGCTGTTTTATAGGGTCTATAAGCTGCACCATTTGGTGACATGGCTCCCACTGGAAGCCTACATTTTCGTTGGGCACGGCTTCAAACATAAGCTCCCATGCCCTGGGGCAGAAGGCAATGTTGTGGTCACCGGTTTTCCAATTTCCGCCCATTTCGCAGTTTTCAAAGGCAATGCGCACACCTTTTTCCCCTGCTCTATCTGCAAGGGGGCCAAATACCTCTTTGTACTTTGGTATAGACTCTGGCACAGGCACATCAGGCACACGGCCCGCAAAACCGGCCACGATGTCTGTGTTAAACAGATGGGCCGAGTCTATCAGCATATTCCAGTATTTCCGTGCTTTTAGGGCGGCTTCATCTTCTGTTAGGGTGTTGCCATACATACATAGGTTTGACACACCGCAGCCTGTGCCTTCCAGGGCCCCCATTAGCTCGTGGGCAACCTTGGGCATATCATAATCTTCGTGGGTGTGAAACATTACTGAAAAGGTTTCAAAACCAAGCTCCATAAGCTTTGGCAGCCTGTCTATCTGGCTGGGGTCCATTATGGCCCCTATTTTTATTGTATGCATACAATTCTCCTTTGCCCTACAGCTTCTCTATTAACTGAATATTTTGCTCTACCAGCCTGTAATCAGCATCTGGTGGCAGTTGGCGCGGTCTAAACCAGCGGAAGGATTCAATCTCATAACCCCCGCGGCAGATTTGGCTTTGTGCCGGCAAATATGAATGGCTGCCATTGGTGCAGCTTAGCAGCAGTGTATGCGCATAGGGGCTGTAGTTTCTAAGGCGCAGGCCAATCTCTGTGCTAACCTCGAAGGGGTATGGCACAAACACTACCGGGCCAACACGCACAATTATTTGGGGGAAGGTCCAAGCCTCTGGGCCAAGGTCACCGGCTTCATACAATTTTGCAAGCCGCTCCAGGGAAGAACGCTTATACCCTGCGCTTGATTCCAGCATTGCAGGTATGTCTTCTTTGGCAATCGCAGGCTCGTAGGGCAGGTTAAGTTCCCCATATGTTACGGAAATAGGCTCGTCATAAAAAGCGCGGATGGTTTTATATGCCCGCACCGCGTCTATACCAGCAAGACCCCCGACTTCCATTGCATGGCTAATATCCCCTACAGAGTCCCCATTGGCCATACGGGGGGCAATGTCCCCTTGGGTCCCGTTGACATACAGGGTCATTGCGCCGGATTCTGCTTCCATCCTGTCTACCATAACCCCTGGCCAGTCCCGGGTTATTTCATTGTTATTGCCAGATGCTGTTGGGTGTGCCCCTACATGTACCAGGTTGGCAACAGCCTTGCCGTCTTCGCCGGCAAAGGTGATTACGGTCATGGTGGAATCGTATGGGTCCCATGGGTTTTGGCCCAGCTTTACAGTATTGTCCCGCAAAAGCTGCCGCCGGTTAATGCCTACTTTTGACTCGGTTGTGCCTACACCCATTTTTACTGGCTTCATGGCCGCCGCTGCTGCCTTTGCTGCGGCTATACATTTGGGGGTAAAAATACTTTGGATATACTCTGTATCCAAGTTGCCAAAGTTGCCAAACCCGGCAAAGCTGGCGGTGTTTGGGCCAGAGTGGGTGTGGGTTGCGCTTAAAATAACATGGGGGATGCCAGTCGCTTCACTTGCTTTTTTGCGGATTTCTTCGCACAAGGGCTCGTTTATAAGGCATACTTCCGCGCTTAATAATAAAACAGAATCGTCCCCTGACTTAAGTGCCAGTGCTGTAACCCGCAAATCATCGTGTACAGCCTGGCTTTGGGTATGGTCATTGTACCCAAATAAAAAACCGCCAACTTCTGGCGTTATTTTTTCCCGTGCTACCCCTGCAAATAATGACATAAAATACCTCCTCCTTATATGGTGAAACGTCACCCTGTATCATTCATGTAGCTACACGCAAATCATAATATTGCCACCGCCCGTTGTCAATAAAAACGGTTTGACACGTATATTTTCATAGGATATTATAAGAATTAGACAATATGCTGTAATACAACATGTTGTAAAAACCACATGGAGGGCTAACATGAGCGATAAATCCAAAAAGAAAATCAAGATTTCTGTAATCCACGCAAGATCATATGAACCACCCCCAGGCAGGGATTTTGAAACAGCCATGGCCTATGTCAACAGCAATATTGACAAAACAATCGGGTATATAGAAGAAGCGGGAAAATCCGGCGCGGACATAGTGTGCACCCATGAAGATTTTACAAATGTATGCGCCTACTGCCGTGATTTTACAAATCCAGATTTGTTTTATACCGTGGCTGCAGCAATAAAAGAACCCCTGCGCAACCGCATAAGCGCCCTTGCAAAGCAATATTCCATGCTTATTGCAACAAACAATATGGACTGGGTAGAGGGCAAAATCTACAATACATCCACCATATATGGCAGAGACGGCGAAATTGTGGGCCAATATAAAAAGGTACACCTAGCCGATTCTGAAAACTGGAAAGTAACCCCCGGTACCGAATTTAATGTTATAAAAACCGACATTGGCAACATAGGTTTCTGCACCTGTTATGACATGATTTTCCCAGAAACCTGCCGCATACTTGCCCTTAACGGCGCGGATATTATTATCCACCAAACCCAAGGCTGGGGAACAGGCAGCAAGGCCTCCCCAAAAGTTGGGGAAAGCTATATGCGCGTAAGGGCCGCAGAAAACTCTGTCTATATGGTAGTGGCAAAAAATATACAAGGAGACGGCAGCGACGGCGGCAGAAGCGTAATTGTAGACAATTATGGGGATATGCTGGCAGAATCTGAAGTCACCACCGAAGGTATATTAAGTTATGAACTGGAGCCGGACTACCATCTGCTGGCCCCATATCAATTTAACAACTTTTTTGCAGGTGTACCTGGCTGCAAAGGGCGGCAGCTTATGGCCAGGAAGCCTTCATGCTATAGCCCGCTAACAGACCCGAAACCTGTAGTTAAAGAAATCTTTCACGATTACAAGCTGCTGCACTCCCTTGAAGAAGGCAAAGCCCAAATGGAAGCATGGGAAGCATTGCCTGCTGAAGAGAAGAGCAAATTTTATTGGTAATTATTTCAAAGGAGCTGATATGTTATGAAGTATTCAGTATTCACAAAACCCTGGAGGGAAATCTCCATAGACGAGCTTAGCAAAAAAGTAGCAGGCTGGGGCTTCGACGGGATAGAGTTCCCCCTGCGCCCAGGCTACCAAGTAGAGCCGGAAAACGCAGAAAAAGACCTGCCTGCAATGGCAGCAAAAATGAAGGACTACGGCCTTTCTATCATGAGCGTGGCCTCTGGCACAGATGAAAACATCTTTGCCGCATGTCAAGCAGCCGATGTCCCAATCATCCGTGTTATGGCAGGGTTTGACCTTAAAAAAGGTTACCTAAACTGCGAAAAAGAATTCCGCACCTATCTAGACGGCTTGCAACCCCTATGCGAAAAGTACAAAGTAAAAGTTGGCGTACAAAACCACAATGGGCCAATGGTGTTTAACTCTATGGAGCTTAAATCACTCCTTGAAGGTTTTGACCCAGCACTTATAGGCGCAGTATGGGATGCTGCCCACAGCGGCCTTGCAGGTGAAATTGCTGCCCAGGGGCTGGATATTATTTGGGACAAACTCCTTCTTGTTAACCTTAAAAACGCATACTGGAAAGAGCAAAACGGCCCAGAAGCTGAAGAAGTAACATGGCAGCCATATTACACCCTAGGCCGCTATGGTATGGCTTCTTACCCAGAAATTATTGACTACCTAAAAACCCGGGGCTACAAAGGCGACATCTGCCTGCCTGCCGAATATACAGACGAACCCCAAGTAGAACGGCTTACCCCAGTAGAGCTTGCATATGTAAAGTCCCTATATGACAATTGATTTTAGCAAAATAAAAACATGGTCAGCCCGGGACAGGGTAAATCTGGTTAAAGTTGAAGATTTACTTGTCCCGGGCCAGGGCATACACGAATGGGATACCGAAGGCTTTGACGGCTTATGCCAACGCATCCTGGGTGCCCGGGCCAAGGATAAACCAGTTATTTTTTCAATGGGCGCACATGTGATAAAAAGCGGCCTTTCCCTTTATCTCGTTGATATGATGAAACGGGGGCTTATTACCCATATTGCCGGTAATGGGGCCTGCAGCATACATGATTTTGAATTAGGCTATCTTGGCGGAACGTCAGAGCATGTGCCCACCGCAATAGAAGATGGCTCTTTTGGCATGTGGGAAGAAACCGGGGCCTGGATGAACGAGGCACTAAATCAAGGGGCAGCACAGGGCCTGGGGTATGGGGAAAGCCTTGGGGCTTATATTGAAAAAAAACCTGACCGGTTTCCCTACAAAGATTCCTGTGTTTTGTATCAGGCGCATTGCTTAGGCATCCCTATTACTTACCATATAGCCCTTGGCACAGATATTATCCACCAGCATCCAACAGTGGATTTTGGTGCAATTGGCGCTGCCAGCGGGGTGGACTTTAAAAAATTGTGCGGGACTGTAGCCGGTTTGGAAGGCGGTGTTTTTCTAAACTTCGGCTCTGCCGTTATTGGGCCTGAGGTTTTTTTAAAGGCCCTTTCGATTGCCCGCAATTTAGGAAACCTTACCCAAAATATAACCACCGCCAATTTTGACTTGCGCCCTGTCCAAGACCCAAAAGGGGCCAAAGGCTATAGCAGCCCGGATTATTATTACCGGCCCCTAAAGAATATTGTAAGCCGCCCCACAAGCAGGGGCGGGATGGGCTGGCATTTTTGCGGTAACCATGTTGATACTATACCAGCACTGTATGATAAGTTAGTAGCCAAGCAAAATAAAACGTTATAACAGAAATCAATTTTTTATAAAATTTGCGAAAAACTAAAGTTTCGTCATCCCGGCCTTAAGCCGGGATCTCACAATCTATTGGAAAAGAGTGGAGATCCCGGCTCAAGGCCGGGATGACGAGGATGTTGTATTGTACATATTTATAAAAAATTGATTTCCGTATGCTTTTCCGGTTTTCTCATTTTTGATAAACCTTTCAACCCGCTTAATAAGCTGCATGGAGGCATATATGAACCCTGTAAAAGCAGTACTTTTCGACTTTGACGGCACAATTTCAACCCTGCGCCATGGCTGGGAAAATATAATGGAACCCCTGATGATTGAACTATTAGGGGAAGAATCAAGAGAAAAAATTAAAACCTATATAGACGAATCCACCGGCATCCAAACCATTTTCCAAATGAAATGGCTGGCCGAACAAGTGCAGCAGCGCAAAGGTACAGCCCTAGACCCATGGGAATATAAAGCAGAATACAACCGGCGGCTAATGGAAATGGTGCAAGACCGCAGAACCGCCCTTACAAATGGCACCGCCAGCCGGGAAGATTATATGATGGCAGGAAGCGAAGATTTGCTGCAAGCACTGACGGCCATGGGCGCAAAAGTGTATGTAGCAAGCGGGACAGATGACCCAGACGTAAAAGCCGAAGTGGAAGCGCTTGGGCTGTCCAAGTATTTTGAAAAAGTGGCAGGGGCCCCCCTGGGCAAGGAAAATTGCTCTAAAGAGCAAGTAATCCGGGATCTGCTGAACGACGGTATCCCCGGCAATGAAATGGCCGTGGTAGGCGACGGAAAAGTAGAAATCATGGTAGGCCGGGAAGGCGGCGCGCGCACCCTAGGGCTAGCCAGCAACGAAGCAGCAAGGCAAGGGATGGACCCAATAAAGCGCCAAAGGCTGGAAAAAGCCGGGGCAGATTTAATCCTTGGGGATTTTCTTGATAAAGACAGGCTTATGCAGTTCTTCACAGGTGAAGACAAATGAAGCCCTTTACCCCGCCAACAATAAAGCGCCTGGAAGAGATTATATATAAAATAAAAACAGTGAAAGCCGCCATTTTTGGCGACTTATGTATAGATGTGTACTGGGATATAGACATGCGCATGTCCGAACTTTCCCGGGAGACACCCCACTTTGTTATGCCTGTGGTTGGGGAGCGTATATCCCTGGGGGGAGGCGGCAATGTTGCCGCCAACTTGGCAGCCCTTGCCCCAGACTGTGTGCTGGCGGCTGGGCTAATAGGCAAAGACTGGCGCGGGCACGAGCTTACGCGCATTATGAAAAATTTGAACATAGATATTTCTAATATAGTCTGCAAAGAAGGGCTAATAACCAATGCATTCTGCAAGCCAATGCGCCGGGGTATTTCCCATATTGTATACGAAGACCCCCGCCTGGATTTTGCCAATGTCACCCCTTTTGGCAAAGAAGCGGAAGATACCCTAATAAAATCCCTGGATGCCTTGGTTGGTAAAGTGGATATACTTTGCGTTTCAGACCAGCTACCCACCAATGTGTATGGGGCTGTTACGGAAAAGGTGCGGGAACATATCCACAAACTAGCCGCCCAGGGCCTCAAAATTGTTGTTGACAGCCGGGATAAGATTGGCTTGTACAAGGGCATGATTCTCAAACCCAATGAAGTGGAAGCAACACGGGCTGTGGGGATGGCTGCAGCAAGCAGTTTAGATGATTTTGCAAAGGTGGCATTGGCCCTTTCTGATAGGAATAAAACCGAAGTAATAATGACTGTTGGCCCTGAAGGGGCACTGTATGCAAGTGATGGCGAGGTAGTGCACATCCCCACATGTGCGGTAAAGGGTAATATTGATATTGTGGGGGCTGGGGATAGTTTTATCTCTGGGTTTGCATTGGCCCTTGCGTCAGGGGCAAGCCCAACCGAAGCAGCGTTTTTTGCCGGGCTTTGCAGTGGGGTTACTATACAAAAAATTGGTACTACAGGCACGGCTTCGGGGGAAGAAGTGCTAAAGTGGTACCTTAACCAACGGAGGTAATATGGAACATATAAACAAACTAATAACAGCATACCCAGCCCTTTCAAATTGCAAAGATGATATCACTAAAGCCTATACCCAAATGCGTGAAACCCTAGCCAGCGGCAACCGCATATATGTATGCGGCAATGGCGGCTCTGCGGCAGACTGCCAGCACATCACCGGCGAACTCATGAAGGGCTTTTTACTAAAACGCCCCGTATCCTTACCAGAAGATATAACAAAAAAAATGAGCCCAGAAACAACAGCTCTTCTTTCAAGCAAACTACAAAGCGCCCTACCCTGCCATTCCCTAACAACAGAAACCTCCCTAATCACAGCCCTATGCAACGATATTAGTGCCGACATAATCTTTGCCCAGCAAATATATGGCTATGGGCGCAAAGGGGATTGCCTGGTATGCATAAGCACTTCCGGCAATGCCGCCAATGTATGCCTGGCGGCAGAGCTTGGGGCAGCCATGGGCCTATGCACAGTAGCGCTTACTGGGCAGGGCGGCGGTAAACTGTCACTATTGTGCGATACAACGGTAAAAGCCCCCGCAGACAAAACACCACAAATCCAAGAATACCACCTGCCCATATATCACGCACTATGCGCGGATTTGGAAGCGTTCTTTTTCGAAAGCTAGGCTGCGGGCAGCAGGTTGCCGCCCCTACGCCAGAAATGCCGGGATTACGGGGTTCGTAGGGGCGGCAACCTGCCGCCCGCACCACAAAACCCCTTTGTCAACAGCCCCTAGTCCACACTCCCCTGCCCCACTTCACGGTACTTACCCGGTGGCATACCTGCATTTTTCTTAAACACCCTAAAGAATGTGTTGATAGACATAAACCCTGTGACAATGGCTATTTCATCTACGCTCTTGTCTGATTCTAATAAAAGAGCCATTGCGCGCTCGACACGCTTCTTTTGCAGATATTCGGAAAAACCGGTTCCCGTCTTACGGGCAAAGAAGCGGCTTGCGTGGGAGTAGGATATCCCCATTGCCGCTGCCAGGTCTGAAAGGGATATATCTTTGTGCAGGTTATCTTCTATCCATGTGGTCATGTCATCATGGTCTTCCGCTAGCTGTGCCTGACCGGAAAGGTCGCTTAAGGTTTTGGCAAGCAGCAGCTCTGGGTTATATATATTTTCTAAGAAAGAGCGCTTGGGGCGTGTTGCCGCGCCTACAAGCATACATACAGTGTCATATAAATAAAGTATCAGTTGCCGCTTTTCTATAATAGTTGCAACTTCACTACTGCCCAACATCTCTAGCATAATAGCTTCAGCACTTTGCATATCCCACTGCATTGCAGCGGTAATAAGCTGATTGTGATGGGCGACAGAAATCTTGCACCCGCTTCCCAAAACAATAGCATTGGGGTCAAACACAACAAGCATTTTGCACCCCACTACAGCTACAGGAATCGAAAAAAAGGCTTGCTGACTTTCCTCTAAAGCCGGTGCAATTTCATCCATCCCAGTGTGCAGTGCCGATACACCGCCAATACTAAAGCCTGGCCTCTCCAGATATTCCCCTACCCATGCCAAAAGCCTTTGATACTCATCTTCGTCTTTTTGGAAGAAATAATATACATCGTACTTGCTAATTCCATATACCCGGTAACGGTCAAATATGGCCGAATCATTGGCAAATCCCCTGGTTCTGTCTGCGTCTTTATTTCCTTCATCATCTTCAAACAATATAATTAAAGCACAAAAATGACGGGAGCCAAGGTCTATACAGGCCTTTATTTCTTCTGTAGCCTCTGCGGTTATAAATTGGGTAAAGGCAAACTGGCGGTTGCTGTTGCCCATAATGCGCAAAGCATTGTTAGACTCTGCAAGGTCTATATGCATCCGGTCAATGGCCCCGTGTATTAGATTAAACTCGTTATAGTCTGGCCCAGCAGGTGTTCCAGCCTCGCCTGTTGGTACATCCAGCATATTAATGATTTGTGGCAGTGGGTCATACAATGCTTTTTTTATACGGTACAGCATAAACACTGTAAGGCCAACAATGCCCACAACTATGCCAAGGGACATAAGCAGCATTGAGTTAAATGTCCCTAAATACGCCGCCTGATTATAATAAAAATGATAGGTAAGCCCTTGCTGTTGTATAACAATATCGGGCTGCTGAATGTTGTATAGCACAGTATTGGAAAGAAGCGTAGAGCCTTCACCAAATTTTACCACAAACACCCCATAATCCTCTGGCACAATACGGTTTAACATTGTTTCTAGTACTGTGCGGTAGGCAATTACAAACACATGGATATTGTTAAAATAATTGTTATATGAAATTACATATGTGTCTGAAGCAAAAAATCCAGACCTGGCATTGCTTTGCATAACACATAAGCTAATGCCAAAGGCAGTTTCCCAGTGGTGCAGATAGGCATTACTCCATGTGCCGTTGACAGTAATACTTATGGGGATATTGTCATACACCACAAGCACATCTGCAATTGCATCATTGGTAATACGCAAATTATGTAAATACTGGGTTATAGTATGGGCCCCTGGCAGGAAACTTGGATTGTTGGAGGCATAGTCTATAAAAGACAGGTTTCGGATGGTTTCATTTCTGGAAATTGAGATAGCAATTGTGGCATGCAGGGCCCTCCTATCCTCCAGATAGGAAATACCATTATCTACAAGCAGCTGTGTATGTTCTTGAAAAGACTGGTTTAGGGTACGCAAAAGAACAGAAATGTTGACAGAAAACATTACCGACAATACCAATATAAACACACATGCGCTGGTTATATATTTAGATAAAACCGGCTTTTGCTTTATGTGGAGCATATTCTATCCCCTTTTTTGCTGCCATGTTCATTTTTTGCTCGCCCTGCAAATATGGCAATTGTCGCAGCATATCTCTCTACAAGTCAAATAATAAGATAGCGATAAAAATCTGTCAATTGCTCCAAATCAATGCATGTGATACGGTGACGGCATAGTACATTTCACCATTTTAATGGAGGCATTGATATGGAGTCCACAGCCATTAGGATTAAAAACACATCACCGCTACTTAAGAATATAAGAAAAAACATTGCCTTATACACAATGGTACTGCCTGGTTTTTTACTTATTCTTGTATTCGCGTATTTCCCTATGTATGGCGTTGTTATGGCTTTTCAGAATTTTAGGCCCCTGCAAGGTTTTTTTGGCAGCGAGTTTGTAGGTCTTAGACACTTCGAGAGGATAATTTCAGACACTCTTTTTAGGCGGGCATTTATGAACTCCCTGTGGCTAGGTATATATTCGTTAATATTTTCTTTCCCAGCGCCTATCATACTTGCCCTTTTGTTTAATGAAATAAAGCACGGTAAATTTAAGCGCTTTGCCCAAACTGTGTCGTATATGCCATTTTTCTTATCCACAGTTATTGTTATCGGCCTTTTGAGGGACATGTTAAGTGTCAGCAATGGTGTGGTTAATATCGCGCTTGATGCTTTGGGCTTCAGCCGTATTGACTTTTTTCTTCGCCCTGGCTGGTTTCGCCCATTGTTCATAGGCTCTGGCATATGGCAGGGTGTGGGATACAGCTCTATCATCTATCTTGCGGCAATCGCC
>Ga0131853_10024568_pt1 | contig 10869 bp, 6 predicted proteins | sample TergutLab28metaG_FD_92764 | JGI IMG/M metagenome (GOLD analysis project Ga0131853, IMG submission 92764) | Labiotermes labralis P1 segment gut microbial communities from Petit-Saut dam, French Guiana - Lab288 P1 (version 2) (version 2) | ecosystem: Host-associated > Arthropoda: Insects >... | reverse complement strand
TTTTTTCTCTTCAAAATGCAGTTTGTTTCATAATTCTAACGTATTTGGTTCCTGTATTATTCACATTTTATATACAGGATGTGCTGAAATTAAAAAAATAATTCCGGCACCAAAAGGTTAATCCAAGGAGCAGAGTCCTTCTTGCGAAGATAAACGATTTTCAGCTAGTCAAGAGTTTTACCGCATTTTCTAGAACCCGAAGGTTCTTACCGCATTCACAAGTGCCCTCCACCTATCCTTATCCTGAGCCAGCTCGATTCAGTCCATACCCCCACGTCCCAATTCCTGGAGATCGATCTTAATACTATCCTCCCATCTACGCCTAGGTCTCCCAATTGGTCTCTTTCCCTCGGGTTTACCCACTAAAACCCCGTATACGCCTATCGTCTCACCCATACGCGCTACATGCCCATCTCATCTCATTCTTCTCGATTTTATAACCCGAACAATACTGGGTGAGGAGTACAGATCATTAAGCTCCTCATTATGTAGTTTTCTACACTGCCCTGTTACCTCGTTCCTCTTAGCCCCAAATATTCCCCTCAACACCCTATACTCAAACACTCTCAGTCTATGTTTCTCCCTCAATGTGAGCGACCAAGTTTCACACCCATACATTCCTTAATGTCAGATGTTTTGAAATAATGACGCTGCGAGAGAGTGCTTATACAAATCGGCTGGCTAAGACTAGTTCTGCTCAAGCAGGCATGCTGCTCTTTCTCTCACAGAGTCACACAGAGGATATCTGAAGTCAGTTCTGTAATGAGTGCAGACTGTATTTATAAGGTTCATTATTAATTTGTAAAATATTGTATATTTTAGTGTTACATTGCACGATACCTCAGTTAACAGGAAACAGTAGTTGCAAACGCTGAACGTGCAGCGACGTCGCCTAAGATTTGATTAAGCTTTAAAGAATGCTTTAGTTGCGAAGTTGATTTTATAAATTTTACTGTTTGAGGTAAATCACTCTCACTTTCTCACGTACTGATGTAGTGTTTGTTGGCCGAACTGTAGCGCATTTCCGGCTGTATGGTGCCTACAAGTTGAACTAATACTACAAACGGAAAAATTATAAAAAGTGAATTAATATACAATTGACAATTATAAGAGTGACTAAAATGATAAAGTGCAGCTGTTCTTTACAGTTAAAAGGTGAGTCTTGTTGACTGGATATAAATTATTATTTGGTTACAAACTTTTGGGTTCGTGAACTGAGCAATTTTGGCAATTTTATTTCTTGTACGATTCAACTTCAAATTACAAAAAAAATGTACATAAGTTACACTACGATTATATAAACAGGCGAAGCAACTATTTTAATTAAATTTTAGATTTAAATTTTATACTTATTAGGAATTTACTAAGTTTACTGAAAGTGATATTGATAATTTATTTGGTAACTTAGAATATAGGTAATTTTTTTTTTTTGAATTTTGGATAACTAATTGAGAATTTGTTATATTATCCTTGCATCCCGAATTTTGAGTCCCCAGTAATTAAGTTGAGAGTATATTGACGATACTAGTAGATTTGATACCGTCCGGTGGCAGCGATCAGTGAATTGTATGGAGTATTTTATAAACTGGGAATTCTGTAGTATAATTCCGCTCAATGCCGAATCGCGGTATTAGTGTAGGTGCACTTATACTCGGGAGCACTACAATTCTTTCCTTTTTAATCGTGGTGTATAGGCTTTGAGCATGTGGCCTTCAGTACTGAACATATTCTTGATCTTTTGACGACAAAGTATTACGTTTCTGTTAAAGTCCCAATCCGTACCGCGCAGTAAACACACTCATCGGTTATGACAACCAGTCAGTGAATGCTGTATATATAAATAATCACCGCTGTTCTGAGATCCATGTGAAGCGCATACATAAACTAGGCGAGAAAAATGCATAACTTCTTCATGTTACAAAAGGTGGTACATATATCAACCATTTATTCTATAGTCTGTCGTACGTCAGGTCCATGGCCTCTTCCAAAACTCTTCCTCCACAAACAGCGATCTAGTGCTTCCTCTTTCCATGACAAGTACTCTTTCTTTTCCTTAGTCATCCAGTAGCTGCTTACGTCTTCTTTCTCATCTTCCTCTCACTTCTGTACTCCCCTCTACCTTTCCTTCAATAACGTTCTTTAGAAGGCACTTCCTAACCAAGATGTGACCTATCCAGTTAGTCTTCCTTCCTTTTACAGTATGTATAATATTCCTCTCCTCCTTGACCCTGTGTAATACTTCATTTCTCACAAATCAATCCAATTAATCCAACTGACACATAACAAGCACTAGGCTTTAAAAGATTGAGTGGTGCTATAATATTCAATCCATAGTAAATTCCACTGCAAATTTCACCTAAAAATTCCTGGTTATAATGCACCTTACCTGTGGATGAGAAATTGGTAAGAAAAACTTAGCGTGGAAAAAGTGTTGGTTGTCAAGATCGTTAGGACTCTACAGTGATAGAAGAAAAGTGCTTAAATACAAACTTTTTTAAGGTAATCGTTTTACGGCAGAAGAACCGAAATTCTAAATCACATTTGGAACATTTATCAAGAAGCGATTCACCGATTACCTTGAAATGTGCTGACAGGATGTAAGAGAGAAGCATTTTTTACAGTCCTTCGTAATAGACGTCCTGTGTAATTCTTCTTCTTTTCCTCCCAGCCCTCCAATTTCCCAGGTTGCATAATTAAACTGTAATACCTTTTTCATTTCCGAGTCTTCTTTTTCGAATATTCCTTCCGGCTTGTGCGTGTGAGACTCTCCAGTCGCTATAATTTCCCCCTGAATGAGTTACAACAGAACAGGTTAGGTCCAGTAGCAGGAAAGTTACCTTTAGCCTCTGGACAGGCATGTTTGTGGTGGCATTTCCCCCAGCAATTGTGAACGTTGTTATTTGCTGACGACCAAGTTATAATATCTAACACAGAAGATAGCTTGCAGAAAGCTGCGTACAAATTAAATCAAATAATAACAGAACGTGGTTTAACTTTATCTGCCCAGAAAACAAAAAGCTGGTAGCATGTCAAGGAGGAGGAGATCCAGTTAGAAATAAAACTGTAATGGACAACAAAATTATAGAATAAGTGAATTCCTCTCACTACTTAAGAAATTTGATATCGTATGAAAAAATAAATGGACATTGATATCAAATTGCGTAACTGTTTGAAAATACAGATATTATTAAACATATGTTTAGACCACAGAAGAGTTTCAAAGAAAACAAGAATAAAGCTATGCAATGCACTACCCCTTCCAGCTCCGTCATACGATAGTGAAAATTGGATCATTAAAGCAAGAGACGCAAGAAGAATAACACAAACTGAGATGAAATATATGAGAAAAACAGCGGGATACACTTGGACAGATTATAAAACAAACACATAAATTGCAAAAGAAATAAATATAACCCCAGTTTTGGACAAAATACAATGAATACAGAAGAAATTGATTGCTACATATATTCATAATGCCCCTTAATAGATTACCGAGAATACTAAGAAAACTATAGACCAAAAGACAGAAGGAACCAGAGGAGACAATTGAAGAGACCCCTGGAAGTGTGAGACAAAAAAGGTTCAACAAATGGCGCAAGGGCAAGTTACCTAGATGATGAAGATGATGATGATTATATAATTTAATGTAGGTAGGTTTTCACCCTTTTTGTAGGCCACGCAGGCCCTTAGGTTGAGTAGAGGTATAGCTTTACCCTTTTCTAGGACCTTCGGCACTAGATGGGGGTGGTGGGTCAGCCCCACGCCCCGGCCGCCTGTACCGCCAGGAAAGACCCAGTACCCATTGTACAGGAGGATGGATAGGCCTCAGGGCCTGTCTGGACGGGAGGAAAATCTCGTCCTCACATGGGTGCGATCCCGGACCGTCCAACCCGTAGTCAGTCGCTATACCGACTGAGCTACCGGGCCCACTAATTTAAGGTAAAAGCAATGAATGTATTAAAAATGGTGACTAGAAGTACTGGAGAAGTTAGAATTGCTCGACATCTCGCGAGTACATAACTGGGCTTAGAGGGTGAAATACCGACTGCCTGTGTAGCGTCATATATTGAAAGACTTGCATTTGATACCTCGGTTATTTGCTTATGTAGGTGTGGTGTTTATACATGTTTTGACTTGTACAACCGACATGTGATTGAAAGTAAGTGGAGAATTCTGGCCCCAATATTCACCGTACATCCTGTACATAATTACGCAGTACTCCTGTTATTAGGGATTCAATCCCGGTGAGGACGAGATTTTCCGCACCCATCCAGACCGACCCCGAGGTCCACCCAACCCTCCTGTACAATGGGTACCGGGTTTCTTTCCCGGGGCTAAAGCGCCCGGAGATTTGCGTTGACCACCCACCCCCATCTAGCGCCAAGGTTAAAGGAACAGTAGAGCTATGTCTGTACACTCCTTCTGGGCCTTCGTGGCCTATTCTTTATATGTTATTAGAATAATGAAATGAATAAAAACGAAATTGGTCTAACTTGTAATAGACTATCAAGGCGCAGAATATTGTAATATAGGAAGGTGACAACATAAAGAGAAGTAATAAATTCTTTGAAAGGGTGGAACAGTTCGGATATTTGTAAGCAAGTCTTCTTCTTCTTCTCCTTCTCCTTCTTCTCCTCCTCCTCCTCCTTCTTCTTCCTCTTCTTCTTCTTCTTCTGGCGCAACAGCCCCCAGTGGGCCAGGGCCTCCTCATTATCGAGGGAAGCAAGCCTGCCATATCAAAATTCAATTCAGGAAGCATTTAAGACCAGGTTGAAGTCAAAGAATGCTTGCTATCACACAGTGAACAATCTTTCTCATCCATTTTACTATACACAATTATAAAGATTAAAATACATAGAACTATAATTTTGCCTGTTATGTATGGGTGTGAAACATGGTCGCTCATATTGAGGGAGCAACCTGGGCTGAGGGTGTTTGAGAATAGTGTACTGAGGAGAATATTTGGACCTACGATGGACGAGGTAACAGGGGAGTGAAGAAAACTGCATAATGAGGAGCTTAATGACCTGTACTGCTCATAAAATATTACTCGGGTGATCAAATCAAGAAGAATGGGAGGGGCAGGGTATGTAGCATGTATGGGGGAGGGGAGATGTGTAAACAGCGTTGTGGTGGGGAACCTTGATGGAAATAGACCACTTGGAAGCCCTGGGCGCGGTTGGTAGGTTAATATTAGAATGGATCTTCAAGAAGTGGGATGGGAGCATGGACATAGGGACAGGTGGCAGGCTCTTGTGAATGAGTAATGAACATTCGGGGTCTATGAAATGAGGGAAATTTCTTGACTAGCTGAAAAAGTGTTAGCTTCTCAAGGATTCCGCTACATAGATTTAGTTTTTTTGTTTGTTTGTTACAAAAAGCTTAGTGGTTCTTTGTTTGTTTGTTACGAAAAGCTTGGTGGTGAAGACCGGTTGGAGGACGTAGGTATAGCCTTAAAATTGAAGCTTAAAAGAGCAGAATGTGAAGGTGGGGATTCGATTCGTTTGTGCGACATATGTTCGTCTCCTAAAAGTGGCGCTGTGTGTTTTCACACTTAAGTAGTGTACTAGACCGATATCATAAAAATCTGCCAAGAATGTGGAGGCAGCGTATTCTTCCGACTACAAATTTTGTGCCCACCACAGTGCACGGCTTCACATCCCAGAAGGTCGTATTCTTGGATTAATCTAGCTCAGGATACCGTCTAACATTCACAGTTTCGTTTCACGTTTTTCTTATTTTCTTGGGATTTTATGTGACTATGTCAAAAAATTTGAATCTCCTAACTTTCAGAGCGCCTGTTACAACCAAAAACATATTTCCAGAAGCAGGGTGCGGTAGTCGCCTAGAAGGTGCGGCAACATCTCCGGCTTCGCTGTTAAGCAAATAGTCTAAACAAGATATTGCAGGCGGTTTACTGAAACGCGGAAGGATTTTTTTTTTTTTTAGTAATCTTCATGAAAGGAAAAAAGACAGCGAAAAAAAAATGTATTCATTATCACGAATTCTGATTCATGGTCAGACTGTAGCAATTATTGACACTTCCATAAAAACATACAGAACAGTTTCATATGCCTTTCAATTCTCTTTGTATTATTCTACAACATTTGCACTGACGAATTCGGCCCAAGCGGTAAACTTCTATTTCAGTTAGGAATATGATTTGTGTTTATTTTGAGATCATTACATTCTCCGAGCAAAATACATAGTTTCTGGTCACTGAAAAAGGTGGTATATATAAAAAACCACTATATATTAATCCTTTGTTACCGGCTAACAGAAAAGAAGTTAATTTTTTAAAAAAATCAATTTCTTATATTTAAGAATTACATTTTTTTTTCAAAATCTTCCTCATTTCATTTAGTTTCTAGACCTGGTACTTCTAAGAACGAAAACATGTTAAAAGTTAAATGTGGATATACGTAAATCAGTATTTTGAACTCTTGTCAATACAGTGATAGTTTTCAGGTAATTATTTGGCACAATTGAGGACACTTCTTACGTAAAAGGACTGGTTTATAGTTGAACCCACACAGATGTCAGAAGTATGTTACACAAACCTTTTTGCTAAACTTCGAAATAATGTCTGTAATGCATTAAAAATTATTACAATCTATACATTAAAAAAACCAGACATTATTACACACAAAAAAAATTATTTCGGCCGCCAGAAATAAATTATATAATCGGGTATAGAAATTATTTCAGAGAGAAACGTTTTGAAGTCATTTTAAAATAGGATTGAGTGCAAATTTTTTTTACAAAGAAAGTATGACACATCAAGCAGTCTATTGCAAAATTACAAATTACAGCTGCAGCTAGGCTATTTAAAATGGCACACCACCATGTTCTGGGAAAGAAATTCTCTCTCACATTCCACTATCGAAACATCTTCTCTGAGTGTGGTTCACGCTTGTATCGATTTCGTACAAAGTAGGCCGGTCGTATATCATTTGTCAGGGCGTAATCATTTCTCCTTCATTTCCATAGAACTACTGCTCCTGTCTGATACAGTCACCTGTCTTTTGTTCATAAACCCTTGCAAAATTTGTCTTCTAAACTGGTCTTTGAACATGTTTACAGTAAATAGCATAGGCTTTGACAGATTCAATTTTTAGCTTATTCCACATAATTTCTTATTACACAGAACACAATCAACATGGTCCGGTCCACAAATACGAGGGAGAGTCAAATGAAAACCTTAAAAGTGCGATACAAATTCGAACCAAAGCTCGATTGTCTTTTTAGTTGACAACAGTGATACCGATGGCTTGAAGAGTGGCCGACAGGTGGCAGTACGATGCAGGAATACAACACGACGGCGCAGTAGTAGTGTAAAGATGGCGGCCCCGCTTGCAACATGCAGTTTAATGTTTTCATGTGTCTCACCCTCGTACATACGGTAGCTGAAAAGAAGCGTGGAGTAGGGAACAGAATCCTGGGATCCATTCTTTTGTTTCTGTGAGATAGTTGTGGTCTGAACCATAAGAAACGAGACGTACAGCATACCGCCATCTTATATTTCCACTGGAAAATACAGATATTATTTATCAAACAATTCTTTCATGAACCCGACATATTTTCTTTCCTTGCTTCGGTAGCAAGTTATGTGGAAAAAAAGTGTTCTGTCCAGTCTCATAATCCCTAAGGCAATCGAAGTTTTTTCAATCTTAGCCTCTCAAAAAGAGGAAAGGATATGAGAAGTCATCAAAATAAATAATCCGATATCGTCTCCCAATATCTGCAACATAAACAACCCGATGCTTTCCCTCGAGGCACATTTTTCAAATTCCTTGTCAATAGTCTCCCCCTTTGCCTTATGCCCACGTAAATTTAAGATATACATCATTTGATCTGCTATACATGACAGATTCTATCACAACTAACTAAATCCGTGCAGCACAGTCCTTCTTGAGAAGCTAGCAGGTCCTCTGATAGTCAAGAAATACCCCGCATTTTATGGAACCCGAAGGTCAATTACCGCATTCACAAGCGCCCGCCAATTGTCCCTATCCTGAGCCGGATCAGTCCCCATCTCACTGCTTGAAGATTCATTTTAATATTATCCTCCTATATACGCCTTGGGGTTCCAGTTGGTCTCCTTCCCTCGTGTCTACCAACCCAAACTTTGTATGCACATCTCCTGTCTCTTATACTTGCTACATTCCCCGTGTTGTGTAGTTGACACACGTTGATTTTTTGTTGTGGTTTTCTTTTAGCATTCTTACATGTACTGTATGTTAGTCATAAGCTAAATTTACTTATGCTTAGTTCTCGCCTCTCTTAAGACCAGACATGGGAGGAATATAATTTCCTTCCATTTCTTTTGTTTATAACTGGACATCTAAGTGTATCGCGCGAGCAGTGTGTGGAGCAACACATGTAACAATAGTTGCTTTGTTCTGCGGCAGCAGTCTGCTGCGTAGCTCGAACTGTGTCTGAGCAGCAGAGTCCGAGGCTGGACAGTCAGTGAGTGCGAACGGTAATGAAGAGTCCACTGGCGAGAATTGTCACTGATACATTTCAGTTGTAAATGCAATTACTCCATACTCTTGCACAATAAAACTCCAATATAATCTGCTTGGGGATTATAGGGTGTGTGTGGCCTGCCCGACTCCCCGTCTTAACCAGAGTTACGAGCTCCGTCCTCCCTGGGAACAACATCTAAGATACTTTCCTCATCGGGTCAGCAACGGATACAACACCCGCCCATCACATTCTTCTTGATTTGTCCACCCGAATGATATTTGGTGCATTTTCTGTCCTTCTGTGGTGTTATTACTTATTTCAACCTACGTGACAGTTTGACAAAATTTGTTAGTATTTATGTTTATAATTAAAACGGAAACACTCTTAAATAAAAGCAGGACTTTCTTCCATAAATAAATATCCTCAGACCACAACTTACAATTCGCTCTGAACTTTAAACACATCAAGTAAAGAAATTACATACTGAGGGTTGTGAATAATACCAACCAAAGAAATGAAATACCTTCTGTTCAAAAACATGTAATTTAGACAACTCTTTGGCCGATAACAACAGGGCACCTTGATGTGGTTCACAAAGCTGCTATAAAGTTCTTGGTGTGCCTCAGCACCGTCTGATAAAAAAAAAAGAGTTAAATTATTAAGTACACGGTGAATTCTGGTTCATATATCGATTGTAAATGTATTTTGTGCTTCAAGTACTAGAAATTTTATGACGTCTGTCATTGAAGGATTTTTAAATCCAATTACTCATGAGAAAACTGGGTTTTAAAGGAAACTAATATCGGAGTAACAGTGGGCCGGGTAGCTCAGTCGGTATAGTGACTAACAACTGGCTGGACGGTCCGGGATCGAATCCCGGTGAGGACGAGATTTTCCGCTCGTTCAGACCGGCCCTGGGGCCCACCCAGCCTCCTGTATAATGGGTACCGGGTCTTTCCCGGGGGTAAAGTGCGGCCGGGGCGTGCTGCTTACCACTCACCCCCTTCTAGTGCCGCGGTCATGGAAGAGTAGAGCTATACCTCTACCCACCCTCTGGGTCACACCGGGCCTGTAACGGGATCACTTTACCTTTACCTTTTAATACCGGAGTAACAGAAAACCGAGATTTGCGGCCGAATGACTATCTGTATAAAGCAACTTATAATAGGAAAAACTTGATATAGGCCGTTATTGCTCTGGTGCCATTATACCGTCAAAAGTGTACCGTCATTTGTCGGCACGCTTCAATCATAAAAAACGGACCTTCATAAATTGAATAATCTCTTTGCTGTTGTTCGGTAACAATGGAGAATAAAATTAACTCTCCCAACGTTAGAAACAACAAATACATACAAGACAGGCGACGTACGTATGACGTAAGAGTGAGGAGCGTTCGCCTAACCATCCTTTTTGCCGTCGGAAAACACTAAGTATCAAATATTATGCGTGTCTCTCTGTAACTTTAGTTATCCGACATGCAAAGCGCATGCGCCGTATTATTCAGGGTTATTCGAAATGATTGTCGGGGTTTTAACAACTTGTCATACACAGTACACTTGAGATATGAGTATGTAGTTGCACCGATGGATCTAGGGGTTTATGTTCCTCCTCTTCCCGCAAGTATCCCGGAACTGAAGGTACGAATCAGAACCGCCATTGAAACCATCACCGCTGACATGCTACAAACAGTTTGGAACGAACTCGATTATCGTACTGATGTTTGTAGAATCACAAAGGGTGCACATATAGAGCACCTGTAAGGTATGTAACAAAACCTTAGAGTATTGTTCTATTAAATACAAAAAATACATATACTTCTATCTCAAGTGTATTGTGTATGACAAGTTGTTAAAACCCCGACAATCATTTTGAAAAAAACCTGTATTATGTATGGCCTGTCCCGCTGTACATTCTTAAACATTATCAATAAACGGCACGATTTTCGAAAATGAGAATGTTTATGAACATAAAATGTGTACATCTGATATGTGGTTGACCGTGTATAGTAATTCATTGTGGATAACAAACCAACTAGATGTCAGTTTTGTGTAATGCTTTATTTTCTCCTTTATAACTTGCTCAACATGTTTCGGGCAACTATGTGCCAATCATCAGGAGCTGTCGACTGGCTAGTGTTTTCGCCACGTGTTGGTATTGAACCGTGGCTGCAGTAAGGTTGTCAAAACCGGTTGGTAGGTCTAGTGGTCAGAGTTTCTGGCTACAGATACAGAGGTCCTGGGTTCGATCCCCGGAGCTACCAGATTTTCTGAGTATTATTGGGTCTGGAACGGGGTCCACTTAGCCTCGTGAGCCTCGTGAGGTCAATTGAGGAGCTACTTGAATGAAAAAAGTAGCGGCTCCAGGTCTAGAAAACAGAGATTAACGGCTGTGGGGACCCGT
>Ga0131853_10024567_pt1 | contig 10869 bp, 9 predicted proteins | sample TergutLab28metaG_FD_92764 | JGI IMG/M metagenome (GOLD analysis project Ga0131853, IMG submission 92764) | Labiotermes labralis P1 segment gut microbial communities from Petit-Saut dam, French Guiana - Lab288 P1 (version 2) (version 2) | ecosystem: Host-associated > Arthropoda: Insects >... | reverse complement strand
TCTCGGTTATAAAAACCAATCAGTTTATGCTGTAAGTGGCACAAGTCGCTGTTTGTTCTCAGATAAATACAAAACACATTAATACAGTGTGGGCAGAGCGTACAGTTGTTGAATGTTAAACTGTTGGTGCATCACGTGACCGGTAGGCTTTAAAAGTTTAGGGAAAAGTTCGCTGTTTGGGATGCTGAAGCATTTAAATGCAGCGAGTGTTTAAAAACAAATTTAGGGGTTATTTTTTAATGCGTGGAATTTGAAAGTCTTATGTGGAAGTTAGGATATATCTTTCTGTCTATCTGTCTCCATCACCGGAACGTAAACTTTTGGACGGACCGGTTTAATCCATTGGAGAATTTCACTGAAGTTGATTTGATAAACAAACGGATACCTAATAAATCTTAATTTGTATAATACGATTAATTAACTTCTCCGTATAGCACACTACTCTTCAGGAGTCGACTTTTATCCAGAGCTACTACAATTATATTATATAGGACACTAATAAAACCGGTAGTGTCGTGGGGAGCGGAAACATGGACGTTGACAAAGAAAGAAGAACAAGCTGTGCTAATTTTTGAAAGGAAAATATTTAGAAGAATATATGGTCCTAAATATGAAAACGGGGAATGGAAAAGTCGGACGAATCGAGAACTAGAACGGATGAGCAAAGGAGTAAATATTGTAAAATGGATAAAAGGGCGAAGGATAAGCTGGTTAGGTCACCTAGAGATAATGGAGGAGGATAGGATGCCCAAAAAGATCTTCACTCAAGAAGTGGAAGGGACGAGAAGAAGGGGGAAAACCAGGAAAAGATTGAAAAAGAAAGTAGAAAGAGATCTTCAAGTGCTGGGAGTGAGAAGATGGAGAGAGTTGGTGGCAGATAGGAAAAAATGGAAGGATATTGTTCGACAGGCCAAAGCCCACAGTGAGCTGTAGTGCCAATGGAAGAAGAAGAAGAAGAAGAAGAAGAAGTATTACACACTAACCTTGATATCTTGCTGCAATTTGATTCTTCCGGCTTCTCTAATTTAAAATTACTAATTAATGCCACATTAAGGAAGCCTAATGGACAACAGAAAATTCTGTCATGGTTGTTTGTGAGTCTTGTTTTAATTATACTGTATTTTTATTAGAAATGTAAAGGTAAATCAGTCCCGTTACAGGCACGGAGTGACCTAGAGGGTTCCAGTAAGTTAAGGTTCCCAGATTTCATGACAACGGCACAGGATGGTGGTAAGATTGTCAGCCTTACATACCGGCCGTCTTTACCCCCAGGAAATGCTCCTGGTACTCATTTATGTTACAGGCTGAGTCGACCCCGGGGCCATAGTACGATCGGAAGGATTATGTCAATGAAAAATTCCAGTGAAACCAGCTGGGATTGAACCAGCGAACTTCCGATTTGTAGCACTGCACCTTAACCACTGTGCTACCGCGGTCCCCCAACATAAATGTTGATAGAAGTATGAAGGGTGGGCCCGGTAGCTCAATCGTTATAGCGACTGACTACGGGCTGGACGGTCCGGGATCTAATCCCGGTAGGGACGAGATTTTCCTCCCGTCCAGACCGGCCCTGGGGCCCACCCAGCCTCCTGTAAAATGGGTACCGGGTCATTCCCGGGGGTAAAGTGCGGCCGGGGCGTGCTGCTGACCACTCACCACCTTCTAGTGCCGCGGTCACAGAAGAGTAGAGCTATACCTCTACCCACCCTCTGGGCCACACCGGACCTGTAAAGGGATCACTTTACCTTTATCTTTACCTTTTTAGAAGTATGAAGGAGAAGTAAGAGGAACTTCAAAAGTCCTCAAGAGCCGGTGGCAGTTTAGCCAACTTGTAAATCAACTAATTTTCCCGCTGTTAGAAGAACGTTCCTGTTACAGATATCTTCCTCAGTTACACAAACTTTCAAACTCTTCTCACTTTACTGTAAGTTGGCAATACCGTTAGTAGCCTTTTGACGAACTGAATGCTGAATAAGCTTCAAGTGATCCATAAGCCTTGCATTACTCGAATGCACACAGTAATGGTAAAAACAGCCGCACATTAGTATATTAACGTTAGTTTGTACACACAGTGGAATCTTAACGTTTCTCGGCCTACCACGTGGCCATCTTCAGGAATGTAAAATACGAATGTAAGACAGATTTAATGTAAAAAAATGAAATTATTAAAGTGTCGGAACCGATCCATAGGTGTAATTTTAATCAAAGAAACCGATAATTTAAAAATACGTAAATCAGGTTCTGTTTTCAAACAACTGCGAATTGTTTCTGATATTTCTGTAATTTCATTTCATAATTATGATGTTTCTAATTTTTGTATTCTATATTCCTGATTAGAGGGACCGAAGCAGCACAGTGGCTAAGGTGCAGTGCTACAAATCGGAAGGTCGCTGGTTCGATCCCAGCTGGTGTCATTGGAATTTTTTATCGACATAAAATCCTTCCGATCGCACTATGGCCCTGGGGTCGACTCAGCGTCTAACAGGAGCATTTCCTGGGGGGTAAATGCGGCCGGTGCGTAAGGCTGACAACCTTACCACACCCTGGGCCATTGTCACGAAATCTGGGAAACTTAACTGCCTGGAACCCTCTGGGCCACTCCAGGACTGGTTTACCTTTACCTTTTTTTGTGTTCCTGAAGATGGCTAAGTGGTTGGCCGAAACATGTAGGGGTTCAGTCTGTATATAAACTAATTTTAATAAAAGTACGTGCATTTCTTGCTACCATTACCGTCTCTCTCTCTCTCTCTCTCTATATATATATATATATATAATTATATTTATATATATATTCACACACACACACAATCGGGTATTCTACAATGGACGAATGCTACAACGAACAGTTTTTATCAATAAAATCAAGATGTTACATCTAACTCATGCTACAACGAACACAGACGCTACAAAGAACGCGGAGGAATACTATCGGCCAACGTAGCACGCGCGTGCGCTTAACGTGTCGGGTCGTCCAGCTTTGATTAGAGCGTCTGTCATCATCTTTATTATCGTTTGCAAGGTTCAGTTATCGGTTTAGTTCAGTTAGTTGCGCCTTTAGCACTGAAAATAATATATATTTTTAATTATTCTGCAATATAATTTTAGCCATGAGCCGGCAAAATAGAGTGAGAAAGCTGGATGGTAACTTTGCTGTAGGCCTGGAACGGCTTGACCCTGAATACATATTTGATATATTTGTTAACATCAGTTGGGTTGACACCCGGTGGCAGGAGTACAGTACACATTTACACATAAACAGTACACAGAACAACACAATGAAACAGAATATACAGAACAGAACATACATAATAATAAAATACATAAATAAAAATAAATATACACAATTTACAAAATCAAACAGAAGCATACAAAACACACAACCATATATACAATGATAAAATATGAACCGAAAGTATATGAAAGAATGTGATAAACCGAACAGCCATATAAGCAACAAAATTCATATGATCTCTATATCTTCTAATAATGTTAGACACCCTGTTACTAAGACCTTCACTACACTTCACCCAACTACACTTCACTCCACTTCACTACACTTGTCGACACTTCACTTCCTCCCATTTAAACTTCACCGAACTAAACTTCACTACCCTCTCATTTGGCTTAATCCCATTTGAGTTTCCTACCGCTCCATTTCACCTCACATCACTACACTTCACCTCACTTCACTTCACTGCATTTTTAGATGATTTTCGCTACACTTCTATTTCAATGTATGCTAGAACGAACAGATGATATAAAGAACGAGGTTCTAGAACCAATTGTGTTCATTCTAGCATACCTCTCTCTCTCTATATATATTTATATATATAAAAGTAAAAGTGATCCCGTTACAGGCCCGGAGTGACCCAGAGGGTGGGTAGAGGTATAGCTCTACTCTTCCATGACCGCGGCACTAGAAGGCGGTGAGTGGTCAGCAGCACGCCCGGGCCGCAATTTACCCCCGGAAAGACCCGGTACCCATTTTACAGAAGGCTGGGTGGGCCCCAGGGCCGGTCTGGACGGGCAGAAAATCTCGTCCCCACCGGGATTCGATCCCGGACCGTCCAGCCCGTAGCTCAGTCACTATACCGACTGAGCTACCCGGCCCACGTATATGTGTGTTTGTGTCGGTTGAATGTTTCTGTTATTCATGAGAGGGGTTTGGTTGCTTAGCACAGTTGAAATTATACATCTGTACTAGATTACACAGAGCGGCTGTTTCTTGGATTGTGGAAGGAATGGGGTCATGTTTTGGAGGATTTCTTAAATATTGGAAGGATCATATGAGTCTGTGTGGGTTTTGAGGGCGCTGTGATTGCTGGGAGACGCTCAGTTATTCGTGCAGTCTCTGGCAGTCTCGAGATAAACCAGGAGCATGCTCCAGATTGAGTTCACTCCAATACATCGTTTTGAAGTTTCGACTAGACCGCTGTGTGTGTCTACTCAGAGTTCAGTGGAGAACAGGAGGACAAGATTACTGAGGTGCTTTGATATAAACCTGCTCCGACGGTTATGCAGCTGTGGTGATTGACTTAGTGTTGAAGTTGCTTAAATGTACGCGATAGTTCGGTTAATTTGTAGTTCAGCAGAGTTTTGGCTCATGATGATGATGATGATGATGATGATGATAGTTCCTATTCGTCCCAAGTACAAGAAAGCCCTGGATTACAAGACTGCTAGGAAACATGGTATGGGGGGGGGGGTGGCGAAATTATAACAAAAAGACTGTTCCACCGTGGAGACTAAATGCGTTACCCGAGATTTAATCTTATAACAAAACCAACTAGATGCACTAATTTCTCAAATTTGTTTTTGTAATAAAATTCTACATGTTTCGGAAAGTTCCTCTGTCCACCATCAGGAGTTTTTAACTGTACACACAGCAATGGCTTATGTCACACAGGGTTGCTGACAGCTCAAATATCGAATTTTGTGAAATTCAGTCCAGTGGGATCCGAGTTGTTCCATGAGGACGGACAGACATACAAGACGAAGCGAATAAATTCTTGTAATAAAACCAACTACATGCACTAATTTCCCAAAATTGTTTTTGTAATAAAAGTCTACATGTTTCGGACAGTTCCTCTGTCCACCATCAGGAGTTTTTAACTGTAAACACAACAATGACATATGTCACACAGGTTTGCTGACAGCTCAAATATCAAATTTTGTGAAATTCCGTCCAGTGGGATCCGGGTTGTTCCATGCGGACGGACAGACAGACAAAACGAAGCTAATAAATTGTTGTAGTAAAACCAACTGGATGCACTAATTTCCCAAATTTGTTTTTGTAATAAAATTCTACATGTTTCGGATAATTCCTCTGTCTCTCATCAGGAGATTTTCACTGTACACACAGTAATGCTATATGTCATACTGGTTTGCTGACAGCTGCAGTTCGCTCCTGATTCTGCTCGCAAGCTGTCAGCAAAACCTGTATGACATATACCATTGCTGTGTGTACAGTGAAAAACTCGATGGACAGAGGAACTGTCTGAAACATGTAGAGATTTATTCCAAAAATAAATTTGAGAAATTAGTGAATCTAGTTGGTTTTATTACAAGAATTTATTAGCTTCGTCTTGTCTGTCTGTCCGTCCGTATGGAACAACTCGGATCCCACTGGACGGAATTTCACAAAATTCGATATTTGAGCTGTCAGCAAACCTGTGTGACATATGCCATTGCTGTGTGTACAGTTAAAAGCTCCTGATGGTGGACAGAGGGACTGTCCGAAACATGTAGAGTTTTATTCCAAAAATAAATTTGAGTAATTGGTGCATCTAGTTGGTTTTATTATAAGAAATTATCACGATGCACGGTCACCTGAACGTCAAATACGTTATCCGAGACATTGGCAATGTTTAAGAAACGAAATGGTTTCAACAGAATAAAAGTAAAACCAGAAAATTTCACCCAATAACCGGCTATGAAAGCCTCGAGAGGAGGTAAAACTCTAGCTCTATTCGCACTTTGACTCCCGCCCTAGGTTGTGTGGGTGGTCGACGTCACTCCCCGGCCGCTTTACCCCGTTACCCATTGCACAGGAAACTGTGTGGGCCCCGGTACCGGTGTGGGAGTGTGCGACAATTCTTACCGCTCACTGGGATTCGATCCCCGTAGCGAGTCGCGATAAAGACTGAGAATATAAGCATATGATTTCAAGTGGAACATGACAGAAGGACAAACACTGGCGTGCTGAGCTAATGGTGATAAATGTATCATCGTTTGTGTTCTATGTCGGACACTGCACTAATCTCTGATAAAATTCGGGCTGTTTTCAAGAAGTTTGGAGTGGGGTACACTTGTTGATCGATCGGTTGTGACGTCGTATATATAAATTTGAGTGGCACATGCGTCATCATCAGCCGTGACGTCAGTGTGGGACACGCTACGAGAATTTTCCGCTTGATGTCCAAAAACCATTAACCCTGGTGGTAGTATAATATTTGTGTACCAGAGACATTATATATAGCTTTCGATAAAAGAATGTTATCAACAGCGATTTTGTAAGCGGCGACAGGTACTGACTAAGTTCTTAGTTAATACTTCAAAAGAATCACTAATGTGTGTAGCACCTACTGGAGTATTAGCAGTTATGTAATTAGTCACTGTCAGAGTGTGTGTTTACTGTCAGACCGAACACAACTCTTAGAACATTATGTATTCATTTGTCATCTACAACATGTTTAGGCCGAATTGGCCATCGTCAAGTAGAATCCCCGGATTCTATCATCAGGTAGAATCACCGGATTTTGTCAGGTAGAATCACCGGATTCTATCATCGGGTAGAATCACCGGATTTATTCAGGTAGAATCACCGGATTCTATCATCGGGTAGAATCACCGGATTTTGTCAGGTAGAAACACCGGATTCTATCATCGGGTAGAATCACCGGATTTTGTCGTGTAGAATCACCGGATTCTAGCATCGGGCAGAATAACCGGATTCTATCATCGGGTAGAATCGCCGGATTTTTTCAGGTAGAATCACCGGATTTTATCATCGGGTAGAATCACCGGATTTTGTCGGGTAGAATCACCAGATTCTATCATCGGGTAGAATCGCCGGATTTTGTTAGGTAGAATCACCGGATTCTAGCTTCGGGTAGAATCACCGGATTCTATCATCGGGTAGAATCACCGGATTTTATCATCGGGTAGAATCACTGTATTTTGTCAGGTAGAATCACCGTATTGTACCCGATGATGGCCACATCGGCCGAAGATAGTTGTAGATGTCAAAATGAGTATATAATGTTGTAATAGTTGTTTTCGCTGTGACAATAAACACAAACATTAATTGGCAAACTCAGAGGAATGAGGGCAATAGAAAAGTGGACCTCGTGCTTTCCGTAGGACGGTGCGTTGTCGCAAGGAGTTGTGAATGGCATTCTGACATCCACACGGCCGCTCAGTCGCTCGTGGGAGAAGAAAGAAAGATACAATGAATTGCTGCCAAAGACTCTGTAATTTTCCTGTGTCTTAGCAACGGCTTTGTTGTTGTCAAAAGCAAAATGAACTGAATGTACGGATTGGTCTTTCGTTCGTAGCGAAGAGTCTGTGTTTCATTAGCCCCCACCCCCCCGCAAAAGTTTTTTCTTTTTCAGGGCGTGTTTCGAATCGCCTGTAAGGTTTCCCATTCCCTGGGTTAATTATTTTGAAACCAGTGGAATTTAAAGAAAACAAACTGCTTGATTTATTTTCCCCGAAAATATTGGTTTCAAAACCTGTTCGGTCGGATAATTATGTCTCTGTACTGTATAGCTCTCGGAAACGAAAGAAGGGTCTGCACTTCGTGGAAAATGGGCGTTAATGTACCTCGATCTAAACGAAAATTCAATTGGCGCTACTGGTTTTCTTAAAATTCTCTGACTATAAACTAATGTTATTCCGATCAATAATTGTCGAGTGGTTATGGATGGACAGACGGAAACAGCGTTTTAATCGGAGCCCAGCAGGTAAGCGAATGCACCTGTTTGTTTGCTTTTGGCGCGACAACCCACTTCCCCCCCCCCGCGCCCCAGTGGGGCCAGAGCCGCCATTTACGAGGTTTCTAGATCACACCCTACGGCACACCACAGTCGGTAGGACTCCTCTGTATGAGTGATCAGCTCGCCGCAGAGACCTCTACCTGTACAACACACAACACTCACAACAGACAGGCATACATGTCCCAGGCGGGATTCGAACATACAAACTAAGCAGGCGAGCGGCCGCAGACCTACGTCTTTGTCCGCGCGGACACTGGGACCGGCCAATGCACCTGTTCATCGCCGAAATTTTCCCGCAGATTATAATTTTATGTTTCGTTTGAACGTCGTGTTGAAATTTCCTGAAACAATGTTAACCGGAGTATCTTTATAATGAGTACGAAACGTTCTCTGTGAGTTTTATGTTTTGCTGACCGTACATCCTGGTATGACTCTGGGTAAATGACCAACTTGATGCACAGTTAAGTTATATAATACATCTATTATTATAATCCTGTACATGTTTCGAGCAACTCTGTGCTCATCATCAGAAGGTCAAATTGTATTAATACAGCATCTGGTATAGTAGAGGAGTGCTGATAAGTCCTTAGCCTGACCTACTTCCCGATGTCTTAGGACGGAACCGATAATGTCGTTGGAAGCTAAACTACTGCTCAGATCAAATAATATATGCTTGCTGCAGACTGTGAAGAACCTTTAGGGGGATGAAAGGCAACTTATATGTATAATTTGCACGCAAGAATTGTCAATTGGGGCTAAGGACTTTTCAACACCTTGTATTCTCTATAAGTGACCGTCCGGTGTGACCGGACGGTCACTTACAGAGAATACTATACCAGATGCTGTATTAATACAATTTGACCTCCTGATGATGAGCACAGAGTTGGTCGAAACATGTAGAGTATTACAATAATAAACTTATTATGTAACGTAATTGTGCATCAAGTTGGTCATTTACCCAAAGTTCTCTGTGAGGTAGATATTGTTTCCTTAAATCAAAATTTGATGATTTTGTACAAAAATTTTACTTTTGACTGTATGGGTCTCTTTTGTATGTATCTGGGCACAAAAACACGTCCTGAAGACGTGATGATTATCGGTTGTCTTCATAGCTAATGCTCTTGTAATACGTCATGCTTGATAATTTCCTTTATGGATTCTTCTGGAAACTGCAGCAAACTCGTTACGCGGCTTCTAATTCTGGCTCCAAGCGTCGTTGTTATTTCTCCAGTGACTGCCACAGCTTCATGAAAATTAATGGAGACTCAACAAAAGAAAAACTTATGTTACACTTTACCTTATAACTTGCGTTTTTTAATATCAACTTCAGAAAACAAGGAAAGAGCGCTGAAGTTGTTTGGAAGCTTAAGTATGTAGGTCTGAGTCTGTGGGGGTGGAGAATGTTATTGACAGTCTTTAGACACTCCAGTTACAACAAGCGTTTGCGAAACAACGGACAGAACCTGAGGCTTAAATCAGATGGAATTTCTCTGGCAGAGCTTCAGTAGTCTGTGTATGTCTTGGTGTAAGACATAAGAACGTACTTGCTAAAAAAAAATAAATTGATTTACCGGTAGATCCAGTCTCCGGCATGTTTCTTCTGATTCTGTATCTATCCAAGTTAATAATACTGTCTCGCTTTTATCGTCAGTATTTTCCTGCAGAACAGTGAAACTGGTCATTATGTCAGTGGTGGTAACCTACAGGACATTGAAACTGGTCACTATATTATCGGTGTCCTGCAGAACAGGGAAACTGGTCATTATATCAGTGGTGTCCTACAGAACAGGGAAACTGGTCACTATGACAGCGGTGTCCTGCAGAACAGTGAAACTGGTCATTATGTCAGTGGTGGTATCCTGCAGGACATTGAAACTGGTCACTACGTTATCAGTGTCCTGCAGAACAGTGAAACTTGTCATCATGACAGTGGTGTCCTGCTAACAATGAATCTTGTGTCCTGCAGAACAATAAATAATTGTTGTTAATTCAGTAAGGATGTGTAGACTCGCTTGTATAGATGTGCATTGCCTGTGATTATTACAGAATTCAGCTGTGCATCAAGCAGAAGGAAACCAGTGTTAGCACCCTGTCAGAACGTTTCCTGTACTTTTTTACGCGTTGGAATTTAGAAAAGAGTAACAGATCAGAAGAAAAATCCAAATCACAAATTACGAAAGACATTCACCTTATTTTGATGTTTTGTCGTCTGTTCCTTGAAAACCCAAGTCTACACACGTCAGCAGTATTATTAAAAAGGACTCAGGTCTAGCTTCTACAACCAGAATATTTCATTCTATCAGTCCAAAAAATACATTATTTCATCGCCCTTCAGTTGAGAAAGCGTTGTTAAATAATCAACAATGGCCCATAAGTTGTGGTACGGTATGTTTGTGGTTGCAGCGGTTTCAGCCAACAGACGCAACACGCTCAACACCAACGCCAACGTGACGATTGAAGGTCAGCTGAGGTCCCGCCGGAAGGCCGCCAAGATGCTGGTGGCTGTAGTCATCATGTTCGCCGGCTGCTACTTCCCGGTCCACATGCTCAGTATTCTCAGGTACGTTGAAATCACGAGAATTCTTTCTGCAACAGGAAATGGCTTGTTCACGGAAATGGTTTCCAAATACTGGAGCCGATATGCACTGCCAAAATTTACCATCTTGGAACTTTCATTATTCACAAATTTACACTTTTATTGCCTATAATATATGCTTTATTTAGTACGGTAAAAGGTAAAGTGCACCGTTGTACAGGCACTGAGGATCTGTACAGGCCGTACGGTCAATAGGGGGAGTAGAGGTATAGCTGAACTGTACAGGCACTGAGGGGAGTAGAGGTATAGCTGTACTGTACAGGCACTGAGGATCTG
>Ga0131853_10024565_pt1 | contig 10870 bp, 7 predicted proteins | sample TergutLab28metaG_FD_92764 | JGI IMG/M metagenome (GOLD analysis project Ga0131853, IMG submission 92764) | Labiotermes labralis P1 segment gut microbial communities from Petit-Saut dam, French Guiana - Lab288 P1 (version 2) (version 2) | ecosystem: Host-associated > Arthropoda: Insects >... | reverse complement strand
GGCAAACAGCAGCAATGCAAATAACCGATCCATGAGGCGTATGACGAACAGCATTGTGTATAAGATTTTCAAAAGCGCGAAGCACCAGTTTTTCATCCATAGGGATAAAAATATTTTCCGGCAGATCTATATCATGGGTCAACGTATGTTGCAGTAATTCAACATCATTTTTAAAAATCTTTATCAAATTTTGCAAAAAGCCCAATAAGCTGATATTTTCCAGCTGTGTCTTCCATTCTCCGGTTTCCATCCTTACATAGTTAACAAGATCGTTTATCATATCTTCAAGCTGATCCGCCTTTGCAGTGATAATTCCGGCAGCTTCGGTACGTGAAATGATATCTTCGCCTACTCCATCTTCGATTGCTTCGGCATAACCTTTGATTAAAGCCAGCGGGGTTTTAAGGTCATGTGTAATTCCCATGATAAAGCGTGCCCTGCGGAGTTCGTCTTCCTTCAAAGCATCACGCATTTTATTAAGGGAGTTGGTAAGAGAAATAATTTCGTTACTTCCGCTGACTTCCACTTTAAGATCAAGCTCTCCCTCGGCAATGCGCCGGGTGGCGTTTTCAAGAACCTCAACAGAATTGGTAATGGTGGTGGTAATGACAATGGACATACAGATAGCAAATAATATCAATATACCAATGAGGATCATCCCGGTGATGGCCGGGAAAAAAAATGGGATCAAACTGTCTCTAATAGAACGATTTTTAAATTTAATAAGAATATAACCCTGATTTTCCGCGCCCAATGAGGAAAAAATAAAGCGAAAAGCAGCAGGAGGAGAACCTTCGCCAGTTATTATTCGCTCGCCTGAAGATGCCTGCAACGGCAACACACTTTCCCATGTTGCAAAAGCATCGGGGATAAAATCAGGAAGCTCTGAATACAAAATAAGAAGATCATTTCGGAAAATAACAACAGCAACATCACCAAGATTCCGGAAGCGGGACAGATTATGCATGACAGAAGCCCAGTCTCTGGCACTGAAATTTTCCTGCAACAGTCCGGAAACATCCTCATATACAGGCAAGCCAGATAGATCTTCCTTGTCAAGAAAATGGCGGTGTATCACGAAAATGAGGAAAACGAGCAAAGGAACTGCTATTATACCAGCAACAAGGAGTCTGGCCTGGGTATGTATTTTCATTATGTTTCTCTTCCAGCAGGATTAAAACGGTAACCCATGCCATGTACAGTTTCTATATAAACCGGATTTGCCGGATCTTCTTCTATCTTTTTTCGTAATCGCTGGATATAAACTGCCACTGTGGTAAGATCGCCGTAGTTATTTTTCCAGACTCCGCTGTAAATAGCTTCCACAGCCATAGCTTTTCCCGAATGTTCTGTAAGCAAGACCAGGCAGCCATATTCTTTGCCTGAAAGGGAGACTCTCTGCCCATCTTTTTTCAGGATACAGGCGCTATAATCCAACACAAATGGACCAAACCGGAACAAATTTTCCTGATTTCTTTCAAAATCCCTGAACCGGCGAAATATCGCTCTTACTCTGGCAACAAGGACTTTTGGGGAAAAAGGTTTGGTAATGTATTCGTCTGCCCCGATTCCCAGACCGCTGATCATGTCTTCATCACTGTCCCGCGCAGAAACTATCAATACCGGTGTATAGTTGTTGCGTCTGAATTTTTGCAAAAATTCAAAACCATCCATACCAGGAAGATTAATGTCCAAAATAACAAGTTCTGGCTTCCACCCTTCAATAACGCTAAAGCCATCCTCCCCGCTTTCTGCGATCCGAACCTCCAAGCCTTCTTTTGACAAATAAAGATAAACGAGGTCTGCCAGTTCTTTTACATCTTCTATGACTAAAACTTTCCCTTGCATGACCCAAGTATATTTTACTGTTTTTTATATCGCAACATAGAAAAACAAATATAACAAAAAATTATATTTCATTAATCTTCTGTAAATGGTTTTCTCTTTTTTTCATGGCTATCTTACTAATCATGAAAACTAAACATCTATTTTTAACAGCTTTGATTCTGGCTGTTTTGACAAGCGCCGGAACACAAAAAACATTTGCACAAGAAGTTGGGGCTCTGCAAGTCCTTACTATTGATGCAGCAGTACAACTAGCCATGGAGAATAATCTGGGCCTTAAGCGGAGCGCCATTGATCTTGGGACAAGAAAACGGCTTGCAGACCGCTCATGGAACAGTTTGCTCCCAACAGTCGGCGTTGGGGCAATGGTCAGCCACCCCACTTCGATTACCGGAGAAATCGTACCCAGGCAAACCATGGGCCCTCATGGGCTTCAAGACCGCGATGTCTGGACTCCTGGGCTTTCGTTGTCCGCAGGGCTCAACCTTTCCACTTCTGTAATTGAGAATATCAGAAAAGCTCAAGCAGATTATGAAGCAGGGCTTTTGAGCTACGAAGCAGTGCAGCAGGAATTGGAATTAGCAGTAAGAAAATTGTTCTATCAAATACTCCTGCTTGATGCGAACCGGAAACTTACAATACAAAATTTCGAGAGCGCTCAATCCAGATATGAACAAACTGTTGCTCTTGTTCGCGCAGGACAAGCGCCAAGACTGGACGAGCTATCTGCACGGGTAGATATGGAAAATATGCGCCCGATAGTAATAAGCGCAGAAATCTTCTATGAAAATGCTCTTGATTCTTTTAAGACGATACTGGGGATTCCTGCAGAAACTGCGATAAAGCTGGATGGTGATCTTTCTATAGGAATTACCAGAGATTTTTTTAGTGCCAGAACTGACTCAAATGAATCTCTTGAAGTTTCAAGATTGCTTGCCTCTATCCGTTCAATGGAAGCGCAGCGGAACTCTGTCCGCAATAGCGCTTATATTCCAACCCTTAGATTAGCATGGAATTCCATGCCCCTTTTCAATAGGCAGCACCAATATTGGAATGACAGCAACGGTGCTTTTACCATCAGTCTTGGCTTTAATGTTGACAATTTCCTCCCATGGTCAAATGCAAAGACCCAGATTGATACGTTAAACGACAATATTCGCGCCACAGAAGTCCTGCTGGACGAAACCGTGCGAAACAGGGAAAACAGGATAAGTCAGCACATGAGGACTGTCGAAAGGATACTGGAATCAATGGAAGCCATAAAACTCAATGTAGAGCTAGCCCAAAGCACATACGAAATGGTTGAAGATGCTTACAGAAGGGGCGCTGCAGATTACCAACGTTTGCGGGCAGCTGGAGATGGTCTTGAGCAGGCAAATAACCGCCTTTTACAGGAGCAGTTTAACCTTGTGGCAGCTTTGCTGGACCTTGAAAAAGAATTAAATATCCCGTTTGGGACATTAAGTAAAGGAGAATAAAAGTGAAAAAGAAAATGATAAAGATACTGAAGAAAAAAAATTACCTTGTTCTTGCTATAATCCTCATAGCAGTAACAGCTCTGAATTTTGCCCTTAGTCTGGTAGCAGGAAGCAGAAATGCTGCTGCTGCACAGGTAGCATCACCCACAATATTTACTGTCCGCACAGAAGATGCGGAGATCCGGACGCTTCAGGCTTACCTTGAAGTAAATGCCAATATTGTTAATGAACATCAAGTGGCAGTGCTGCCTGATGCAAATGGCAGGCTGGTCTCAATGCGTGTAGACTTGGGCGATATTGTGCGAAGAGGAGCTATCATTGCCGAAGTTGATCCTTCCAGACCTGGAACTGTTTTCTCTCTTAGCCCTGTGCTTGCTCCGGTATCCGGAATGGTGGTATCAAGCCCACTCTCTGTGGGCTCCACAGTCAGCACTGGAACTACCCTTATGACTATTGCTGTGGATGGCTCTGTTGAGATAGAAGCTCTTATTCCTGAACGGGAGGTGGGTCAACTCCGCACAGGGCTTAAAGCAGAAATACGCCTTGAGGCTTTCCCTGGTGAAATATTCGCAGCTACACTGACACAGGTTTCACCTGTAGTGGATCCGGTTTCGCGAAGAAAAAAAGTAGTTATGCGCTTTGATGAAAGTGATCCGAGGATCAATCCTGGAATGTTCGCAAGGGTAAGACTCAACACCCGTACTTACGAAAATGTGGTGTCGATTCCTCAGGAAGCATTAACTGAACACCGCGGAAGAACAGTGGTCTATGTTTTGAATACCAACCCAGACAGAAGATACATAAACGGCCTCCCCTTTGGCACACCTCGTGTTGAAATGAGGGAAGTAGTTACTGGAGTGACTGTTGACAGGGAAGTGGAAATTAAAAGCGGTCTTGAGCCAGGCGAAGCAGTGGTAGTGCAGGGACAGCAGTTCCTCACAGACGGCGCTCCAGTGCGGCTAATAGGGAGAAGAATATGAGCGTTGCATCCAACATCGTTAAACGACCTGTTCTTGCTATTGTAATTTTCGGACTTATAGCAATTGTGGCAATGTTCTTTGTTACAAGTATCCCGATTGATATGCTTCCGGAAATCAATCCCCCTTTTCTTGTGGTATTAACTCCATACCGCGGAGCAGGGCCAGAGATCGTAGAGAATTCTGTAACCAGGGTACTGGAATCCCAGTTTGTAAACATTAGCGGGCTTAAAGAAATCACTTCTATATCACGCGAAAACATGAGTATAGTTATCATGGAATTTGATTTTGGCGCTAATCTTGATGCAAAAACCAGTGATGCGCGGGACAGAATCGACAGGGTAAAAATCAGGCTGCCAGATGACGTAGACACACCCATTGTCCTGCAGATAGATATGGATATGATGCCTATTCTGCGCATTGCTGTTCAAGGCGACCGCACTGCAAATGAGCTGCAGGATATTGCCACAAATATTGTATTGGACAGGCTTGAGCAGGTAGATGGCGTGGGAAGTGTCGAAGTCAGAGGGGGTCAGGAAAAACAGGTGCGGGTGGAAATTTCCCAAAACCGCCTTGAGGCTTATGGGCTTACAATTAGCAGCGTGGCTGGAGTTCTTGCAGCCCAGAACATGGAACTGGGCGCTGGCTCTATTGTGGATGGGGCCATAAGCTATGGTATCCGCACCACTGGCGAATTCCGTTCTGTTCAGGATATCGCAGAAACTGTTATTGCCAGACGCGGTAACGCAGATATCAGGCTTCTGGATATTGCCAGCGTGAGACTGGGTTATCCAAGGGAAACCTCATCTGCATATATCAATGGAGAGCCCGGTGTTTTTGTAGTGGTAAACAAACAGAGCGGCGCAAACTCAGTAGCTGTAGCTGACCGGGTTTACGCAAGGCTGGATGAGATACGTCCCCTTTTGCCTCCAGACGTTAATTTGATAATTATCCAGGATACTACCACCCAGATCAGGAATATGATAGATGAGCTGATAAACTCCGCCCTTGTAGGAGCTATACTGGCCATGGCAATACTGCTTCTGTTTTTACGGAACATCAAGAGCACTGTCATCATCGGCATATCCATCCCTTTCTCCATATTGGTAACGCTTTTAGTGATGAACTTTATGGGCATTACCCTTAATATGCTTACTATGGCAGGTCTTATCCTTGGAATAGGATTAATAGTTGACTGCTCTATCGTAATTTTAGAGAACATATTCAAATACCGCGAGCGGGGGGTCAAGCCAGATATTTCCGCTATTCTGGGAAGCCAGGAGGTTATGATTTCGATTGTTTCTGCAACACTTACCACGCTTTGTGTTTTTATTCCGATCATCCTTTTCCAGGGCAGGCTTGGTTTTATAGGTATAATAGTACAAGACCTTGTTATTACTGTTGGTATTTCTCTTACATCAAGCCTTTTTGTTGCTATTTTTCTGGTACCGGTTTTGGCAAGCAAATATCTGCCACTTTACACAAAAGCTCAAAAGCCTTTGCAAAACCCGGTTCTTGTTAAAATCGATGAAGGTATTGAAACTGGGATCCAGTTCATCAACTCAGTTTATACTCATCTTCTTACCAAAGCAGTGAAGTACCGGATTACTACTGTGATTATAGTCATTGTGATTTTTGGTGGTTCTGTATTAGCATTATCAAAAATGCAGATTGTCATGACACCTCCAATGAACGAAGACTCCTTTACGCTTAATGTAGAGCTTCCTCTGGGAACAATATACGAAGATGTCAAGGCAACCATTCTTCAAATCCAGGATATAGCAATCCATGAAATAAGAGGGTTAAAAAGTATCGTTACCTCTATTGATGAATCAGCGCAGAGTGGCATGATGGGTAGAAGCGGACAGGGTTCGCTTGCAATAACTTTGGACCTGAATATGCCGGGAGCAGACTCTTCTGCTCAGGCAATGAACCGTTTGCGCGCCCGTTTTGGTGATTTTCCCAATGCCCTATTAACCTTTGACCAGGGCAGGGGCGGAATGATGGGAGGAAGTGACATAGAGCTGGTTTTGCGGGTACATGAGATTGATCAGGGCATGAGAACTGCCAGCGAAATAAAAGAGTTAATAGAAGAAAGAGTGCCTGAGCTGCTTGATGTTTCCATAGATATGAACGAGGGACTGCCACAGGTGGAAGTGATTATTGACCGCAACCGGGCATATAATCTTGGGCTTTCGGTAAGCGCTATTGCCAGGGAGATTGCGGCTGCCATGAATGGCGTTACTGCCACCACATTCCGCTATGAAGGCAATGAATACTCTGTTGTCCTTGAACTAAGGGAAGAAGACCGGGAAAGACTCAATGATTTGGGACGGATATTTGTTGCATCCAACACCGGCAACCTTATTCCTGTCTCAAACTTCGCTACTCTTGAAAAAGGGCTTGGTCCGGTAAGCATTAACAGGCAAAACCAGTCACGAGTGATCCGTATTAGCGGAAATCTTGCTGATGGAGCCGGAGCTCAGGAAGTTGAACAGAAGATCCGCGGAATTCTGGAGACCGAATATATCCTTCCGTATGGGGTCTCTTTAAGCTACGAAGGGCAGGCAGGGCAGATCAGTGAAACTCTTCAAACCTTTATTATCATTATTATTCTGGCAATCCTGCTCGTGTTCGGCACTATGGCTGGCCTGTATGAATCGTTCAAGAATCCTCTTATCAATATGTTTACCATTCCGCTCATACTCATTGGTGTAGTTGCTATCCATATTATCACTGCTCAGGCAATAAGTATGGTTACAATGATAGGGCTGGTAATGCTTGTGGGGATTGTAACAAATAACGGTATTATTTTGGTGGATTACACAAATCTGTTGGTAGGACGGGGCACACCTGTCAGGCAGGCGTGTATCGAAGCTGGTGAGGCAAGATTGCGGCCTGTACTTATGACAGCTCTTTCTACTATTCTGGCTATGATACCTATGGCATTCTTCCCCGGGAATTCTGCCTCTTTTATCCAACCAATTGGGTTGACTGTAATCGGAGGGCTTTTGTCTTCGACTTTTATCACCCTGTTTTTTATTCCGGTACTCTATTCTCTGTTCAATGAAAACAGGCGCAAACAAAGTAATATAGTAGAAATAGGAGTTGCACAATGAAACGGATGGAACTTATTGCCAATCGCTCGGTAGAAAGCGAAATTATAGAAGCTCTTGGAAAAAATATAGATGACTTCTATTATACTTTACTTCCCCAAATACATGGCAGGGGAAAAACCAAATATCGCCAGGGCACAGCCACATGGCCTGAAATGAATTTTTTGCTCATCAGTTATTTGGATGATAATGATGCTATCAAGGCAAAAGCTGCGCTCAAGGAGGTGAAGGAGCGATTCCCGCGCGAGGGGATCAAGCTCTTTATTATGGAAGCAGTATTGGTATAGCTAAAAAATAGCCTTGCTGTGAGAGACATTTTTTTTGGGCTAATTGCTAATTGAAAATTGCTCTCTGGCATGCTATATTTATTATATGAATATTACACAAATAGTAGAAATTCCGGCTGACCACCGGCTGACAATTGATGTGCCTCGCGAAGTACCAGCGGGACAGGTTATACTTACCTTTAACTCCGGTGCCTGCTGGCGCTAAGGTTTTAGAAAAATCTGAGACGCGGGATATTGAGCTCTTCAACCGTAATGCTGAAAGACTAAATCGAGAAGCCCTTGATGTACTTTCGTTCCAGAGCTTGGATATATGAAGCGAGGCGATTTCTTCTTTACATTATTATTCCTTTTGTTTCTTAAGTGAAATATAAATTCTGGTAATACCTATTAATACAGGGTGAATATGGATTTTGCTTTAAAATTTTGCTGTTAAAATTGGAATTACAAAAAAGGGCTGCCCTTTTTATTAGACAGCCCGGTAAGTTATTTTATATAAATGAAGAATCTTTCGAGGTGTCTTCTTCTTCTTTCAGCATCACTAACGAATTCACTAAAAGGAAATTCATAAATAAGTTTGTTATAATAATAGATGGACCTTTCTGGGCTTCTTTTACTTGTTTCTTCTTCATAATATCTTCCAAGAAGATAATATATCCTGTCCAGTTCTGGATGGTTAGGGTGAGCTTGCAAAGCCTGCTCAAGCAGTTCTATTGCGGAAACAAAGTCACCTCTGTCTGCTAACGCAATTGCGTTTCTTATAACATCCTGAGGAGGAGGAGCATCTGCGGGCTGCTGTTGTTGCGCTTGCTGCGCTGCTTGTGCTGCGGCCTGTTGTTGCGCCTGCTGGGCTGCTTGTGCAGCGGCTTGTTGTTGCTGTTGTTGCGCCTGCTGGGCTGCTTGCTGCGCTTGCTGTTGCTGCTGCTGTTGTTGTGCCTGCTGTGCTGCTTGTGCAGCGGCTGCTTCCTGTGCTGCTTGCGCTGCTGCCTGCTGGGCTGCTGCTGCCTGCTGCGCCTGTTGTGGAGTTGGAGCTACATTATTTTGGTCATCTCTTCTAATAGCAATTCGGGATAATTCCGAACCACCATCTCTATTTTGGAGTTGGAAAGCAATATGAAAATCATCAGGCTCTGTGATCCTAAATGAAAAAATTGTATTGTCATCTTCAAATCTTCTTGACTCAAGAACGATTCCGCTTTTCCCATCTCTCTCTCCTGTATAAATCCAGCCTGTATTTTCAAGTTCTATTTGAATTGTTCCTGGCATTTGAGATGTGATTATCCTTTCTTCAGCTTCTGGATTCATTATTGGCAAAAAGATATCTGGGATAGGCTGGGCTGCTTGCGCGGCTGCTGCCTGCTGGGCTGCCTGAGCTGCTGCGGCCTGTTGTGCTGCTTGCGCGGCTGCTGCTTCTTGTGCTGCCTGAGCGGCTGCGGCCTGTTGTGCTGCTTGTGCTGCTTGTGCAGCTGCTGCCTGCTGGGCTGCCTGAGCTGCTGCAGCCTGTTGTGCTGCTTGCGCGGCTGCTGCTTCTTGTGCTGCCTGAGCGGCGGCAGCTTCCTGCGCTGCTTGAGCGGCTGCGGCTTGCTGTGCTGCTTGCGCGGCGGCGGCTTGCTGTGCTGCTTGCGCGGCGGCGGCTTCCTGGGCTGCCTGAGCGGCTGCGGCCTCCTGTGCTGCCTGTGCGGCTGCTGCTTCCTGTGCTGCCTGTGCGGCTGCTGCCTCCTGCGCTGCTTGTGCGGCGGCGGCCTGTTGTGCTGCTTGCGCTGCTGCTGCTTCTTGCGCTGCTTGCGCGGCTGCGGCCTGCTGGGCTGCTTGCGCTGCTGCTGCCTGCTGGGCTGCTTGCGCTGCTGCTGCTTCTTGCGCTGCTTGCGCGGCTGCTGCTTCTTGCGCTGCTTGCGCGGCTGCGGCCTGCTGGGCTGCTTGCGCGGCTGCGGCCTGCTGGGCTGCTTGCGCGGCTGCGGCTTCTTGTGCTTCCTGTGCTGCTTGCGCGGCTGCTGCTTCTTGGGCTGCTTGCGCTGCTGCTGCTTCTTGCGCTGCCTGCGCGGCTGCGGCCTGCTGGGCTGCTTGTGCGGCGGCGGCTTCTTGTGCTTCCTGTGCTGCTTCCGCTGCTCTCGCTGCTTCTGCCAATCTGGCTTCTTCTGCCAACCTTGCCGCCTCTGCCTGCCTGGCTGCTGCTGCCTCAGCTCTTACTCTGGCTGCTTCCTCTGCCCTTGCTCTAGCGCCCTCACCCTCCCATGCCATTGTTGTACATGAAAAAAATATCAAAACTATTGCTAATTTAAAAAATATTTTACCAAACAATTTAATCAAGGCACACCTCCCAGTATCCTTTCTATATATTTTTTATTTTCCTCTGAATATGCTTCTATTATAACATCAGCTGGATCCTGCCAGAATCTCTCAATATCTTCTTCGTCCCATCTATCTTCTGTTATTCGAAAAGGGCGCCAGCTAAACTCAGGACTTCTCAGATAACCTGGAGGAATTTTAAGATTATCCACTGTTGGTGTAAATACAGAAGCTCCATTCTCTGGCCTTCTGTCAGGAGAAGGGATACTCCTTCCGGAATCCCCAAGGGTATTAACTAAAAGACCTATCACAAAAAAAAGAAGAAAAATAAGCATTAATACAATTATGGCAAACAAAACTATTTTATTATTTTTAGGATTTATTTTTTCTATAATATCTTGAGCAATATCTTTAATAGCCATAAAACAACTTGCCCCTGCTTAAACCCCTTGCCGGAGAACCCTATCAGCGCAATCCCGCAAGCGTTACCTCTATCAGGAGCTAACCTCCTCACTGCTGCCATCCTTGTTTACCCTAAAAGAAATTATTCTTGATACACCCGATTCTTCCATCGTTACTCCCAAAAATGTATTTGCCCCTGTAACAGTTCTTTTATTATGGGTAATAACCACAAACTGGGAATTGTTACCAAATTCTATAAGAAGATTTACAAATTTCCCAACATTTGCTTCATCAAGAGCAGCATCGATCTCATCAAGAATACAGAAAGGAGATGGCTTTACCATAAATGTCGCAAAAAACAACGCAACACCTGTTAACGACCTCTCTCCACCGGAAAGCAACATAATGCTTTCAAGTTTTTTCCCTGGCGGCTGAACAAGAATATCTATCCCGGATGTAAGGATATTAGCATCATCTACAAG
>Ga0131853_10024564_pt1 | contig 10871 bp, 7 predicted proteins | sample TergutLab28metaG_FD_92764 | JGI IMG/M metagenome (GOLD analysis project Ga0131853, IMG submission 92764) | Labiotermes labralis P1 segment gut microbial communities from Petit-Saut dam, French Guiana - Lab288 P1 (version 2) (version 2) | ecosystem: Host-associated > Arthropoda: Insects >... | reverse complement strand
GGATGTTTGGTCTGTTGTGAGTGTTGTGTGTTGTCAGGTAGAGGTCTCTGCGACGAACTGATCACTCGTCCAGAGGAGTCCTACCGATTGTGATGCGTCGTTGTGTGTGATCTAGAAAAACCTAAAGAATGATGAGGAGCCAGAATAAAGCAGGCTGAACCGTTTGGCGACGCCTGCAGCAAATAGACAACGTAGCAGTTCAGGAGAGAATAAAATACCTAGTTAGTCTCCAAAGACTAGGTGGTATCGTGAAAAAAAAATTCTGTTTTCTGATCATGAGAACGTGGTTCAGGTGTAGGATTTTCCTTATTCGATAGGCTCTTAACATTTTTTCTATTTGGCAGCGTTCTAGAACCTTTGGTCTTCTCTTTCAACTCATTTTTAAAAGGTGATGACGTCAAAGTCTCACTTTCCTGGGTCCTTCTCTTTCTGACAGACGGTCGCTTCTTTGAGGCGTCTGGGAGAGGCGACAAAATCTTAAGCACGTCACGAACGTCTTCGGTATTGACTGAGGACCTTGGAGTCTCTCTCTGAAGCGTACTTCTAGTTGACTGTTCCGGTTCGTTTTCAATGGCGGCTGCATGACAACAAACTTGGGTTGTGGATTGGTCAGCTTGATTATCAATTAGCGGGATATCCGTCAAAGCAGAACCTAAAAAGTCTAGGTCTGAAAAAATTTCAAGGTCGAAGGGTTTAATTCCGGTGCAGCGGAAGCCGTTTTGGGCTATTTCGAGTCTAGCAACTTCAGTAAACGCTGTGTTAACTAGTCCAGCTACATCATATTCCGTCAGCCGAGCACCAGGATTTTGGCGCATCCACGATGCGCTTGCCATCCGTATGCTTGCTTGAAAGGTTTAAAAAATATCCGGTCAAGCGGCTGAAGTTTGTGAGCTGGGTGCGGAGGAGTGCTCAGCATGTGGACGTGATTATCTGGAGCATATTCAATAACTTTCATATCTTTATGGCTACCGTGCCCATCCAATATCAAGAGAACTGGACGAGCTGCAGAAGAATGCACATGCTGCTGGAAATGTTGTAGCCACTGAAGGAGTGTCTCAGCATTCATCCAACCACTTTCACAAGCAATGCCGATGCTTTTTGGAGGAGCAACAATCATTAGACGACCATTCTTATCCATTTTTTCCTTGGGAAAATGAACATTGGTGGTATAAAAGGACCAGTGGCATTCATAGAAAACATCGCAGTGATGTTACGACCTCTTCCTGCTGATGTGAGTTTTCCAACCTGTTTTTTCCTCTCACTGACAATACCTTACCATTTTATGGACAGTTGAGTCTCCTGTTTCATCGGCATTATATATTTGAGAAGTTTGGACTTCGAACTGTTCTTGGATTTTTATGAGAAGGTCATAAAACCGATCAACTTGAGGTTTATTGAATCCTGTAGCTGTCATCAAGCTTGTCGCCTCAGAGTTCTCAACGCCAAATCTGGATTTCTGTTCTTCAAAGCCAAAAACATATCTTTCCCAGCCATTATTTTCCTTATTAAACCTATGATCGATACTACTTTTTTTCTGCTAGATCATAAGCCAAACGTAAAAACTCACTTCTTGTTAAAGATATGAGACGATTATCGAGGTCAGTAACATGCTGACACAGTTGCGTTTCAGATTCAGGAGTAAATGTTTGTTGAAAACGGCCTAGTATTGGCTTAAGAATAATGTGTTGACACTGTTATATAGCCTTAACACGACCCTGGAGTGAAGTGCGTGGAACTTCGTATCTTTCTGCGGGCGCTCTCTTGAACATCTTGCGATCAAGAACGTCTTGAATTTCCCGTTTCATATTTTCTTCGCTCCATTCCCCACGGCTTGTGGTTCTGCCTTTGAATTTAGGGATTTTAACAATCACATACAACAAACAAATAATAAAAATCAAGAGTAAGGCCGTTTGTCCGGATTTTTAAAAAGAAATAGGCTTTCAAACAAGTGGCCGGGGCTACCTATAAAACAGGTGGCGGGGGTTACCCGAGTTGACATTGTTCAAAATCATAATTATATTTCCACACTAGGTTAACATTTGTTTAAACACAACAAAAGACATAATATATAATAGTTTTGCAGTGTATATATAAGATAGAATACACAATTACGTACTGTTTTCAATAGAACACCTTTTTCAAAATTAATCGTCGCGTGAATGCTTTACGCGGAGACAACAAACCACTACTTCACATCCGAACGCATCAATCAGTCATGCTTAACTAATTGCAAATGTCTCGTCCGACATCACTCGGGTCACAACGCGGACAGTACAGAAGCGGAAAGTTTAAAATTTTACAGCGGCTGAGGCTACCCGTCGGCCGGGGCTACCCCCACTTCCCCTACACTTGTTCCAAAAACATCTAATTTGTTGGGAGTACGAGAACGTTATATATCGCAGTGGATTTGCGTCTGTTCAGGTTAAGTTGTGTGCTTTATTAGAATTTCCTTTTGTTCGAAATTGAATTGCTTCAGAGAAACTGCAGAGTCCTGCGGTTTACGAGACAGCTTGTTTAAAACGTAAAGGAAACGTCTGGATCTGAGTGCGCGGCGTTTCCCCGCGACCAGCTTGCCTCTTCACCGCCGCTCCAGAACTGATCAAGCTGTCTGACTAGGACGTTAGAAACTTTCATTGTCTAATAGATGGCATTGTCTGTGGACGTGAAACGTTTTAACTTGAGGAGAGGGAGGAAGAAGAAATAAATGGGCTGTGAAAGGATTACAAAAGAAGGTGGTGCAGGTAAAAGGTACGAGTATGAAATGAGAGTAAAGGAACGGGAGAAAGCGAATAGTTTTGACGTGGAGAGAGGAAAGAAAGGGGAGGAACTGAGGATATAATAAACGGCTACAAATAATGGGAAAGTGATGTGGAAGACAGGAGGGAAGGAGATGAGTGTGCTACATGAGATAGGTAAAGGGAATAAAGTATGCAAGGGATGAATATTAGAAGAATTTTGCTCCAAGAGATTGTACGTATGCTTGCGCTAATATGGTGGGGCTGCGTGACGAGATGTCCTGGTATTCTTAATAAGCTGAACATTGCGGTCTTACCATAATGTTGCCATGCAAATCTGGATTGTTACGATGAAACCGTGTTTAGCCTGTAAACAGTAACAAGTGAAGATATTCTCGAATTTTCATCAGTCAATGATATTTGGATGTATTGATACCCCTATAAATGTTTCCACCAAGAAAACAAGGCTATAAAGAGAGAGACATACAACGATATTTTCCATTGATTTGTATTTGTTCGTACGTTTATCTACCGAATGCGGCCACGTGTGCATGAAATAATAAGATTAGAGTAATATGTAAAAAAAAGGTGTGTGTGTGTGTAATGCAGCGAACTGGGACCCGGGGTAGCTCAGTAAGCCCATTGACTAGGCTATGGGCTGGACAACCGAGGAATCGTGGTTTGATTCCCTGTAGGGGCCAGAGATTTGTCTCTTCTCCAAAGCGTCCAAGCCGGCTCTGGGACCTGCTCATCCTCCAATTCAGTGACTGATGGGTGTCTGCACGTACAGTAACAGTTTTGTGTATTCCTAATATTGACGTTTCTTATCAAATGGTTTCGAGCATGCGATTCTTCTATAATGTTGCGCAGTGTCGTTTGATACGTACAGTTTTTGAAGGCACGGAGCAGCTCCCTGTCTCCACTCTTCAGGGTTACAGTAGTCCAAGAAGATTCTCTTCGCTTTGAGCTTACTAGAGTACGTGGTGCTGCTAGTAAGGGTTTACTCTTTTCATCGATTTTGGAGACTGTTTATTGCTGCCATGTTTTGGTCTGTATATAGCAACTCACAGTAGTGGCCGCTGTATAACGACAGAATTATGGCCGTCTACAGTGCCGTTATATTTACTGGGTCATAGCAACAGTGAAGTTCTGAATACCACATTTAAATCCCAAAGGTAAAACACTTGAATATCGTTTTGAATATCTGTTACGGGAAGAGATGTTAATGGTTTTCTTAGATGCGAAGCTTCTAACCTCATTGTAAAAATTCCACTCGAGAACCTTACTAATCTGTATGAATACTGTTTGACCCACAAACGCCCAAGACCATGACATGCACGCACTGTTTGCTATCTGTATGTCTTCATGCAGTATACAGTGAAGATGTCTGTAACTGTGTTGTAGTAACGTTTATACATTCGCATGCCATACCATACCGTACCATTCCATATTCGTAATGATGTTAGCCTCGTGACGTTATGTTCAATGTGGAACACTATCCGGTATAAAATTACTCTTTCTTAGTGCATCTAAGTGTCACAGTTGTGTCTTTCAGAATTTTTATGCCCATACGGGTTATGTCGTGTGGCCTGTGTTCCATTCGGAAGTCATTGTATGAATTCAAGTCCTTGGGTATTTCGTAGGACTCCTTGTCGTGTGTTAAAAGATTGTTAATAACGCAGCGTTTAGTCAAAACAAGCTGGAAAACCTGTCCGTAATGAGGTTGTCCCCGTGCAGGACATGAGAGAATATAGGTGTGGAAGTTTAGCTCCACTCATTCCTCACCTTGGCACTACATAGGGACGAATGGTCAGCTTCGGGCGTCAGCCACTTTACCTCCGGGCAAAAGAGCTCCCGGTGTCGATTGAGTAGGAGGCTGGTTGGCCTCCAGAGCCGGTCTGGGAATCGAAATGTCTTGTCCGTAATCGGAACAGTGACTGTCGACGAGTGCTTGCCGTAAAATGTGTTAGTCTGATGGTCTGGGTAGAAGAGATAACTTGGGACAGCGAGACGTAGATGGGAGGACAGTAAAGCAAGGGATGTTACAGAAATAAGAAGTGAGAATGTGGAGTGGGTTTAACTGGCTTACAATAAGAAATAGTGGTGGGCTCTGGAGAACGCGGTAAAGAACCTTTGCTTTCAGTAAAGGACTGATAGTACCTTGGATAGATTGCGACTGTCGCCATTTCAAGGACGCTGCTGCAATGAGGCACTCAACTAACTCCGCAAGATACTTCTCGCCATCGGATCACATACAGTCAGTTACATCCTACTATACTGTAATCATCATGTTCAACAGCAAGCCAGTCTCTTACCGTATGCTATGGGACGGTATTTTTAAATTGGTCGTCCAATCTTCGGGATTCTCACGAGATCTTTATGCATGACAGTCCTAATTGTCAATATGCAGTGCTGTCACAAAACTGTTTGATCTCTATTCGTGAAGCATTTACATCAAATTCTGTTGTACCTGCCTTGGCAGTTTTTGATAGTGGCTGCTTTTAGTCAAACTTCGTGGCGTTTAATTGCGAATGATAAGAAATAACACAACACAGTGTCATGATTATTGTAGGTACCTGCGGAATTTTCTAATTACTCTTGTCGAGTAATTGTGGGCTTTGGGTTGAAGTCGAACAGTTTAAATTTTCCCATCAAATTTACGGCACCGATTATCAAGATAATAATAATAATAATAATAATAATGACATTCATGTAATACATGCCATATTTTACAGGGATATAAAATCACCGTCCAATTTTTACAATGAAACAGCATTTTGTGATATAAATTTCAATTCATGATAAGCACAAGGATTGCTTTTGTGCCATTGCTTTCATGACATGTTACACTGTCATCATCGGTCCAATCACCACATTCAGTATAAGAAGGCTAGATTTTTTTGTTTGTGCGAAACTTACTGTAGTTTCACTTCGTGTTCGGTTTGTGTGCGGGCAACACCTGCCACATAACAGCAAACAAGTTAGGAGGTGTCCACAGTTCGTGGTGCTTCTGGCGCATTTGGTCTGTTGATGTCCTTAGATTGTAAATTCGTGACTGCATTCAACAAAACACACACAGTGTGTTTGGAATGTACCTTTCCAAGTTTTATGCAACACACTGAAAGTTTTCTTCCTATATTAGCAACAGGTTTAGGTAGGTTATAGTCAACAACTCGGAAAGGGCTCAATAAAAGTCATGCTCGATTCGTGTTGAGATTGTCAGCTGTCTCTTCGTCCTAAGCTCGTACCTCACAAAGAACGCCATCTGTCTGTTATAAAGAATAATCCGGCGAGATGTTGTCTTCACGTGAAGTTTCTTTTAAACAAAATGAAATTGTGCAGACAAATTATTAAAAGCCCAAAATACGAAATTTCACGGAAATCCATCCGGTGGTTCTAGCGCTGTTCCGTGTTCTCAGGTAGAGGGAGAAACGGACGGACATTACAAGCCTTATAGCAGGTTTACGCAACTGCTTTGCGAACGCATCTAGAAAGACTGACGTCAAAATTAGTTCATTGCAGATTAATTTTTGCTATAGTTAATCGTCTGTGAACTTTAGTTCCTCTTCACAACAATTTTTAACTGACTTCTCACGAATATTGCTTATATTATTTCCAAACTGTGTGCATGCTTATGTTACAAGTTACAAGTAACATTGGATGCGTATGAATGTGCCCGCGGTATACACAGCAGTTGCGTTAAAATTTGCGAACCTCTCCCTCCCCCCACTCCACCCGCCCCATTTGTTTCAAATGACTACTGTTCTGTAAATGATACATGTATTGGGCAGTGTCTGTCGTGTCGGTTTTGTCATATTAACACAGCGATCGTTTTGGAGCCTGGTTCGGCCTTCGTCATCACATGAAAATAGAAACTTACTCCACTGGACCCATAAGATGTAGCTGCTTGTGCCTCCCAAACTGCGCATGCCTTAACATAAGGATGAGATGTGAGATTTGAAGTTTCAACAGCGGTGTTATTGAAGATTCAGGTCGATCTGGGTGCTAACGCCGTGTCTGCTGGTCGAAGGACAGCGGTACTTTCATTTTAGGTGTCAGGAAGTGCAAATTTCCTTGGACTTCCTCGAAACTTCTGTACCTATTTTCGAACTGACTTGGCGTAACATCACGGAAGACTGGACTCTGTATCAACGAGATGATAGAGTATCATGAGACTAACGAACTGCTGACCGACGTCATATAGCAGAGTCGTCTGTTTTTAGAAGCCACTCGTTTCTCAGCTGGTCAAGAAAATTTCTGCATTTTGTAGAACCCGAATGTTCGATACCGTGTTTACAACAGCCCGCCACTTGTTCAGAGTTAGATCAATTCAGTCCCCGCTGCCAATTCTGTTTCTTGAAGATCCATTTTGAAATCCTCCTCCCATCTGCTGCTAGTCTTCCAAGCGATCTCTTGCCTTCAGTTTTAACCACTGGAACACCCAGCATGTGCCTCTCCTCTTCCCATATGTACTACCTGCCCTACACATCTCGTGATTAATTTAATCTTCCCAGTAATATTTGACGAGGAGTACAGATCGTGAAAACTTCTCATAATGGACTTGTCTCCATTCGCCTGTTACTCTTCCCGTCTTAGTTCCAGGTAAGTTCCTCAACACCCTAGTCTCGAACATCCTCGGCCTATATTCTTTCCCCATTGTGAGAGACCGACTTTTACTCCCATATAAAACAGCAGGCAGAATTATGGTTGTGGATGTTTTTATCTCTGTGGTTCTGAATAGCAAGCGGTAAGTCAAAAGATAACCAAATACTCGTGTTTTATTTAGTTCATCCAGGAAGGTGCCAAATAATTGCAGTGAAGTAAGGCACATCCGCGTTATTTCACACCACAACAGTAGTATTGTGTTTTGTGATTTGATACCGCGATGAAGTTTATGGTTGATATACTGCATCTACAAATTCATTTCTGATAAAAGCGAGTTTGTGAACCTGAGCGTGCGCTGGAGGGTTACCGCCATTCTGTACTATAATTGTGTATTATTGTGATCTCACTTTTGGGATAGCATCTATATCTCAATGATATAAGTAAAACGTATTTAATCTGTAAATAGTAGTAGTATATCTTATATAACAAATGAAGATATGTGTTACATTTTCAACGGGGATTACATTCATTTTTTCTGTAAAGCTGATGTAAACTCTTTCCGAGTTTCCTGGACTGCCTTACCCTGAAGATTAAGGCACAATGATTTGCCGACAGTTATTTATCGAACTGTACAGCGTAAAATTCCACTAGACGGTAATCTTCTGATGTGAACAACATAAAGGTCAGTGAAATAAAGCAGACAGGGCCGCTATTGACAACTGCTAACTCCCGCATTGTTACTTTGAGTATCGAGACTTTTACTGTCCACGTCTTCATCGTACTCCTCCATATGAAGGTGATCAATGAGGTATTTCCGCTTTCTACTTCGTTCTTCTTGACCATTTATTATTCTGACTTCAATCATGGTCGTATCTTTTGTACTTTATCTAGATACTAGGCGTGCCCTGTATTCTGTTGTTGTGTCGTGCTTGGTGTAAAGCACTCTGTTCAAGCACTTTATGCTCATGGCAGCACTTTTTGCACCAAGCAGGTCTTCGGCAGCGCGACAGACAGATTAGACAGATGTGAACGCCGCTTTTTCGTAACAGTTCATAAATTTTTCTTTAACTTTTATGGAGAATGCGAGTAATAGAACAAGTGAAGATACGGGATTGTGGCGTATTGTGGATTTAAGAAACAAACAAGGATTTGGAAGTCTAACGGACCATTAAGTGAAGAACTGTGCATTCTACATGTACGAGAGTTGAGGTCGTTACAGAAATGCTGATGTTTTATATCTCATGGGATGCTCTCCGTGTCGACTGGCAAGTAGTTACTGACGTATTCAAGGAGTGTATTGTTATCATCTTCAGGGTCAAGCCTCTCGGGATATTCAGTTGAAATTCAGTCAACTCTATTTGGCATTCCAGAAGACTTGAATCTCTAAGCGTTAAGGGGCTGCTATGGTTTCAGGTAACGTGGCCTGTCAAAAACCGTTTTCTTGTGTGAGTCGTTCCGCCACTCTGATTTCATGATCGGCTTTCACTCTTTATTCGGAGAATTATATGAAGCCCATACATATGCTACAAGCAAAATGGAGAACTGTTTACAGCGTTGAGACGGGTGGCACACAGGTGACGACTTTGTTTTAAAGGGCGGTGGCTGCTGTGTTCGCAGAGTTCGTTTCCTGTGTGTCTTTGAGTCTCAAATTAAAGAGCGGTCATTTCTCTAAACAACTTAACCGATTGACCTTTCTAATGGAAGAGACTGTTCTCTTTGAGGTAGGTTCTGTATTTTCGTAAATTATTTAGCTAAACCCAGTGCTTAAAATGCTTAAGCTGTTGTATATTTACGCGCTCTGTGTCAATGATTTGTTAGGTCTGCTAGTTTTCTAACTTGACGATTCACATAACACTCCGTCGGAATACGAATGCAGTGCGCTAGGTGTTGCAGCAAGCTGCTGTTTCCTGCCGGTATAGTAGGCACTTTTTTTTTCTTTTGCTTTGTTTGACGACTGTGTCGAACTTTTACCGTCGAATGATAAGCAGACAGAACCTACTGTCCCAGGAGTTAGATGGGGAGAGTGATCAAAAGAGAGCGAGATTTGAAGTTCTCACAGCAGTGCTGATGAAGTTTTCGGCTTTCTGGGACGCGACACTTTATATACTGGTATATAGTCACCGTTTCGAATACCGTTATATGCCAATCTACACGGCGTCGTTACCCACAGGAGTGGAATCTTCGTGGAACAAGATTTGAAGTCCTCACGGCAGGTAGTATTAAAAATATCTGAAATGTGATAGCGTGAAGATTGATAGGGTCCAGCGCTTTGTATTAACCAGCCGCTTCCCTCTTTTGGACATAATTTATGCTGTGAGGTTGGAGTCAGCAGATTCCTCCGAAAACTTGATACCTATGTTCTAAACTACACGGCATCACATTTTAGAAGAGGACATAACTTTTTGGGTTGCAAGATTCATTACTTTCATCCAATGGGCGACAAGACAGTGCCAAGTGAGTTCGCTTAATCCGTAAATTTTGTGGTTTGTATTGAAGAGGTGCGAGTAGGAATACCGGGTCGGGCGTCGAATGTCCTGATGCTTTGTGTGCTTTCATCAATCCTCGCACGACAGTGTCTAGAATACTTAGTTAACTTAGACCATGGCTACTCTCGTCTATATCTTTTCCAATTTATTGCTCACTGATTATCTTATTTTCGATGCCATGTAACCAGAGCAACTTGCAGCATTAATAAATAAACAAGTAGATATCCAAATAACCAGTGAGTAAAGAGACCGACAATTCAAACATATCTGTGCCGTAACTGTGTTTGTTGGTAGCATAAAGTGCATCGCACTTCGAGCCTATCCAGTTTCAGTTAAATACAAAATGAAGCTTATGTTGTAATTTTTCGGGCATTCACGTTTCTACCTGACGCGTTCTCCAAAGAAAATTTCAGCATTCTGAGCTATCATCGTCTGGTAGCACGAATGCTAATGGTTGCAGCAAGTGTTGTTCAGAATAAATGTGGACATGTTCACACCGTGTTTATTGTGCAAATTCGTGACTGTCTGCACTAGCGTAGCGGAAGGTACGGATTGCACGAATAAAACAAGCAGTTTGTGGATTTGCAGTATTGTCATGCTGAACACTGTCTTTGGCTGAATAATTCAGGGGTTTTCTTGAGCAATACTAGTTATTCACCTGAACAGAAAGTCTCGTCATTGTAGACTTTCCCCATTGGACAATCTAAAACACATTTCAATTAGAGATCCATGTTATGTTCCTACCTCTGCCTAAATACAGTACAAGCGTACCTAATATTTGTGCAATAAATTATTTTAACGGCCAGAAATATGGCAAGGGTGCGAACTGTTGATGTATGTCAGACAAATTGTATAAATTATATAAATCCTTAACAAAAGTAAAATGGCAGCTAGAAACATTTTCAGCATGAGAGTACTCTTTGTGATTTCAGAAGGGTGGGGGGGGGGGGGAAGGGCCCAGGATTTTGGGATTTCACCTTCATTAAAACCCCTCAGGTTCTATAACTTCTGCCCTTTTTAAAATTATAACTTGGTTGCGCCTTCC
>Ga0131853_10024560_pt1 | contig 10871 bp, 12 predicted proteins | sample TergutLab28metaG_FD_92764 | JGI IMG/M metagenome (GOLD analysis project Ga0131853, IMG submission 92764) | Labiotermes labralis P1 segment gut microbial communities from Petit-Saut dam, French Guiana - Lab288 P1 (version 2) (version 2) | ecosystem: Host-associated > Arthropoda: Insects >... | reverse complement strand
CACTAGTTTCATGCAAGTGACATAAGTACCTGTTCCACTAGTTTCATGCAAGTGACATAAGTACCTGTTCCACTAGTTTCATACAAGTAACATAAGTACCTGTTCCACTAGTTTCATACAAGTGACATAAGTACCTGTTCCACTAGTTTCATACAAGTAACATAAGTACCTGTTCCACTAGTTTCATACAAGTACAGCGGTGCTGATGAGTCCTTAGCCCGACCAGGAAGGAAACAAGCTAATATTTCTGTCAGAATGGCGTGAATTTCCTTCTGCGCCTTGCCTTGCAGGAAAAAAAAAAAGAAACTCGATGACAGCTCGCGTCTCGATTTTGTTCAAATGGCGTGCATCTTTGACACGCTTCCGAGCTTGTTTCCTTCCAAGTAGGGCTAGGGACTTATCAGCACCCCGGTAACATAAGTACTTGTTCTACTAGTTAGACATAAGTGCTACAGATTTTCTACTAGTTCCATGCATGTAGCACAAGTAGCTCTTTACCAGTTCCACAGAAGTCATACACATGTTTCCTACCAGCGTCATGGCAGCAACATAAATGGCTTTTATATTAATTTTCTTCCACGAATCGTAAGGAGATGACATGTTACATGTTACATGTTACAACCTGTCTACTGGTAAATACTTTATGACGATTCGGAGAAACCCAGTATCTTCGTCATATTCATCAATACGACTGCTGTAAGCTCACATCTCGCTTTTTATTGGACTGATTTGTCCTGATGATGGTCGCATTAGGCGATTCCGAGACTCTAATAAATATTTGCCAGTTTTCATAGCCTGATATTCCAGAAGGCTTGAATCTTGGCTAGTACCGCTGTGAGAACCTCAAGTTTCTTACATTTAACATACCTATAGGGACTGCGTTCATAAAGCGCCTGTGTTAACATGAATGAGGATTCCAAACCTAGTGATATATAGCGTGCAGTTAAGACTGGTCTTCTGAAGAAGGATTTATGAATGACATTCAATCATTCATGCTTGTGTTAGAAGGAGAAATGGCATTCAGTAAGTGATATAAAATGTGTTCACTTTGAGTTGATTCGTGGAATTCAAGCCCTTTGCCTTGCTGAATAATTGACACTACGTTGACGTTGTCCCCTATATGAAATAAGCACTGAAGGATCATGTAACTTAAAGTATTTTCTGTTAGTTGATACTTAGCCATAATCAGACTGACAAACAGCAAACCCACATATGTCATGAATATACAGTCAGTATTAGGATTTATTTGAACGCATTTTCAAAGATAACTATCTAACCAACCAACCAACCAAACAACCAACCAACCAACCAAGCAACCAAGCAACCAACCAACTAGCCAACCAACCAACCAACCAACCAACAAACAAACAAACCAATCAACCATCCAACCATCTAAATCCATGGAGCAGAGGAGTCCCTCTTGAGAAGCTAACATTTCTTCAGCTAATCAAGAAATCTCCCTCTTTCTATAGAACCCGAATATTCATTACCTCTTTCACAACATCCCGCCAGCTATCCCTATACTGAGCCAGATCAATCCGGTCCACGCCACTCCAGCCTATTTACTGACCATCCAATTTAATATTATCCTCCTGTCTATGTCTTGTTCTTTTAAATGACCTCTTTCCTCCATGATTCCCCCCCCCCCAAAAAAAACCCTGTGTGCACTTCACTATTATCCCATAGAAGCTACATTCCCAACCCATCCCTTTTATTTAAATAAAATTAAATGCGCTTATTTATATGAATTCTTTAATATACGCTTGGAATGCTTAACATGGAAGGGCGATTTTATTAAATAATAAAACAGGCTTGATTTCAGCACAGTCTAAACGCAAACTATGTTTTTCTTTTTTCGTGTGGGAATGGTAACGTTAGGAAGGACATTCATGATTGAAAATTGTACAAGTTCGGAAATATGTACGTAGAGTAATGTTTGTAAGGTATGCAGGTTTGCATCTAAAGTGGTCATTAACATGGCTTGATCCAATTGAAAGCTGAAATTGCTGGATATTTTATCTAAAAATTCTTCATTATCGACTTTTATGAAAATTCGACAAGCAGTTTCGAAATGTTACTTGCGCAAGGTGTGTCAAACGCCGAAAAAGAAATTTTAATAGTGACTACGCAAGGGTGAGGAGGCTCCAAAGGCTTAACATTGTGCTCACCCCTTGTGTTTACGTGTTTGATATGATCGCGAGATAAACACAAATTGTTTTCCCTAAACAGTAATGGACGTTGTTCTCCATGAGGCAGGAAATGAATTTGTTTAACTTCGGGCTTAAACGGAATAACGTTACGTTTGCGTAATTTGAGGCTACTCCACCGGTGTGGTTGACGTACTCAGCCTTCTAGAGTTTGAAACGTCACTGTGTGATTGGTTCTGACGTTGCAGAAAGACACGGTCGCCTTGTCTTCGAGGGTTGCAATGTGTAAGTCAAAGTACACAAATCGCTGTACTCTGGGATGAAAAGCCGAAAGTGGATGAGACGAGTGTGTGAGGTTTTTGTTGGCCCATCTGCGCTCTGAAAACAGATATTAGTGCATCGAAATTTCATACCTGAAACCCAGAATGTCCTATGTTTAGCAAAAAATAAACAGGTATAACAAAAAACACAAGAGCAAACAGTGTCAATGTATTTCAACCCTTTTAAGACCGAAACTAATTTGTTTTATAGATAAACTGAGTTCGTACCGCGCAGAGAAAAACAGTGTGCTTACTGCAGGAAGGCCAAACGTTGAATGCTGTATAGGGAGCTATAGGGAGCTATTCATTGCTTTCTGTAAGGAATAACTTTAGTGTCGAACTTGGTTATATACATGTGTATATACAAAAAATACATACATACGTACACACATACATACATACATACGTACATAATACATACATACATAATACACACATACATACATACATGCGTACATACATACATACGTACGTACATACATACATACATACATGCGTACATACATACATACACACATACATACATACATACATACATACATAAATACATATATACACATACATACATACATACCTACGTACATACATACATACATATATACACACATACATACATACATACACACATATATACATACATACATATATACACACATACATACATATATACACACACACATACATACATACATATATACACACATACATACATACACACATACATACATACATACATACATACACACATACACACATACATACATACATACATACATACATACATACATATATACACACATACATACATACATACATACATACAAACATACATACATACACACACATACATACATACACACATATATACACACATACATACATACACACATACATACATACATACACACATACATACATACATACATACATACATACACACATACATACATACATACATACATACATACATACATACATACATACATACATACATACATACATACATACTGACCACTAGACTTTAAAGGAATGAATCAGGACGCTGTTTTTAAGCACTAGCAAGTTTTGTTTACTGATGGCTGATTAAACAATGTAGTGGCTTCGCAAATTTTCGGAAAAACAATCGCGTCATGTGACCGGCATTGGATTGTATATGCAAACAAACACTTTGAAGTTCAGTAGCTGCAAAACTTTCAGGTCGCCCGCGAAAAAGTAGAAGTTTGGAGTGAATGATTGCGTCATATGAAAATACAATAAACAACAAAATCATTACAAGCAAAGACCCCAAATATCACCTTTCACTAACGTTTGATTGTAGGAAAAAGGCTGCGAGAGCATTCGGAAAGATAAGCGACACACGACACACTGTTCGTTAAGTAACTGCGACAGGAATTCAAATAATAACAATATAAATAATAATATTAATAAAAATAGCGTATTTGCCAATTCCAAAGTCAACATCATTCAACATATAATTCAGTAGGGTGTCACACGTCACATTCGGAAAGCCAAGTTTCAGCCTGTACGCGGTATCTGATGGCTCAAAAGTGTTTTGCATGGCCACTGTGGGCAGTCAAATAGAATTACAGCTTAGAGGATTTCCCATGAATGGTGGGAATGACTGAAGCTGATGTGCCGTCCTCTTTACATGTTGCTGTGTTTTCCTCCAGGCCTCTCTGACCTGTGTCAACCAACCCAAAGCGCTGTTCTTTAGCGAATATTTAACGCGACAATCACGTGTGTGAATAGAATCTTAACACGACCGGGAAATACGTTGAAAGCCGCAGACTGTCAGGTGGAGGTATGTGTGTGGGGTAGTCGATTTATGGTATTCCTTGTTGTGGCCTCAAGTGTAGTGCATCATGCGCGAAAGGTGAGATGTAAACATAGCGTATCGCATTTCCTTAGACTGAAGTGTATTTTTACATAAGGGGAGCAATAGGAAACGCCCTTTTACACTAACGACACCGAACCAACTATTTATGTACCAAAAACAGTTGTCCGAGTAACCGTTCGGCTTCTCATGCTCGATGATCTGACAACTGTCGCAACTGGTGTGGTAAAATTGGCGCCAAATAAGTCTGCCGCGATGCTGGAAACGAGTTCTGAAACCTGCACAAGTGTATCTTCTTCAGGCACCAGAGGTGCCTCAGTTTGTGTGCTCTAATCCATAGTACTGTCAACAATGCATGCAAGTATGCGCCGTCAAGTAGGTTAAAATTTGGGACCACCTCGGCTTCTCAGATCCTGTATAAAAGATGAGGTTACAAACGCCATTAAGTGAGCCAAGAATTAACTGTGTACTCTTTAGCCAGTGTCGATGGAACTGTAAACAAAAATGTGCTAGACGGGTCATGTACTATGCATGAGGCAGCGAAAGGCGCGTGTAAAATTCTGGCTGGCGAACCACAAACGTGCAGAGCAAATCTGACATCTAGCCCATCGGAAATTTTGTGAGTGTGGCGGGGAGGGGAGTAATATTGGAACGAATGGAGGGGTACAAGTACTGGGTGAATAAATATGGGCTGCGAGACAGGCATCTGATTTTGGGACGATTAAACATTTCGTGATTATTCCATTAACGATCCAATCCTCAGTTTTATTTATTGATACGTTCTTGATTTTTAGGATTTCATCGGTAACTCAAGTCTGCGTACCGTCGGAAGGTAAGATGATGGTGAAATGTGAATTGGAAAGACTGCGGAAAGAAGCAATCGTGTGTTAAATTTACAGCCTCACCATATTTCTGGAAAGTCTAAGGAAAAACATGGACAGTCTCGGCCACTATATTCGGTGTTCCCTTAGGGATTCGAAAGAAAAAATTTCCTATCCCGATTTTTTTTACCTACTCGTTGTACATATAGAGGTTTATTGTTGCGCCTGTTTATTGTTGCACCTGTTTATTGTTGCACCTGTTTACACCCAATGACCCCCTCTACCTCTACGCACACATTCTGTAGAACTTCTTTGGACAATGGATCAGCCGGTCGCAGAGAATATTACCTGATATCACCTAACATTCAAAAGAGAGAGACAACCACCCCACTGGCGGGACTCGAACCCACAATCCCAGTAAGCGAGCGGCTACAGACTTAGATCTTAGACCGCTCGGCCAGCGGGCTTGGCGAAAGAGAAGTCTGCGGGACACAAATCAGGAACATTGACACCTGAACCAGACGTCTTGCTATCAAGTCTACAAGGAAGAACCTTAACTGCCGCAATGGAGGGAGGTGGTTATGTGGTTGATTATTTAGCCCCTTTTGGTTAGCGAAATTAATGGACTAGATTTTGTATTTGAATTTTTTAAAGTCGTTAAAGTCGCCATTTGCGTTCATAAAGACGCTGAAAAGAAGGTAGCACAGCATGTCACACAAAGCTGTGCCATGTAACGGGGAAAACTGCTCGGCAGCTGGGAAAATGTCTTGGGAGGAAATAGTAGGTTTTATGGTTGGCGATGTTTTAACAACTTCTTCTCTGTAGGCCTTAGTTTGAGCTGCTGGCGACATCATTAATTAGACCGTAAATAAACAGTGTGTTTCAAAAATCTAAGTGCTACTTCATGAGGAGTTTCTGGAATGTGTATTTACATGCACCGCATTGCTGCCCGGAAGTTTAATAAAAAATAAACGAATTAAAACCAAGAACATTGATACTAGAAGGTTTATCGGCTATAATGATGGAGATCACTGCCTACTGAAATGTGGCGTCGTGTAGTCTGATAGCAGTGTGCAGTTGTATATTTTAGCGTCACGTTGTGTTTCCTCAGTAAGCCTATTACTGTATTGCATGTTACAGTATTTACTCATGCCTTTTATTGGTATTTTCACTACATATGTCGGCACGACCGTACAAACGTCAGCTGAATATCTTTCATCTTTACTACCAACCAATAAAAAGGCTATGGAATTCCGTCGTGTACTCCACGAAGACTGAACTCAAAGTGAATAATTTGTTCCGACGAAATGCGCAATTATGCAATACATGTTTGCAATTAAAACTCTAAAGTTCCGAAATGTGGATATCCACACAAGTCACGTGTTACTATTTTAATTCAGTTCACTTTTTATACGTATTTGATCGATGTTTTCTCCCTGAGTATTATTCTTAAAGAGTCACGTGTTATTATTTTAATTCAGTTCATTTTTTATACATATTTGATCGATGTTTTCTCCCTGAGTATTATTCTTAAAGAACCGAAACATGTCTGAGTTTTCAATTGTACAATTTCGTTTTGCCACATTGTGCATTTTGTTGGTTATTTTATCAAAAAATTGTTATTTAATGCCCGGAAATCGGTGCCATAAAACTCAAAATCAGTAGTTTAATCATACAAATTAAATCAATAACATTGAGCTACTGTTAGGTGTTAGGAAAGATCTTCACCTGGAAGTCGTGCGGTGGCACCAAAATATGTGGTCCCCGAATATTGTTACGCATCGACTGAACCACATGTGTATAGGCAGAGGATGTTCGAGAATGGTGTGTTGTGGAAGATATTTGGGCTTAAGGGGAGGATATAAGAGGTTTCGGGGTGAACAAACTGCCCAGTGTGGAGCCGCATAGTTTGTACTACTCATCAAATATTATGCGTTTGTTCAAACTGTGAGATAGGTGAGTGGTGAGTGGACAGGGTTCCTGTACAACATACTCCATCTGTTAATGTTGATGCCGGTTATTATTCCCTTTTCTGAATAATACACATAAAATGTTGCAATTATCTTAGACCCACTGTTTGTAAGCAGAGACCTGAGTCATTTTTGCGCCTTTTTGTGAACCAGTATTCATGCCTGCTGATGGCTGAGATAGACAGCCGAAACATGTCGTAGAATTGAATGAAAATCATTAAACAAGGCCTGTATAGTTGTGTTGTACGGACAGTAATATAGTCGCAGACAATGGAGCTCGTATTCACTGACTTCCATATGTATGTTAACAATTCCGAATCATCACGCATTCCAAAATCCGTATGTGGCTTCTGCATCACCTCCCCCCCCCCAATCCTTCCTCGTTTGATGGAACCATTGAAGCCACTGCATTTCCACGCCCGTCAGTTCGTCTCTAATAACAGTTAGTACGAGTGTTAATTTTAAGCGCAGCTTTGATATGCGAAACTGGATTTCAGATAGCGATATGATATTATAGGACAGCAGCGCGGGGAATGTAAAGGGTAGAAAACAAAAATAAAATCTTTTTTTTTTTACACAATTGCAATTAAAACTGCAAAAATACGTATACTAACTAAACGTTCTGACTCTGGTTTTCGTTAATTTGAAGGTGGGAAATCTGTGTTAACAGTTGTCGGCAATCAGTTTTTTTTTTTGGGGGGGGGGGTTCTCACAGATATGCTGCTGACGACCGAATTTCCTAATACATTTCAGTACCACTTGGTTAGCTTGTTTTGCAAGAAGATTTGCTCAGTACTCGGGTAATTGAAAGTGCGTCTTCTTAGAACTGTAATTTGCATAAAGCTGTATCGAACGCTACGGATTCTATGAAAAAAGCTTTCCTGCAAGAAACTGGGAAAAAAAATCGCACAACATTGGTTTTTTCGAAGTTGCTGTGTGGAGCTTCTGGTATTTTCAGTAATTTAAATAATCATTCTTCTGTCAACATTGTGCGATATCTGCATGGCACTAACCTTACATCTGCAATAAATGAACGTCCAGTACAACAGAATGGACAGCACTGTGCGATACTTGCAGATAGTTAACCTTGCACCTGCAATAAACGGAAGTCCAGGACAACAGTACGGAGAATAATCGTCATTAACGTAGTGGCAATGAGAATGTATGAGAATCCATTCTTTGCTGAAAAGTTAATGCTTACTTTCTCAATAACACTGCCAACACTAACGCTTCGTTAGACCTAACTCGTACGAGAAGCAAAATTGAATCGTAATTTAGTAACTGAGAGAGAAATTTTGATGAAAAATGATGACAATTGTTTAAAAACTCCTTGAGAATCCAACAGGTCCTCAGCGAGTCAAGAAATTCTTCACATTTTACGAAACCCGAAGGTTCATTACAGCATTCACAAGCGCCTACCACCTGTCCCTATCCTGAGCCAGATCAAACCAGTCTGTGCCTCCCCGTTCCACTTCTTGAACATCCATTTTAATACAATCCTGTCATCTAAGCCCAAGTCTTCCGAGTGGCCTCTGTCCCTCAGATGTCGTCAGCAAAACCCTCTGTGCACCTCTTCTGTCCCCATAAGTGTTACATGTCTCGCCTACCTTATTTTTCTTGATTTGGTCGTCCGGATAATATTTTGTGGGAAAACAGATCGTAAAGTTCTTCGTTGTGTTTAAAGCAAACTGTGCCCAATGTTGAGTATTGGTTTAAGAGCTGCAGATACCGTGAGGACAAGCAATAATAAGGAGTGTCTCATATCTCAGCTTAATAATATCTTTGGCTGTAATATACGGAATCGGCAAAATGAAACTGGGAACAGAAAGGAAATACAAGGCATTCGGAGAGAATATGGCCAATCCTGGCGACATGACCAAGTCGGTCACACGCTCACACTTTCACTGAGTGTCAACATCTGTCAGTACCATTACGGCACGAACATCAACCAGGTTATTGTTGGTGTCCCTGTCGCCAGAGCGACGCTGTGTGTTGTCGGACGCCACTGCAGTGTCAGGACAACGGAGGTAGGGTTCATCTAAATTTCGGGATGAACATAATATGTCTATACTATTGATACACGGCAATTGTTAACACGTCAAGGACTGAACCGGGAGAAAATTTCCCTTAACTTTATTTAGTATAACTAGATTTTACGTAATTTATAGACCGGGATGGCTCAGTCGGCATAGCGAATCGCTACGGACTCGACGGTTCCGGGATCGAAACCCGGTAGGGGCGAAATATTCCGCATCTGTGCAGAATGACCCTCGCGCCTACCCAGCCTCCTACACAATTGATACCGAATCATTCCCAGGGATAAAAACGGCTGGAGCCTGTCGTTAACTACCCACTCCTATCTAGCGCCGAGGTTGCAGAATAAGTAGAGCTACACCTCTGCTCCCCGTCTGGGCCTTTCTGGTCTGTTCTAGGGTGAAATATACCCTTGTAACTTTTATTTTGTCAGGCCTCGTTTTGGCGGGTTATGTAGGTTATGCGATTGACAGCAGAAGGTGACACTATTAATATTTCTGTGTGTACAATTTGACATATTGTGCCTATCATTTTGCGTAACTGAAAATACTTTCACATTGAGTGTTTTTTTTGTTTGTTTTGTAAAATTTTGTCTCTTAATTTTCAAATAAAACAAAAATCTAAAGTTTTTTGTGTTAGGTTACGAGCGTGAAATAAGTCTGAATAGTGTTTTAGGCTTTTATATATCTCCATTCTTTGCGTTTAGGTTTAAATTTACATACTTTTCGAAATAAACGTTTTGGTTTCTCATGCTATCTGCTTTGTGCAGGCAATCTGACTGAAAGCACATATTTAAAAAATAATTTCTTTTCGTACTTTTTAAATGTAGCTACGTTATTGCTATAGCTGGTTCATGTATCGCCCTATTTGAAAATTTGCTGATGTGATGAACAAATTATAGAATCTCAGCGTGGCCATATACTCTTTGAGTACGTTTTGTACTGTACGTCTTTTGGTCAATTGGTGTTTTTTTTTAATATTGATACAACATAGTCAATAGCCTACGTAAAAGGAATATATAATCTTTTCGCTCTTTATGAGTGGAAAAATGTGTGATTTTATGGAAAATCGGTAGGCGTTTATACTGTTTAAAAGTCCTTATATAATTTCAGTTTCCCGAGGTAATTGAGATAGATAAATAAATAAATAGAGAACAGGCGTACTTGTGCGTTGAAGTATACAGTAGGCCCAGATTGGCCACCCGAACGGAACACTCTCCCTCCAGCACGTAACCTGTCAATACACGTAAAGGCCAAATTCATGCTGGAAGCTATCTGTGTGTCTGATGTACCCGCGAAACTGCTCCAGTCTTGCGGTTCGCCTAAAACACTTGCAGGCTCCAACCAATTAAGTAGGTCCAGTATTTAAATATTCGTTTCCTACCGCAAAGGAAACACATTGTGTTTCCAAAGCAAATACGATCCGACCTTAGACATGTGTGCTATTTATTGTAACAATACAAAAAATACGGTATGCGAAGAAAAAGGCAGAGTTTGTATGATACAGTATGATACAGTATGATACAGTATGATACATACAGAGTTATCTGTATCTTGAAAATGTCAAAGGTTTAAATACTGTTGCAATTGTGTGTAAGTTAAGTATGTATGCACCTATGTATGTGTGTATGTATGTATGTATTGTGTATATGTGTATGTATGTACTGTGTATGTATGTATGTATGTATATATGTGTGTATGTATGTATGTGTGTATGCATGTATATATGCATGCATGTATGTGTGT
>Ga0131853_10024559_pt1 | contig 10871 bp, 10 predicted proteins | sample TergutLab28metaG_FD_92764 | JGI IMG/M metagenome (GOLD analysis project Ga0131853, IMG submission 92764) | Labiotermes labralis P1 segment gut microbial communities from Petit-Saut dam, French Guiana - Lab288 P1 (version 2) (version 2) | ecosystem: Host-associated > Arthropoda: Insects >... | reverse complement strand
TAGAGGGCACCCTGTTGTGTTATAGATGGCACCCTGTTGTGTTATAGAGGGCACCCTGTTGTGTTATAGATGGCACCCTGTTGTGTTATAGAGGGCACCCTGTTGTGTTATAGATGGCACCCTATTGTGTTGTAGAGGGCACCCTGTTGTGTTATAGAATTGAATGTTAACAAGTTTTGTGGGATCCCATACGACATTGAATTTAATGTGCACTCTATATGACATATCTTAAATTTTATGTAAAGTTGGCCTCATGATGGTCTAGTGACCGAAACTAGTAACCACTAAGGTAAATAAAATATTGTTATTATCAAAGTTTTATTTATCCACCAACTGACGCACCAGTAAGTTGTCTTAAAAAGCAACATTAAATTTACATTAAAACAACTCCGACACGTTTCGGTGTTACAGTTACACCATCATCAGGGAACGCATTAATTTGTGCTTACTAAAGTTACAGTTGTTAAAACAGTCCATTAAAATACATCGGTGTGTGGTTAATATGGTGGTGGTGTGGCTGCATATGTTAGGTCCTTATTGGTGTCTGTATGGTGCACTGTTTGACTGAAAAAAATGAATTTGTTGTTGTCTTTCAGGCAGCCAATTTTATTGTCGTGGTCGCAAGTACAAATCATGCTTTTTGCAGGGATTACAGGCAAAAGGTAATGTTCAACCTAGAACAGGCCACGGCGGCCAAGAGGAGTAGACGTATGACTCCATTCTTTCTTTAACCTCGACACTAAATGGCGTGGTTGCTCAGCTCCTCGCCTCGGCCACTTTAGTCTCGGGAATGCCCCGATACCCCTTGTACCGGGATGCTGATAAGTCCTTAGCCCGACCATGAAGAAAACAAGCTCGGAAGCATGTCAGGGACGCGCGCCATTTCAACACCATTGAAACGCGAGCTGTCATCAAGTTTTTATTCCTGCAAGGCAAAGCGCCGAACGAAATAATCGCCATTCTGACAGAAACCTTAGCTTGTTTCCTTCCTGGTCGGGCTAAGGACTTATCAGCACCCTGTATATGAGGCTTGGTGGGCCCCAGGAACGGTCTGGACGGTTGCGGAAAATCTCGCTCCCAACAGGGATTCAATACCCTGGCCCTCCAGGCGGTAGCGAATCGCTGCACCGACTGAGTTATTCCGACCTCCTTTACTCTAGAGATTAGAGTGAAAAAAGACGCCACTAACTCTCGGGTAGGGTAGCCTAATTCCGCCTCACGACAAATACGGCCATAAGCATGACAATAATGCCTTAATCGCGATGGCTAATGGCCTCGAACACTTTATCTCCCAGTACGGCGCTTAAACCTCAGTCCTGTCCACCGGTAACCTTTTCGCTCGAATTCCAATAAAGTTATAATTAGTTCGGCCAAACGTAAATTTTCCAACCTTCCCTCCGAGTGTGTCTGTGATCTGGTCTTCAACCAAGGATCACCGTTAAAACCACCCCTACAAAGCCACAGAAAAATTACACTGTTGTTATTTTAGCCGTTATATTTATGGATAGCAAACTGGAAGAATGAGATGGGCTGGATATGTGCCGCGTATGGGTGAGGAGAGGCGGGTGTATAGGGTCTTGGTGGGGAAGCCGGAAGGAAAGAGACCACTGGGGAGACCTAGGCTTAGATGGGTGGATAATATTAGGATGGATCTCCATAAGGTGGGATGTGGATATATGGATTGGATTGGGCAGGCCCAGGATAGAGACAGTTGGAGGACGCTTGTGAGTGCGGTAATGAACCTTCGGGTTCCGTGAAATGCGGGTAATTTCTTGACTAGCTGCAAACCATTTAGTTGCTCAAGAAGGACTCTGCACCATGGAGTAAGTAAGTAAGAAAACTGGAGGACAAAATATTTTGCACCGAATGATAGCAAATATTCCCTGTCTTCAAAAATGGAATTTGGTTCTGTTAGGGTATTTTCCAAATATCTGAACTGTTCCACTCTTTCAAAGGATTTATTACGTCACTTTATGTTTGTGTTCTGCACGTTGCAATATGACGCACGAGTAAAGAAATACTTAAACCGAGTTGGCAACTCTCAAGATTTACTGAAATGTCTAAGGTGTTTTATTATCCAAGTAAAGAAAAAGTTAATTGGTGTATCGTAATGTGTGTGGTGTGGTGTGGTGTGGTGTGTGGTGTGTGGTGTGTAGTGTGGTGTGTGTGGTGTGTGTGTTGTGTGTTGTGGTGTGTAGTGTGGTGTGTGTGGTGTGTGTGTGTTGTGTGTTGTGGTGTGTGTGTTGTGTGTTGTGGTGTGTGTGTTGTGTGTTGTGGTGTGTGTGTGTGTGTGGTGTGTGTGTGTGTGGTTTGTGTGTGTGTGGTGTGGTGTGTGGTGTGTGTGTGTGTGTTGTGTGTGTGTGGTGTTTGTGTTGTGTGGAGTGTGGTGCGTGTGGTGTGTGTGTTATGTGGTGTGTGGGGTGTGTTTGATTTGTGGTGTGTATTTGGTTTGTGGTGTGTTTTGTGTGTTTGGTGTGTGTTGTGTGGTGTGATTGTGGTGTGTGGTGTGTGTGTGTGTGTGTGTGTGTGTGTGGTGACAGTAGGGTGTAACAAGATGGGTAATGTGAATATGACCTAATATTTTAGCGCATTAGCGAATCAGTGTTTTGCAATGGAGGTACAAAATGTGACTTATGTCACAGTGTTTCGTGTCCGATATACTGAGTGCTGTACTTTGCACTTTCTGATACATCTTCTTGGCGCTTAGTGTAATTAAGTACAGCGACGTCTGTACTGCTTTATCTCATGTTGCCATGAATGTATGGCACAAAGACTGATTTTCATGGGGGTTTGAATCTTGCAAACACGTCATTTGACGTAACACGAAACCTTCGCACGGGAAATAATGAAGGTAGTGAAGACATTCTTTGATCTCCCGGATTCCCGAATTGGCTGTCTTCCAAGAAACCCATCTTAATAACATTGAATGGGTCTGAGGGAAATGTAGTTAGTATTATTGAGAAAGTATATTATTTTCAGATAATCACTTCTTTTTATACCTACGAAATAAACATAATATGTTAAATACATATATTTATCGCTATTTACCTCCTACACTTTTCGTTGTTTGTTACACCGTCTTCAGGGAGACCATTGCATTACTTGCACAAAAACTATAAGCTTTTTGCAATTTTGTTACAAAAGATGTGCTGTAAAATGTACAATATAAGCTTTTGTTTTAAATTCACACTGCTGTTGCAGATATTAATATGTTACAGTTAATGAGTTTAACTAACATTTGAAGATTTTTAAGATACAGATGGACGAAATACATACTGTTTCAAACAGTGTAATAACTTTGTAAATTTGAAAAACAAAAGGTACATTTTACATTTTATAGCATCTTGCAAAAGCGTATAATTTCATAACAAGTAACGCAGTGGTCTGCATTATGCATCATCTGTTTTTCTGTATTTTCCTCTGCCTCCACCGCTTCCAGACCCAAAGTAGAATTTTCTTGATTTGCCTTCTTTCTGGATCCTTGTGATAACCCCTCTCTGAATTCGCTCCCCGCTGTGCGTGGTCAGTTGTTTATCAACTTCCGACTTTCGCCGTCTATTCCACATACTCCTGGGAATGTGAAATGTTGTATGGAAAATGCCAGGGTAAAACCTGCAAAGATGGGGCACGGCCCCCATTCTTGGAAATTTTTTGTGTTGTTCAATGTATTGTTTTGTTTTGCGTCGTTCTGTATATTGTTTGTGTGTAAATGTGAACTGTACTACTGCCACCGGGTGGCTACCCAATTGCAGTTAACAAATATATCATATCATATCATATCATATCATATCATATCATGTCATGTCATGTCATGTCATTTCATGTCATGTCATATCATATCATATATCATATCATATATCATATCAAGGTCTGCCTGAAGATGGTGTAAGAAACTTCGAAAAATGTAGGAGGTAATTGGTGATATATTTATTTATTTAATACATTGTGCGCATTTAGTTGTCATAATAAAGTGACTGACTGCAAGCACAAACGGTGTGAAAAGCCTCAAAATATTATTTTCAGGTTTGTCTACACAATAAAGAAGTTTCTTCCAGTGTGTGTGTGTGTGTGTGTGTGTGTGTGTGTGTGTGTGTGTGTGTTTTGTCTACTTATGGCAACCAAATTTCACCAAGGAGTACCAAAAAGAACTTCAGAGTTTGTGGGAAGTGTGAGGAAAATTATGGTATTTCCATATCAAGTATAGCCCAACTCTTTCTTCCATTACGAACTGAGGCGTATCTCTCTATATACAATAAGCTAAGTGGCATAAATACCCAGTTATAGGAGAAACAGTTGAACGCTGAGTAAAAATAAGAAAGGCACATCGCAGGATTCCGATTAAATTAATGGTGGTTAGCTGAAAGAATGAAGAAAACCCACATTAATAGGCCGTGGAGTAGCGCGTGGTTAAAATAATGGACAGTAACTGACGTTAATCCATAATAATCGAAAATGATCAATACTAATTTTTCAGTCGTGGAGTATCGCTTGGCGATAACAATCGATAAAAATTGCCAATAATTGATAATAACCCATGTGGATCGATTAAAAATTCTAGGGCTTGGAGGAGCACGTAGCGATAGTTTTCTGTAAATTAACTGAAGTCTGTTGCACATTAGAAACTCTGTGAATCTTCTGTCACACGCACGGACTGCATCAGGGATCTGGGAGTGTTTATAGACACAAAGCTTCGCTTTCACCAGCTGGTAGATAACTTTATCTCTTAGGCCATTAGACTGCTGGGGTTAATACCGACTGTGACCCTGCCCTGTTCCTCAACACACAGCCACCTGACGCCGTACTGCACTCTGGCCAGACCCATGTTGCAATATGGCTCTGTAGCGTGGAATTCTATCACTTCTCCTAATGCTTGTAGGCCAGACCCACGTTGCAATATGGTTCTGTAGCGTGGAATTCTATCACTTCTTCTAACTCTTGTAGGCCAGACACACGTTGCATTATGGCTCTGTAGCGTGGAATTCTATCACTTCTTCTAACTCTTGTAGGCCAGACCCACGTTGCATTATGGCTCTGTAGCGTGGAATTCTATCACTTCTTCTAACTCTTGTAGGCCAGACACACGTTGCATTATGGCTCTGTAGCGTGGAATTCTATCACTTCTTCTAACTCTTGTAGGCCAGACACACGTTGCATTATGGCTCTGTATCGTGGAATTCTATCACTTCTTCTAATGTTTGTAGGATGGAGCACATCCAGCGAAAGCTTGTATCTATCTATTGTCATTTTTTTTCCAATCATCTAGAATACAGCTATGGTCATGTTTCATATTACATTAAAATACGCACTATCCCCAAGTGCTCGGAGGATTCGCCTGGATGTAAATCTTTTAACAAATATTTTTAATGGTTTTTGAATATCGCCCAACCCTTCTGGAAACTATATAAATGTACAATGACGTATCAGTCAAACACAATAAAACTTTATTATGTTTATTATTGTATTAGGGCAACATGTTTCGATTCTTATAGAATCATCTTCATGGTCTTCTAAGATACAGATTCAGCTCCTTCTAAGGTACAGATCCCTACTAGGATCTGTGTCATAGAAGGGCCTGAAGATGATTCTATAAGAATCGAACCATGTTGCCCTAATAAATAATAAACATAATAAAGTTTTGTTGTTTTTGACTTATACATCATTGTATATTTATACATGTGTTAAACACTTCCGGATGGCAAACATTAAACTTCTGGTAACTGTCAACTTAACGGTGTCAGATCGATATTTTAGAGATTTTAGTTTGTTTATCCCTTTTATTGCTAACGTAGAGAATGTGGTGAGCTCCGAATAATGCCAGAAAAGGGCAAATGGGATTTGAGGAGTTTAAAGGGTTACAATTAACTTTAAACGCCGAAATTCTCCTTCCGCTCGATGCGCTCCGGCGGCAAATGCCATCGGCAATGATTGATTGGAATCTGGGTTCCAGCCCTTACGTTGCCGATGCACCTAGGCCTTAATTAACGGGCTCTTTGTGCATCGGCAGTGATACTAATATGTTCCACGGACTTTTGTCTCGGTGAATGTGGTTGGCTAGTATCTGATATTTCTAATGCATAATTCAGAAACTGTCAAACCTCTGATCCTGCAGTAAACCGAACCTGTAAATGTCTTTTATAAAGTAGAATCTGTCACTTTTGTATACTTTGTACTATTTCTGAAATTGGCCCTGTGCTACTAAGTGTTTGGTGTATTAGGTTTGTTAATATTGTACACTTTGGGCTAGTTTTATAATTGGTCCTGTGCTCTTAAACTAGCTCGTTAATAGACGAGTAATTGTATTTAAGTGTGATTAGGTGCTGTCTGGGATAAAGATTGAGCGCGTGGTTGTTGGTATGTTAAACATATGGCCAGTTGTGTTTCTTTTACGAAAAACGTATCATAGTGCAGCCGTCTGTGACGACAAACTTACTTACTTAATTACTTATTTACTTGCTTGCTTACTTACTTACTTATTTACTTACTTACTTACTCCATGGAACTGAGTCCTTCTTGAGAAGCTAACGGGTTTTCAACTAGTCAAGGAATTCCCCGCATTTTGTGGAACCCGAAGGTTCATTCCCGCATTCATAAGTGCCCGCTACCTGTCCCTATCCTGGGCCAGCTCGATCCAGTCCATACCCACATATCCCACTTCCTGAAGATCCATCTTAATATTATCCTCCCATCTACGTCTGGGTCTTCCAAGTGGTATCGTTCCCTCACGTTTTCCCATCAAGACCCTATACACACCCCTCTCCTCTCCCCCATGCGCACTACATGCCCCGCACATCTCATTCTTCTCGATTTTATCACCCACACAATATTGGGTGAGCAGTACAGACCATTAAGCTCCTCATTATGTAGTTTCTTTCACTCCCCTGTTACCTCGTCCCTTCTAGGCCCAAATATTCTCCTCAACACCTTATTCTCTAACACCCTCAGCCTGCTTCCCTCCCTCAACATCAGCGACCAAGCTTCACGCCCATACAAAACAACAGGCAGAATGTGTGTCGACGTGCTGCATGCTGAAACTCAAACGATCGCGATGCTCTAGGAAGTACTTTCAAAAGAAAGAGATATGACAGACAGAGACAGAATGTATGTGTGTGTGTGTGTGTGTGTGTGTGTGTGTGTGTGTGCGTGTGTGTGATTCTAAAGACGCATGCAACGACATTCAAAGCCATGCCTTCCAGGAACCATGGAAGTACAAGAAACCTACAGACTTTTCACCCCAAAAGAAGCCAGCGGATTACCTGCTGACACAACGCGTCACACTTGGTGTTTCCTTAGTAAGTGAAGTCATGTGTAGTGTTATTTAATTACCTTTGTCGGTACACAGAGGAACCCGTTGAAACGTTTGCAAAATTAACGAGAGGTTTCGGTGTAACTCACTATAAAGAGCGCGGCGTTGCTGGGGAGTCTCTTTAGTAACCACAATTGCTGGTACAGGTGACAAGGCACCTACCGTATGGTACAGCGTGCTGTGAACAAAACCATGAGGTCTAGGGAGCCTTTAATGTACCCCGTTCTACCAGTTACTGGTTTGATATTGAGGGATTAGCAGGAACGTTTGATTACGGATTCGAAATACGTGGATTTTGAGGTTTAATTTGAACAGGTTTCATTGTTAGAATTCTATTTTTTTTAGTATTATTCAGTTTACTAGTCGCCGATAAGAAAATTGATTTAGAAATAAGTACTGAGAAGACTGTATATATGTACACATCTTGTGAAAAACATGTAGGAAAAATTACAATGTAAAGATATGTTATATATTCTGTGAAATTGTGGCATACTTTAAATATTTCAGAACAGAACTAAGAAACATAATTACGCAAACAAACAGATTAGGAGCAGATTAAGTTCAGGAAGTACTTGCTGCGTTTCGGTCGGAATCTTTGGTCTTTCAGTTTGCTATTAAAAAGATTTAGATAACAAATAACCGGGCTCTAAATTCGCCTCTTGTTTTGTACATGTGTGAAACTAGGTTTTTTACATTGAGTGGGGAAATAGGTTGAGGGCATTTGAGAATAGGACGTTGAGAAGGATATATGGGCCCAAGAGGGAAGAAGTAATCGGAGAGTGGAGGAAAATATATAATGAGGAACTTTCTGATTTGTACTTCTCTCAGAACATTATTCGGGTGAACAGATAAAACATTGCAAGATTTTTCAGGGCTGTAGCACAAAAGGAGCTGAGATGAATACAGGGTTTAGATGGGAAGATCTGAGGTAAAGAGACAATTTGGAAGACACAGAGGTAGATGGTAGGATAATGTTAAAATGAATACTGAAGAAATAGGATAGAGGAGAGGGGACTGTTTTGGTCTGTCTTAGGATAGGGACAAATATTTGGTTTTTTGAGGCCGCGGTGATGAACATTGGGTTTCCACAAAATCCGTGAAATTTTTGACTAACTGACAAAATCGCAGCTTCTCGAGAAGGACTCTACTCCATTGAGCTATTTAATCAGCACACCAACTAAAGCACATATATAAAATTTTTACATTAAAATATTTAAAATCGCTCCAACATGTTTCGATCCTAAGATCATCTTCAGGGTGCTACACTGTTCTTTGCCAAAGTCACAGTTTAAAAACACTCACTGATTACCTTTAAGTTTCTGTGACCGTGCATCGTGAGCAAATTGTGAAGTGAGAGAGAAAACCAACAAGATGCAAGAGTTAGATGTTTATTATCAATACTTACTCAACATGTTTCGGGCATCATTGTGCCCAACTTCAGGAGAACAGGACGTGTGTTACTGCACGTGGTGTGCTGCTCTGGTTCTGCTGGATGTGGTTGGTAGCGGTTGTGGGGCGCTGCTTTGTAGGGTGCGAGCACTCACTAATTAAATTACTTATATTAAATTGGTGCTGTGGCAGCATGTCGTATTGTGTAAGTCTTACGCTGCTGAGAATGCGCCTGACTATGGGTGTGTGTCACGTGTTATGTTGCGTGAGACTGAGACTCCATGGAGCTATTTTCGTTGTTACACTGTGCATGTTGTCGAGTTACTCAATTATTGTACCAACTACTGCACATATATAAAACTTATAAAATTTACACATTAAAACATTAAAAACGCTGCGACAGGTTTCGGCCCTAGGACCATCATCAGGGAGCCATATCGTCCTTTTTAAAGTCACACTATAAAAAGGCATATTAATTTTGCTGTACCAGTTGGGTATTGTGGCAGCATGCCGTGTTGTGTAATGTTAGGTTGTGAAGAGTGCCCTGCTACGGATGTGCATTCTGTGCTTCGTTGCGTGAGTCCATGGAGCTGTTAACTAATTCACTTCACTCATAATTTCACTAAACATTTTTGCTCGATACGTCTTTTATTTTACTCCAGTCCACCATATTCTTCAGAGAACCAGCCCACGATTATGCTGGACTTAACCAACAAAATGAACATATTCCATTGAGCGACGGGATTAATTACGTATAAATTTGATGGCTACGGTGATTGAAAATGAAGCGGATCAAGTTGCCAGCTAAACAACAGGACAGGTGAAGCTGCGGATTTTAATTAGCTTCTGTCGAGGTCAGTGGGCATGTGGCGCGTATGGGTGAGGAGAGGGGGGTGTATAGGGTCTTGGTGGGGAAACCGGAAGGAAAGACACCACTGGGGAGACCTAAGGGTAGATGGGTGGATAATATTAGGACGGATCTCCAAGAGGTGGGATGTGGGTATATGGACTGGATTGGGCTGGCCCAGGATAGAGACAGGTGGCGGACGCTTGTGAGTACGGTAATGAGCCTTTGGGTTCCGTGAAATGCGGGGAATTTCTTGACTAGCTGCAAACCAGTTAGCTTCTCAAGTAGGACTCTGCACCATGGAGTAAGTATCTGTCGAGGTCAGAACTGAGCCTCACGGATGCACTTTGTTACTAAGGGGCTTACTGACATCCTTACTGACATCCGTACATTTACTCTTGTAGTTACAAAAATGTGGGAATTAAGAAAGGCCGCGAAGATAAATACATTTGTCACCTTAGTTCGTGTAATTCAGTTATGGAACAGACGGTACTAAACACGTCGACACAATGAAATAAAGCGAAAAGCCAACTTGATGCAACTACGTAATTTTATTGACGTATTCTTAGCACGACATGTTTCGGGTACATACGCCCATCATCAGGATCATTAGATGTTGAGTTGCAAAATATGGTTTTCTGCACCGATTTTTTGAATGGGTGATGGTCTTGATGGCCGGTAGTGTTTAAAGTGCGGGTGGTGCCATGCGAGAGCACCATCAGCTCCGTAAACACGACCTACGCAGCGGCTTTCAAGACCACCACCTTCCAAAAACTCGGTGCAGAAAACCATATGCTGCATCTCAACATCTAATGCTCCTGATGATGGGCGTATGTACCCGAAACATGTCGAGCTAAGAATACGTCAATAAAATTACCTATTTGCATCAAGTTGGCATTTCACTTTATTTCATGAGAAAGATGCACGGTCAAACAACCCTCATGTCGTAATCTTATATACACCAAACATAACGAGGGCGGGCTGATAAATTTTGCCTCCACTTAAATAGAAAATGAAGAGGAAAAGATATTCGAAAGAAATAAGAAAAGAAATTTGCCTACATAAATTATTTTTCTACGAAATTATCACACACTTCAAAATACTTGATGAAGCTGATCACTTGCAGTCAGAGGGCTTCCACTTCGTGTCTTGTCACTCAAATTTCCTTGCCCCAATTCCCCATCTTTGAACCGCCTTACCCACCGTCTCACTGTACTCACATCAACACACTTCACCTTACCCAGCGTCTTACTGTACTCACATCAACACACTTCACCTTACCCACCGTCTTACTGTACTCACATCAACACACTTCACCTTACCCACCGTCTT
>Ga0131853_10024557_pt1 | contig 10872 bp, 9 predicted proteins | sample TergutLab28metaG_FD_92764 | JGI IMG/M metagenome (GOLD analysis project Ga0131853, IMG submission 92764) | Labiotermes labralis P1 segment gut microbial communities from Petit-Saut dam, French Guiana - Lab288 P1 (version 2) (version 2) | ecosystem: Host-associated > Arthropoda: Insects >... | reverse complement strand
TTTTTTAGTTTTTTTCCTTTTTTTTTTGAGGAAAAACAACCCAAAAGGGGGGGGGTTATAGGCACCGAGGGGGGGGGGGGGGGGGGGGGAGCCGGTGCAAATTACTGGAACCCGGCGGTCCGGAAGGGGGCTCAGGGCTTGTCTTTCTCATGTAACTATTTGTTGAATACAAATGAAACCTTTCATACCCAGCCCAAGGCACTCTGCAACTGACAGTCAGTCTTCCCGAAATTTTGTCAGCTGGTCTCGAACCAGCTTTCGGTGACTCTGTATTTGTGTTCACGAGAACGCTGGGACCGAAGACGGAGAAAAGTGCACGGAGTTGGAGAAAACTGAATAACGATGAGCTTCAAGATTTGTACTTTTTGCCGAGTAGTACTGGTATGTAGAAGACAGGGAGACTGAGGTGGGTGGAACATGTGGCACGCATGGGAGGGAACAGGAATACATACTCTGTTTTGGTGTTAGAAATGGAAAGAAAGAGATCACTTGGAATAAGTAGATGCAGATGAGAGAATAATATTAAAATGTGATAAATATATTATATGGGAGGGTTTAGACTGGTTTCATGTGGCTCAGAATCGAGTTAAAGGCTTTTACAGCAGAGTATATGAGAATTTCCCTATTATATGATATGACGCTGCGACCCTGGGTGATCGTAGTGTCCTCATTTTCAAGGGTCGATAGGTCGTTCTAAGATTTTCGAGGAACTATCGTTTCTGAAGATAAGTTCACTACGTTGTCTCGCAACGTGGGAGCCCGGTTATCCAATGACGCACCGTCTTATCCTGAAGAACAAAGTCCTCAGCCTTCGAGCTGCATAAGCTGCAGGGAATGTTTTGTTCAAGTGAGGAACTTGTGACTTAATGAGGAGGAAATCTGCTCCATAATGTTATCTCCAAGCTTGGGTCCAACAAAACTGCTTATCTGCACATTTGTGACCTGTGATAGTCAAGGCTATCGAACCGAGAAATGTACAGATCTTTCCTTAACATTTCCTCTGACCCTCTGACGCTTTCTTGTGGGTTCGTCACAGGTATGGAAAAATAAGTTAAAAATTGTGGCTCATTGTATAACTTAAAGGACAGTACTGTAAATGTCTTCTGTTTCATAGGGACCGGGAAAGCGTAGTCGGTATAACGACTCGCTACGGGTTGGACGATCCGGGGCTCGAATCCCAGTGGGGGCGAGATTTTCCTCACCCATCCAGACCGACCCTGGGTCCCAACCAGCCCCTTACACAATGGGAACCGGGTCTATCCCAGGTGTAAAGCGACCGGGACGTGGCGTTGACCACCCACCCCCTCTAGCGCCGAGGTTGAAGGAAGGGTAGTGCTGTACATCTGCTCCCCCTCTGGGCCTTCGTGGCCTGTTCTAGTGCGAACTGTACTTCTGTTTTATACGATAAGTTGGTGCAGTTGCTGTGGTATGGCAGGTGCGATTTTTTTTTCTGAAGAAATGCTTGGCGAGAAATGTAGTGTGAGTGGTGCAATGAGCCAGCATTGTTTATCTGTGACCAAGTATGAAGAAAAGGACAATAAAACTTGCAAATTTGGAGGGCTGAGCTTAGATTGGAGGATAATATTAAAAATGAATCGTGAGGAATCATCCAGGCATTCAGTCCGTAATTGGAAGCCGTTTTGAGATAATGAATTAAATAACATTATTCAATTCAAGTCCAATTGAATCTGTGAAAGTTGTTACTTGTCGGCATTTGCATGCAGCAGCTGTTGGTGCCCTCCGGCCGCTGAACAAAGTGAAGCCAATGGAATGTGAGCAGCGTTTCAGGAAGTCTCTTGCAATTTCACAACAAGCATGAACTGCAGGCACAAGAAGCACGCTCGTCCGTCACGTGTATCACCCTTATAGATAACGTGATTTCAGGACACTTTGAACTACATAATTACGTTGCGGTGAAGGGAAGGGAAGGCATGGCAAGCAGAATTTAAAAATGTGGGGAATTAAGATATAATAACAAAATTAGATATAATATCTCGAGAACATTACTGAATAAGGACAATCACGAGAAACTGATGTTGCCGAATTGAGGGCCGAAATTCGAAGTTGTTTCTTCCTGATTTTGAAGTAGTTAAAATTCACACTACGCTTCGACGTTTCGTCATCTGGTATTTTGTTTTTTGAAACAGTAATACTAAGTGAATAAATTAAATTAGAATTAAATATTTTTAAAAGTTTGCACAAAGATCCAGCGTGCTTGTGATGCGAATTTCAAAATATTATGCAGATCAACACTCGAATGTGAACAATGGAAAACTGCATGTAGACTGACTGATGAATTTTGCAGTTGACATTTTCGGTTTTTTTTTGGGGGGGGGGTAATTGACCGTCCCTTGTGTGTGACCAGTAACCGATGTATTCCAGTTAAAAATGCATTAGCCTGAAGTACAGTCGCGTGAGATAATACAGTTATTTTCTGTAGTGTTCAGTATGGTTAGAGCTGTGCATAAATTTGACTTCAGACTGTTATAAACGTAACTTATAACAAATGGAGACAAGTGGATACAAGTTCATGCGGTGATACGAGATTCATGTTCTTGACGGGATTTATTTGTTTCCACCTGACCGTCGTCGCGAGTGTTAAGGAAATCTACCCACGCTGTGCAGGTCAGCTGGTACAGTAGGTAGATAGACCTTCAGGTTTGTGTCCAGGAATCAGCGATGTTCAGTCTTCTAATTATGAGACCAGAAACGAGATTAAATGGCAATATGGATGTTTGAAGTATTGGGTTGTGAGGTTGGTAGGAAGATCTAACTCGCTCAGGATTTTTTCAGTGGCAAGTTTTGGCATCAGCAATGCTGGAAGTCAGAGTTCTGCTACCAGAGAATAAGCTGTTAACTGTAGGACGTATTATCACTCTTTTCAGACGCACTTGATTTTACAGTGCGACACTGTACCGCTCCTATCTTTTATGCTTCATTTACGACTGGGTCTTGACGTCATTCTTCTTGTGGTCGTGGTTTCATTACCATGCAACACAATACTCATTATCGGTCTACTGGACACTTCGACACAGTACAACTGCCAGGGTCGTTTTTGACATTTCTGGGCCCAAAGCAGGAATAAACTGGGTGCCCTACCTGCGCACAGTCCTGAGATGACGGTGCAGTTAAAACATACACAAAAATAGTTGACACAAAATCTGAAATAAGACCGCCGTGTTCGGGCCTTACCTTTCCAAACATCTGGTGCATCATGCAGCCACATTCACTGCGATATGCTTAAACCGGTCCTGCTTATTGCCCTTGCGACACTGTACATTCTTTCCGATCCCCCAGGTTTGTTAAGTCCCGATTTTCTGCCGTGTTGGCCCGCCTTGCGTCATGTTGTTTTGCTTGACATTTCAGAGCTGCTCATGTATTGAATTCAGGTGATTTTTCATGCGACTAGGAATGGGAGTGTCTTTCGTGGCTGTATAACAGACGGTACATTGGTGGGGAAAACTCTAGAAATGCGCCTAGAGTTTTGATAAAGAGTTTCATTAGAACAAAATTCTGATCAGTAAGTATGGACCGGCAAAAGTTGACAATGGAAACGGAATGAATGGAAAAGAATGGGAGTCTGTCACAGAGATGTAGATAATTGGCTTTTGTCGTGCTGGGATCAATGTCTTTAGAGTAGCGGCAGCCAGAGAGAGAGAAATGTTAAAAAAAAAGGACGTAATTATGCGACTAGACTGTTTCATCTCGTTTAGCATAAAAACTAATGAGGTCCATTGTGATTATGATAATGAACGTTCAGGTTCCATAAAAAGTGGGGAATTTTCCGAGTAGCCAGGCAAATTTTAACTAATCAAGGAGAACTGCTCTACGCACCTAGTTATTTTCTTACTTTTTCATTTTCCTGCTCGTCTTCTTCTTCTTCTTCTACTTCTTCTTCTTCTTTGTCTTTATGGTACAAGAGCTCAAGGTCTTTGCGACTTTTCACATTATTTGCCTCCTTAGTCTGGTCTCCCTCAATATCTGCGGCCTTTGTTTTCAATACTGTGGAAAAGATTTCCGTGTCCTGCCACGTGCCATTTGTTTTTGATAGCCAAGTTAATAACTGCAGCTGTTATTTTAGCCTCAAAATATTTCACCAACATGAGCAAACTGAAGCAACGGCTCTGGGCTACTTTTAAAAAAAGTTTTGTTTGATTGAATTGTTGATGGACTTCTTGTAAGACACTTCATTCGTAGCAACTATATGGTGACCCATAATTTTATGACATATTTTCTTTTTCTTGAAGTCAGAAGAGGAAGCAAAATGGCCAAGACTGTAGAAAAGAGCAATATTCTGCCAACATTTCTGTGGAACCAAAGAAGACATTTCGCAGCGCGCTGCCACAGGTAACTACGATCTACAAGACACATATTACTCATACATCATTTTTCTTTCCAATTAGATGAATGTAATGTAGTTTGGTTTGTTTATTTAACTCTTAAAATAATCAGTTCTAGTTAGATTTTGACGTGGTTTCACTTTACCTTGTCCTGGGTTTTGTGTTAAAGAAAGCAATGTATGAGAAACTGGTGCTATTTCTGTCATGAGGCATAATGGGAGAACTAATCTGGTAGCTCCGTTGGACACAGCTGTCCTTCACTGAATTAACTCCTTCGAGCAGCCTTCTAAGGTAAAGTCTTCATTTCAGTATGAAGACGGTAATACAACAAGATTCCGGAACACTTACTTTGTCAGTGTGAAGATTATATGTAGCTACTGTCCAAGGTCATATCTGAGGTTACCTGACGGCAGTGACTATAAGAATAGTGTCTTCTGATGTGACGTTTTGTAGTGCAGTAGAACTTACTTTCACTTCACAGGAACCTAATTCAATATAGTAGATGGAGGCAGCACTGTGTCTTTCTCCAAGAAAGTGGTACCAGACAACATAGCAATACATCACAGAATACAGTATTTTGCAGTGCAGAGAGCCTAAAACTAGCCATGATGAATATTCAACAAAGAAATGAATAATCATTTATGTTATAAAAGTTGCATATTCTTGGTTTCCGAGTGTCCGCAATTCGTCGCCGTCATGTTACAGGTGCTGGCGACTTCAGCGAAGAACATCCTACTCTTGGGTTACGGGATGACGCTGGGCTTCCCCACTATTGTGATCCCATCGCTGCAGCCACACAACGGCAATGTGACCGACTCGCGTGACAAGGACACGCTCACTCTCTCAGAAGAACAGATCTCGTGGTTTAGTACGTAACTATGCTGAAGCCGTATATAGTGGGAATGGCGATGTTCGGAGGTTTTCCCTTCGTGCCTTCTGCTGTATTCCTTTCCTTCTTTTTCCGGTGTTTGTCAGCAAGCCCAGAGTGCTTACTGCTAGCGCTTGTTTCCATACGGTTACCTGTACCAACATTTATATGAATGGACTGCCTAGAAAACTAGAGGCGTGTGTAGGGAATTGTGCTGGAGTGGGAATTGAAACTGCCTGACAAAGATGTGAAGGGGTCAATACATGAGGCTTCTTTTCATGCTCCCATTTTGGCATTACGAGTTGCCATAAAAGTGGCTTCACAACTCCAGTTTTTTGGCCGCGTGAACAGCAAGTGTGATTGCAGTAAAGCCATATTCATTGCTGTCTGTCCTTTCCCGCAAGCTTATAATGAAATACACACATATTAGTGTAACATATGGTGCGATTTTTTAAAACTCTCTCCGCAAGTGGGCTGTAATACCTGTATGGATTTCTGGAGGAACTGCTGTTATAAACGGTGATTTACTTTTAGAAACAGAAAAAGTGCCGATTCTCCATCCTTGAGAAGGAAAATGCCTTTTATCCTCGTATAAAAAATACGTGCTAATTTTTTAATAATATTATGTTGATATTCTTGGAATGGGACCGACACATGAGATCTATCTATGTGTCTTTTGTCGAGCACAAATTTATTGATCAAGCGTTTTGAAATGTATTTAAGAAGTAGTTGGTTTTACGACTTTTTTTACGGAAAATACCAATCTTTCGTCAAATCCTCGTCCAGCTGAATACCACAACTTCGATCCTTACATGTGTACTGTACCTGTGGATGAATGACGTGTTCGGATTGTCTATGAGTCAACATGCAGTGCAAAGTTAAGCCTGCCAAGGATGGACGTGCAGTCTTAAGGAACTGTTTTTAAGAAATTGGTGTTGTCATTAACGAAGCTCTGGTTGGGCTGGCAATCAAACTCATCTGTGAAAATTCTCGTTCACATTTGCTTGATAACTTTGGAATCATAATCAGAGCGTTCGTCATCCGCAGTGCATTTCCAGGGTCGTCTTTTCAATTATATATTTATGAAATCAGCGGATTTATCTGTATTGTTTAACTGAAGCCCACTTGACAATTCTCTTATTTCATTCTCACAAAATTTAAAGTAAAAAATGTCTTCATGCCAATGTTCCTTACCAAACGCGTAACTAGCCTGCCAAATCAGCATTTTTTAAATCATGCAGACTACTTTCTGTTGGTTTGTTCAGCATGCGGTAATAGATTCTGTTTCGAATGGAGAACCATTTTTCACTTTTGTGTGTGTGTGTGTGTGTGTGTGTGAAAGGAAACTCCCTAACAGCGTATACTTGCGGCATATGTTCATGCGTTGCGGTAGGTCAGTGATATTTTCGCGGAACCTTTCGTCTTTCATGAAGAAGTTTATGTTTTATTTGCCCTGTTCAGTTTCAAATTGTGCCCTTGCAAGTCCAGGCCTGAAGAACGCAGTTCATGCAAAGCATTACGCACTGAGCCTACGTCCAGTATAACATTTGCTTTGCTTTTTTTTCTGTAATCTTTTATATGTACATAGTTTTTTCTGTATCGCACATTGAATCATTCTTTGGCTTTTGAAAAGATTCACTGCGGGCCCACATTCATTCCAAGTCGAGTAATCACAATTACCGCCCCTAACAGAAAATATGAACTTTAAAAATTATTTATTGGATGTCTTTTTTGTCTCAATGATTTACAATTCTTTTTAGAACAAACACGATTTTTTTATATTTAAAATCTCAAATATACTTTCCTTTGTTGCCTCTTGGACTGCGCTGTCGGGGGCAGCTCTCACCACTCCCCCCCCCACCCTCCATTCTACGTCCCTGGACATTTTTATGTGCCTAAAATTCGGACACTTTTTTATGTTTGTGTGACTGTGCATCACTGATACAATAACATAAACAGCCAACTAGATGCAACAATAATACTTTTATTAATAATTTCAATCAGCTCAACATGTTTCGGACGATAATTTCGCCCATCCTCAGGAGCACTAGACTGTGTATACAGCTTGTGGTATAAAGCACCGAAGATGCTGCCTGCTGGCAGCATCGTCGGTGCTTTATACCACAAGCTGTATACACAGTCTAGTGCTCCTGAGGATGGGCGAAATTATCGTCCGAAACATGTTGAGCTGATTGAAATTATTAATAAAATTATTATTGTTGCATCTAGTTTGCTGTTTATATTATCGGACACTTTTCTGTTATTTAATACCCAACAAATTTGTACACAATATCTTGTACTTAAATATATCGATATCGCTACCAGATTTCACCATTATCACCGGCCGATAATTCTAATCTGTGATCAGCACGGTTCCTCAGAATTAAAGTACGAAACTTTTGCTTCATTAGTTTTATAACGCCACTTTTGCTACGCATCATGACAGCTGAATCGTCACATGCCATACAAACTGAGTGAGTTGTAAAGTAGCCTTTCTGACTGCATGTGACTGACGATATTTGAACCAAAAATAAAACACTTCTTTTTCAGTCAGCATTTCGAGTTCAGTAAAGCCACGAACAAGTTACTGAAAGCTCATTACCTGTCCATGATACAAATTCCCTTACTCGATTAAAGCATATTTTTTACTCACCGTAATATATTCATCAAATATCCATAAAATTTCCTCATTTGATATAAAACTTTTGTTGGTCAAACTTTTGTTAATTCATCGCCATTGTAATATACGACGTTGATACAAACATTTCTTGTATCAAAAATATGACTCAAGTCTATTCCAGTTTCTTCGTCAAATTTTGATTAGAAATTATGAAAAAATGAGTTTTAATTGGCCACATTATATGCTGTTTAAAAAATTTTGCAGTCATTATTTTCTCACGAGATTAACTCAAACACAGATTTTCAAGGGATTATTTTTCAGGTTCTGCCAGCAATTTCATAGCAGTGTTATGTCCTGCCGTTTCCTTTTGCTAATTTTTAATGCTAAAACTGTTGCCGTTTTCTTTGTCAAAATTGGTTAATTCATTTTTCTTGTAGAAATTTTAATTCCTTATTCCACTCCAAGAGTCAGAATTTGTTGATAAATTATGATGTAGAACCACATTTATTGTTTCGAATAGTTAGCCGGTTGTAATTCGCATAAAGTTGTTTCTTTCTCTCCCAGCTCTCCAGCAGCGAGGCCAGTCCTTGTAAGTCGTAGCTTTCTGTTGGACACAGACAATTGTAGGAATAAAATGATTCTATGACTCATGCTGTCCAGTAAATTACTTCTTTTCTGTCACTTCTCACTGGTTTATAACTTCTTAACTGTTGAAGGAGAAAGGAAACTCGTAATTATTTTCGTTTTTGACTTTAGTGCGCTTGAAAATAGGAAATTCACTACATTGACGTTACCACTTCGCTGCACGAGAATGAAGTAATCTGTGTGGTAGGTCAAATTAAATTAGTCAGATTGTCTGTACATACAGAGAAATTGATTTTTTGACCTCGTTAGGTTAGAGGTTAGATATCTATCTAGAGTCGGTTTTAACTACGGTCAGCCGATAAATGGAGGAAATATTCTGAAACTCAGATAAGAAAAAAATGACATAAATGTACAAAGTGTCATTTTCCTAAATAGTCTCCCCCTTTTTCTATGCCTTTGGTCCAAGGTTCAACCGACTTCGTGATTACGCCGGAAAAAATGTAGGCCTATTTTTTACGTGCGCGACACGAATGACCCGTATATTTCACTTCGTCGTTCGAAGCATGAACCCTTCTAATCGCAATGTCTAAAGGTTCGAACATGTAGAAATCACTAGGCACGAGGTTCAGACTGTACGGAAGATGTTCCAAGAGTTCCACTTTCAAATCTCGGATGGTCTCCAGTGTTTTGTTAGCCGTTTGCGGACGGGCTTTGTTGTGCTGCAGCATTGCGGTTGGAGGCACTGGTCCTCTTCACGTTAGCCGGCTTCATTTCGTCAGATGAAAGGACACAGTAGCTTTCACTATTCACTGTTTCATCTTTCGCCTGGTAATGTTCAATTACAGGCCCTTCCATATCCATGGTCTGCCAAGACGCTCTTCATCCACTGCGATTCTTCTTCCATGTCGGAATAACTCCACCCACCCGTACACTTTTCTTTGAGCCAGCCAATTGTTGCCATAGTGAAGGAGCATTTTGCGACAAATTTCCGCCATCTTCACCCCTCCTGACCACAAGAATCAGACAGCAGCTCGCTGTTCTGCATTGGTGCACTGCAACAGTTGAGCCAGCGGGCTAGTGACAGACTTTCCCACTTAAAGTGACTAATGCGCTGATGTGGACTCTATCAGCAACAGACGTGACACAGGTGAGGCTAACACTGCTACCAGCCGCACCTCCCAATATGACTAATTGCCGTTATTTGTTGTACATCTGTTTAGGTGATGTGTTTTGTCTCAATAATCAAAGTATATTAAACAATTTATTTGCTAAGCTATCACTTATCCAGATGGTAGAGCGTTATAGTTTTGAGTCATGGAGTAAAAAAAAAAACTGAACAGAGACTTCTACTTTGCGAATATTTCAGAAAACAGACAATAATCCTACAATAAACTAAAATAAACGACTTATTTCCCAGGACAACTGCAAACCTCGCCTTTAGTGCTGTAACCATTTAGTAATAATATTTAAGCCGAGGCCGTTCCTACCTGATGGTTTATTGTTCTCGAACCTGCAGAAATGTGGTATATCTAGGATTAGATTACCGTGCAATAAATCAATGATGGCTAGACATTTTTGAATATTTTTTTGCAGCAGCGTGGGACTTGGTTTAGTGCTCCTGCCTGTTGTTTGCAAGCGGCCACTGATAGACTTGTATTCAAAGAGAACTGGCTGTTCGGCCAAGAAGTGCGTATGGCAGTCCTCGCTGACCAATAACGGATTGTTAATTTGAAACATTTTTCAAAAATACGTCGAACAGCTTATCTTGCCGTGTGGTGCTGAAAAGATTCTGAAAAGTTCACAAGGAGGAATGCCTATAAAGCGAGCAGTAGCTTAGAGATCCTATCTGTCGCGTGCTGTTTAATTCTTTCTGTTCTTTTAGGCTACAGCTGCATCTAAAACAAGTAAATAAGCAGATTAAAACTGGTTATTTGCGTGTAATTGAGTGAAGTGTGTTAATTGTGAGGCTACAATAAACATATCAATGATCATGTACACTTCACCGCTTCATCCGGCACTACTGAATTCACCCCGTATCCCTGGGGAACCCTCGTTCTACCGCTCAACCCATCCAACACCTGGTTAATCTACATAATATTTACCTTTATTTACTTGGAGAGGTGATGGCGCCCAACCCCGACATCTCGGTACAGCTAGGTGCTAACAGCGATGACAGCCTTTCCGTTTCTTCGGTTATAAAACGAATAAATAAACAAATAAATAGACCATTGACAGTTTTTGTTCTGGCATCTGGCGTGTGAACCGAGTGGACAAAGATAAAGAGATTTGGCAGATACATGCGGGATAGGATTTCACACCTCTTTAGCAGGCATTCAGTGGGAAGCGGCTATGCTACTTGCGAATATTGCTAATATTTTTAGGTACCCATATTATGCTCGTAGTTTGTAATGTTGCTTTTAGGGCATGTAGTGTGTTTTACCCCGAGTTTAGAATTTGTA
>Ga0131853_10024555_pt1 | contig 10873 bp, 5 predicted proteins | sample TergutLab28metaG_FD_92764 | JGI IMG/M metagenome (GOLD analysis project Ga0131853, IMG submission 92764) | Labiotermes labralis P1 segment gut microbial communities from Petit-Saut dam, French Guiana - Lab288 P1 (version 2) (version 2) | ecosystem: Host-associated > Arthropoda: Insects >... | reverse complement strand
TTTTACATTCATTGTTCCGTGCATCATTACAATTGTTCCAAAATAATTACCAACAAGATGACACTTATGGACTATCCTTTATTTCAGGGTTAGTCGTCCTTCACTCTACATGTTTCGAGCTTCTGGGAGCTCATCATCACGAGTTCACTTTTTTACTGTACAGGCAGCCTCTGGCATACTGTGTAATCTTTTGCTGTATTCCACCCGTTCTCCTACATGTTCTGTTCCCGACAGTCGGGAACAGAACATGTAGGAGAATGGGTGGAATACAGCAAAAGATTACACAGTATGCCAGAGGCTGCCTGTACAGTAAAAAAGTGAACTCGTGATGATGAGCTCCCAGAGGCTCGAAACATGTAGAGTGAAGGACGACTAACCCTGAAATAAAGGATAATCCATAAGTGTCATCTTGTTGGTAATTATTTTGGAACATTTCACATTCTCACAGTCTGCATGGGAATTACCATACAGATGATTTGAGGGTATACCAACAGAAGGAAGAAGCTTGGAATGGCTGCTAAAGATGGCCACCATTACTACAGGTACAGGGGCCCTGCTCCTGGTCATGAGGACAGTCATTGCTCAACATGCCTCACCAGCACCGTGTGAGCTAATGTTGAGGTAGGAGTAGCCTGTGCTTCAACTAGATTAGGGTTACCATGTGTCCATTGTAATAAAACAGAACATACAAAAAAGGACATATCAGTGATGAAGGATGTTAAGAAGGGATGACATACAAACAGTCACAATTTTATTACGTAAAAGTCCCTCTCAGCACACTTCTGTGAGTAGTTCTTTAAATTCATGGGTATGAAATTCAGAGTGAGTCATTCTATAAGCATGTTTTTTGCCAGGAACTTATGTCGTTTTTACACAGACAATAATAAAATAACATAATATTATAATTACATATTTCTTTTAAAAAGTAGTAGAAACATGCATTTTTTTTTCATATTAGTACCATTGAAATATGAAAAAGCTTTACGAAATATCAAACAGTTAAATATTTGTACATTTCTACAAATGTTCAAAATCCCAGCCAGATTGAAAGTTTCGGGTCAAAATAGAGAGCATGTGCTGGGTAAAACAGGACGCATGGTAGTGCTAGACAAGATGGCCCACTTCAACAACACAATTCTAGCCTGAACCCAAGCTCTCCTGTTCCAATGACAGCTTAAGTTGAATTGTTTCACGTGCAGCAGGTAAAGAGGAGTTGTCATCCTTTCAGTCATGCTTCCGTTTGATTTGCCTCACAACAGCGGCCTTGACTGTTTACCATTTTTTGCAACATCAGCACTTTGCTGTGTAGATACCCTCACAACTACAGCACTTATCCTGCTCCACACTGAACATGACATACCATAGCACAGACCAGTCTGGCATAGTCTGTCTGTGTGATGTCCGCAAACTGTGCACAGTCAAGTGTGGTCTTATGTGGTGGTATGTTCCAAATGTGTGTATGTGACAAAGTGCGACATTTACTTGCTCCAGACCTGAACGTGAAGCTGTAAAAACTGTATGATACTGTATAACAAAGCTTTGTGGAAAAGCAATTACACAATAGGAAGAAAAGTCATGTGGTGAATTTATTTTACCCTTTAAACTCTGTCACAGTCAATGTGGCAATGACTTTTGAATAAAGAGGGCCCAATACTATGAGGTACACCATACAATTTGATCAAACATCAAGGGGAAAGGACATTATGTTCAACAGCTGACTGCAACAAAATAAATGGTTGTTGTGTGTTTGAGATAATGTAAGAGAGTGGTTAGAGTTCACTTTTACATCTGTGCTCATTGTTGCATCTTAAATCCATTCTTAAAATCAACAATCTGGAAGGGGAGTTGGAGGGGTGTGTCATTGGTATGAAGGACAATTCTCATCCTGATTGCCCTGATTTAAGAAGCAACCCAAAAAACTGCAGACTGTGTGAGACTGGACAGAGGGGTGAAGAAGAAAGCAAATGGATAAATTTGCATAACATACATTTTCAGTTGTGTTTGTTAATATAGAGAAGTTTCACGCTACAATACTAACAATTCCTATTGTAATATATGTATTTATTTTCCTGAAAGCCTATTGCTAAATCAGGGGCATATCTCACAATAAAGAGCATCTTATAACTGTGGAAATATGGCATATATATATTTCAGTACTATTTTCATCTTAAGTGCCAATAATTCCCAGGCTTATTGATCCTTCATGATGAAAGAAGGACACTCCTTATAAATGTCAAGATCTGATTATCCCATCATATAGCAATATATCCCAGAAGAATGGATGCTACACCACTGCAAAACCCCCCCAAATCTAGCACAGTATAAACTAGTTATGGACAATTACACATATATACACAGACAGTTTAAACGCTGCATTTTATGCCGCCTTAGAATGTTTTATGGTGCATCAGAAAATGACATCTATCATCTATATTTTATGTAATCAGCATCTTTTTATCATTGCCCTGACCACCACAGCTACCTTGGGATGTGTCAGCAGATGCAGGGTTTGTATGTGATGCAACAGCCATTCTTGGGAAGATGACAAAAAGGAGACCCTGCACACTTGTAAATCACAAACTTGTGTACATTTACGTGTACATCATGTGTATATCCTACGTGTACACGTGTGGCATTTAAGTGTACACTTATTTGCTTTGTATACTGATATAGTAATAAACACAATATGAATGTTATGAAATATTAACTACTTTAACACAAGCTATAATATTTCTAACTGGTAATAATGTGCCTCTATATGTGATTTGGTCTGTTATGGTGTAATATGTGTTGGTAATATATTATGTAACTATTGTATATCTAGGTATTTTCTGAGTGATATATATTGTACTGCCCATTGTCCTATATCCTGTTTATGAGAATCTATGGGATACACCAATATGTTACTACACAGTAAGTTGAATTATCACCCTTCAACTATAAAGTAAAGGCAAAAGGTTTCCCTACAAACACCATAAAAGCATATATGAGAAGCGGTGGCATAGCTCCTATCATCCTTAACCATGGCACTAGATGGAAGTGAGTGGGCAGCCTCACGCCCCAGCCGCTTTATCCCCCCCCCCCCCGGGGAAGGGACCAACTACCCATTGAATAGGAGGTTGTGTGGGCCCCAGAGCCCGTCCGGACGTTTTGGAGAAAAGTCTCTTAGCCTTGCCGGGATATGAATCCCACAATAATACAGTCCATAGCCTAGCGGCTATACTATCGCACTATGCTAACTAGCGTCCAATTAAATCATAATTCAGTTGTTCTACACATAATATTACTTGAACAACCATGTTGTGTGACACGTAATATTCTAAATGTTGCTAATGTCTAGTTACTCTTAAAAGTGTAAAGATGCGAAGATGACACCAGACATACCCAGTACGAGAGAACAAGGAAAAAACGGATTCCAAAAATAGAACTTGTTTAACTGGCACCAATAGAGATAAAAATGCAGAACAGTTCCTAGTTTAAAATAGCGTTCAAGCATATACACATGACCACGATTTTAAAACAAGAGATGCATACACACTGCATTATTTTTACTGTTGACAATACATTTGACAGGTGGCTAATTGCTTCGGCAAAGGTAGAACAGTGTCCCTCCAAACATAATCGCAATTTAAAAACCCACCCTTTAAATTTAAGCACATACAATATATATTACACAGGTCAATATCCTACATTAGTACTTATATTCTGTCCTTTAATGGCAAGTATATTAATATGTTATTAGTATTTGCTATGACAACTGCTTCACTTGTATAGCTCCAATGGTTGAGAGATCAGACCCCCCACGGAGGTGTTTCAGTACTTCAGATATACTAACACATTGCCAAACGCTACTTACACATTGAATTTTCCAAAACTCTCGAATTCCTCATGGTTATTTACACTTGTTAGATTTATTTTACTTACAATTACATATTAAAGAAATACCATTCCCGTTACGGTTTATACGATCGATTTCTCATGCGCCTAAGCGGAAACAGATTGACGGCGCGGACGCGCAGCGATGGATAGCAGACGATCCAAACCGAACACTTACGAGCGGGATCGGTGTCACGTGATTTTACGTTTATTCCTGTGGTCCATGGTAAACACACGATAAACACACATACCTATGCATAAAGAGAGTCAATATGTTCCGCCCCAACAGCACCAGTCCGGCAGGTTATATGGTGTTGTAACGTAACGGGACACACTTTACCTGATGCTTATTTGAATGCTTTTTTTGAGTTGAATTCGTGTGGTAATTAAAGAAGCGCGCGCACACGTGTGTTTATTTGTGTGTGGGTGTGTTGACGGGTGAAATAGATGTAGGCGATATTATCGACTGACGTCGGAAGTCTGATGTAAGCAGTTCTTCATTTGCACCGCAGGGGTACTTTCAACACCAATACGGTGCCATGTTTTCAAAGATTATTATTATTCAGATGATTTTATCCGTGGATAGGAGCGGTAGTAGGTCGTTCATCACGAATGATCCCTGGATGTCGGTCGCTGGTTGTTGTGCGGTTATGGTGAGGTGTAGGTTATATGCACCCACAAATCATCTAGATCTATGGACCACTAGAAACGCGGGCTCGTGGCGCCACAAGCGGTTGGTACGGAGCCTGCATGGTTCACTCAACTGGGTTTTGTTTCTCATAGATGGCATATAAAGTCACTTCTGCATGCATTGACTCCGATGAGAGTCACCAGATGGTTGGGGGACGCGCGCGCAGGAACGAAAGTTGATATTTATTAGTCTGTGGTTATTTGTACGAAAATAGCGGGAAAACGTAGTTTATTGTGTTGTTGAAAACTGTTAATTCAGTTTAGTGTTACAAGTATGTGGCATATTCCATCAGAATACGGGCAATCCTAGCACAGATTTGTAGATGTATTGTGCATCAAAATGCTTATGGTTCTGCAATATATACCATTAAGTAATTGGTAAGACGTTGATGTTATTTCTCAGGATTGTATGCAGAGGCATAAAAGTTTTTACTTCTTCACCCAAAAGTGTTAGAAACCTACTTTTTGGTGACCAATAACTTACCAGTGTAGAAAGTACGAGCAGTAATATGAGGGAAATTCATGGGAGATAGAGGTGTTTTTTAAGCAAAAGAATATCATTAGAATAGTGGCAGGCTCTGAAGGGAGGATCTGTTCAGACGTGTCATGTTCTTCCAGCTACTAGCAAATACTCTCAGTATTTTATGTTTATTGGATCGTGCATCATTATAATAGTTGAAGAATAAAAGACCAACTTGATGTCACTTGCTATTTTACTTCACTTCTTATGTGCTCAACATGTTTCGGACGTTAATATAGCCATCATCAGGAGCTTGCGACTGTGCTGTTGAATTACCACATCGGTCGTTTTGTTCTCGGTTCGTTGTATGTTGGCGATTTGGTGCGGCTGGATTTGAGTAGTTGAGCTGAAGTTGTGCTTCAGCCTGCAACACAGACACCACTCAAACCCAGCCACACCAAATCACCAACACACAACGAACCGAGAACAAAACGATCAATGTGGTAATTCAAAAGCACAGTCGCAAGCTCCTGATGATGGCTATATTAACGTCCGAAACATGTTGAGCACATAAGAAGTGAAATAAATTAGCAAGTGACATCAAGTTGGTCTTTTATTCTTCATCTCTCAGTATTATTTCTTGTAGACAACATTGACAAATTAAGACCAATTTCAGTCATACAGTATGCATACAAGACCTACATGTGCTGAATACTAACCTCAATAAATATCAAAAAGTAGCCTACTGTGCTGGAATCATGTTATTTACGAGACATCAGAAGTTCAAACCATGTTATAAACGTATTTAAGTCAGCACTCAATGAGCATCTGTTATCTAATTCCTGCTGTGTGGAAGACTTTGCCTCAGCTGTATGGTGTGTAAGAATGAGGATGGTACTGAGACACCATTATTTTTGTGCTTTAACACTGCAAGCACTTCTTTACTGAGTATTATAGGTGTATATATTTTACACAACTTTGCATTAGATCATGACTGTGTCCTTGGGTTGGTCCTATGAAGAATCTGTGGGAAATAAATAATTTATATTCCATTCTATTTCATTCATTTACATCTGTTTTTTGTATCTTAAAAGTTACTTGTGTATTGAGAATGTGTTAGGGCAAAACTGAAACAAGCTGAATGTGATTTTTACTCTTAATTATGTACTTTTTATTTATTTAATGATGTTTTTAGTAGCTCAGACTGTATAGCGTAAAGTGTTAGGATGATTATTAAATGTTGAATTGGAAAGGATATTGGGGCTCTTATTGTTCTGTTATCCAATCAGTGCTGTCCATTTCTGTAGAATAATGGAAATAAATGACAACCATATTCCAGGCTAGTTCCATGGCAGGAAGTAGTTGTCACGTGGTGTAAAGCACTATCCCAGCATTTGCAGTGTACTAGCACAACAGTGAGAAACTTCACAATATGCGGTCTCTGAACCAAAATTTGTGTGTGAATGGGAGTGCAATGCATGGTAGTCTAACTTTGGCATGTGTGACAGTTGAGTAAGCTTGCAGGAAGAAGTTAATTTTGCGGGTCTAAAATTTGAGGTACTAAGGAGTGAACTCTTACTCCTAAAGTGTTTGTGGCCCAAAAGAAGTGCTAGCTGAATGCCCTGTGAGGAATAACAGACATTGTTCTATTTGGGGCAGGATAATGAGTAGCTTTTTGTGAGGAAGTTTTGGGTCTTCTTCAAGCAGATGCTCACTTAGAGTAGTAAAGTTCAGAGTTTTACTATCATGCATGTTTTAATGAAAGGGCCCATCTGGTTTACGGATGGGTCCAGGACTGTGGAGGGGACCGGGGCTGGGATCTATGGGCAATCTGTAAAGAGAAGGCTCAGTATCTCTGTAGGTAAACATGCTACAGTCTTTCAGGAAGACGTATATGTGACATTAGCCTGTGTTTGTTAAATTTAAAATCAGGATAGGCCAGAGAAATATGTTAGGATTTTCTATGATAGTCAGGCGGCTCTGAAAGCACTTCCTGCTGCCAAAACAGCGTCTCCATTGGTACAACAGTGCCAAAAGGCATTACCTGACATCTCTACCTGGCACACTGTGGGGCTGTATTGGGTTCCTGGACATGCTGGGGTATGAGGAAATGATATCGCTGACAGGCTCACAAGGGGCAGGTCTATTCAGAATTTGTGGGACCTGAGCCATTCCTGGGGGTCTCTAAGCAGAATATTAAAAATAAAATGTTGCATGGTCCTTGTAGTACTCAGAGACAGGCTCGAAAATTGATTTTGGGTCCAAGTCCGGCTACAAACACCCAATTATTGTCCTTTAATAGGGCACAATCCAGGGTTTTACTGGCCTTACTGGACTCTTCACCCTGAGAAGACATCTGCATTTAATGGGACTGAGTAATAACCCCACATGCAGAAATGTGGCACAGAGGAGGAAACCTCAGTCCACATTTTGTGTGAGTGTGAGGCCTTGTGTTCACTCAGACATACATATCTGGGTTCCCCCCCCCCCCCTTTTGGGCCTGTTTTAAGGCCTAGGTGCATTGGGACCACAAGGGCTCCAACCCATGTAACAATCAGTCAATCAATTATGTATGTTTTCCTGAGAGTCTTGTCACATATTAGGTATTTTGTGTTCTGAAATATCCAGAAACTATAAACATCACTTTTTCCATCTTTGGATTCTCAGCTGAGTTTTGCATATGGCAAAGGTTGTATCTCTTGCTCCAAGCATGTGCACTGAATGCCTGTGTGATAGTATGAACAGTGTTGTAGAAAATGGTGATATCAAAAAGTATTGCAAGATGTTTTATTACATATAAAATGAAAAAGAGGGGAGAATTACCTTAATGTGTTTAATTTGGAATAAAATTCTTTGAAGATTCAGTGCATCAAATAAGAAACTTTAATCTTGTTCAGGCTGTGAGAGATTTATGGTAAATGTAATGAAGTCTGTTAGTTGATGTGGCATGTCACACCAGATCCGCAATGCTGTGGGAACCTCAGATCTCACAAACCAAAATTTTATCAGTCATTGGGTTGGTTGAGTGTAGTACTTAACAGTGCTTTAAAGCAGAAGTAAATAGGTATGTAAATACCCATTTCTGTATTCTGTTGATCAGTGTTATATGTTTGAGGATTTTTAGGTGTGTCATCCCCGTTGTGTTGGTTCAATAACAAAGAATTTATGTGTTCGACTGTATGTGTAATACACAAAAATTCTTTGTTATGTTTAAGCATAATCCATAATTCTGTATATGACATCCTTACGGTATTTGTAGTATAATAATTCTGTATGTCTTGCGCATTTTGTGTATTTTGTATGCTTATGAGTTATTCCACATCTGACTGTCATTTTGGCAAACTTTGGGATCTATAAAATGTATATATGTATATACTGTATGTGTATGTAAATGGAAATAACATAAATTTTTCAGACCCTGTGGTTTCTCATTTATTTTCCACCTTTGTAAAATATTTTGTGAACGTTTTGTGGAAAATGGCATATAGAAGTGACGCAGCCCAAGAACGTCATGTACTTTTCTTCATGGGAAGTACTTATGACCTCTAAAAGCCAACTCCAAACAACTCTCTTTCATTCAGTGTCTTCATCCTTATTCCACCAATCCGCCATGTATATTGATGCTCGATATGTATGATGATAACAAAGATTACCGAGAAGTCTTCTAGCAAGAAACTCTTTCAGCAAATGGGAAGTACGCACACACACGTTATTATGTTAACATTTTATATACTTGTTGAAGCAGCAGAGCAACAGTGTCAAAATTAACATTTTTATTAATTTATAATAACTGTCAGATGTTGAAGGTGTTATATATAACTGTGCTATATACATTCAGGTATCCAATAAAGTAATCATTAATTCTCTGTGCAAACTTATTTATAGACTCTCTTGAACTTTATTCTGGTCCTGTAAAATTTGCTGTGCTGCTCTGAGCCCTACATTTATTAGATTAACCAATTATCCTTTTAATTTCAAAATATTTTAATTTACCATCCATTCTGTGATTTGTAATTGTGGAATGATATTACTTCAAAGATGTAATTAATCTGATGGACATTGGCATCTACTTGCACAGTAATTATCTTATGACATGACATTAAGAAGTGTTTTTGGCTAATTAACATTAAAAGGTCTTGTGCGATGTGATTTTGTGTAGTTACGTTCATGGGTACCAACATTTTGGAGAAATATATTGCCTCCAACTTGAGTGAGTTGTTATTTATCATTGTTCTGACTGGGAAAAAAAATGTGTATGGCAAATTATATGTTATGTGTTAATATGAAGCTTGAAAACCTGATATAAATGTTTCACTCTACTTGTGTTCAGGGTTAGAGGTGTGACACATGCCTGACACTGTTCCATTTGCATTGTGTATATATAATATATAATAATATATTTATTTACTGCAATTGGGTTGTTACCCAGTGGCAGTGGTTATTTTACATGTTAACAAAACATGAAATTGGTTACTACTAGATTTAAGTTGGGAGGGCTACATGAGAAGTATGTAGTGGCAACTTGGAATGTTGGGAACCATCTCAGCATTTGCTTATAGACACAGGGAAACCAAGAAAAACCTGTGTCGAGATGGCCGGTCGCAGGACCTTCCGAATACTGACTTTCATCAGAGGGAAACATGGGATGGAGATCTGTGTGGCTGTAGTGCTGATTGTTCTGATAAGGTGGCAGCTGTCTGTTTCACAGATTAAGAAATGTTCTTTCTACATTATCCTAGAAGAAAGAGTGGCAAGCAGTTTGCAAGAAACTAAAGGTGAAAGTCTGTATGAATTACTGGTGTAGGATAATTGCAATATCCAAATCCATCTAACATGTCAGGAAATGGCTCACTACTGTGCAAGTTGAGTGTCACATAATCTTTAATCTGACACCATTCAGTAGATTTGGTTAGCTAATTAAGAAATATCCCATGTTTTATGAAATCTGCATGTTTGTATTGCATTTACAACAGCTTGCCATTTCCCTATCCTGAGTCAGGTGAATGCAGTCCACATTCTTGCCTGCTAGATATTTAAGATCTACTTAATATTGTAATTTGATCTTTGCCTAGGTCTTCCAAGTGGTCTCTTTCCTTCAGGCTTTCCTGCCAAAACTCTGTGTGCATTTCTCCTCTTCCCCATATGTGCGCATGAATGTGATCGCACAAATAATATTTGGTGAGAATTAGATATTGTGAAACTCCTTATGCAGTTTTCTCCAGTCTCCTGTTACTTCGTCCATCTTAGACCCAAATGTCTTCTACAGCACCCTGTTCTCAAACACCCTCAGCCCATGTTCTTCATTTAATTGATGGACAAAATTTTACCCTGTACAAAAGAACAGGCAACATCCTAGTATTGTCAATTTTAACCTTTAATGACTGCAGACAGGAAGACAAATGATTCTGGACCAAAGGACAGTTGGAATTCTCTGATCTTAGCATTTGAGTTGTTAGTGTCTCTTCAAAATATTTGAACTTTGCCACATTTTCAAAGGATATACCCTATTTCAAAAAATTGAAATCCAATCCTGGAAAGTAGGTAAATCCATATCAATTAGATCAGATAAACTTTACACTATGTGTTATGACTAATGACTAATCCATTACCTTGTTCATTCATAAGGCTTGATTGCCATGGAGAGACATCATAATCTATTTTCTATGAATGGTATTAAGCTGTTTTTTTTGGCAGCAGTGATGGGCAGGTGTTCAAACCCACGTCTGTCTTCATCCTGGACATGTAATTTATTCAACTTCCTTATTTGTATTTTTACTTCTGCATTATTTTCACAAAATAGTGAGACCTTGTATGTATATGTTTAATTATGTGTGTGTGTGTGTGTGT
>Ga0131853_10024554_pt1 | contig 10874 bp, 16 predicted proteins | sample TergutLab28metaG_FD_92764 | JGI IMG/M metagenome (GOLD analysis project Ga0131853, IMG submission 92764) | Labiotermes labralis P1 segment gut microbial communities from Petit-Saut dam, French Guiana - Lab288 P1 (version 2) (version 2) | ecosystem: Host-associated > Arthropoda: Insects >... | reverse complement strand
TTTGCAGTGTACGTGTGTATGTCTTTTTTAGTGGTCAAGCCAGTCATGCGACGGTTAGCATCTTGACGAAGAGAGAGAGAAACAAGCTTTATCTTTCGCAAGAAAGAAAGTAACACCCGCAATTTTTTCCCCGTAGTTTGCTTCTTCTTAATTGATCGTAGATGCAAACCGCGCCTGACCGGTTTGAGCACCAAATTTGATATATGCACTTTGCAGCACATCACACACACACACGTATACATTGAATTGGAGCCGTGAAGATGTTTCGATTCGCTCGTCCAGGATCCTGCTGCCTTTGCCGTTTACAGGGTAGGTGTAAAAGTCATATTTAGTGGACTACCACTGTGGCATTGTTAGCATCTGAAGAGACGTTTATCCCCGTTGCAAAAAAAATTTACCCGTATTTCCCGTGTAATTTGCTGGATACCTACAATCACTCAAAGGTATGAGTACCAAATCTGATACATACACGTTGCAGCTCATCAGACACACACACACACACACAAACACACACGTCTACGTGGAAGAGGTGTCGGGAAGGTGTCGATTCTCCTGCGACCGTACATTAGCAATTTCGGAAAAACAGGTTAGTGCAATGTGATTAAACAAGTGTACACAACTCGGACATTCGCGTCTGAATTCTTCTCCCTTGATATAACGAATGTAGACGCAATACGGAAACCAGAGTGCGTGCTCCCTCCACGCGTCATCTGTAGGACGCCAATGTTTTAGCACTCCGCCAGAGTGAAAACATTTTGTCCCATTACCTTGATCTGTAAGTAAAGTGTCGTATGTAGACTCGAAGATAGTAATTCTACTAATGACACAGAGATAGAGGTAAATTATATACCTGTGTAGTAGAAGCCTGCAGCACTCAATGATTCGGGAGAAGGAATCATACCGTGAGGCCAATGCACGTATGACTTCAATCGCGTATCTTTGGTATCGAAAATTAAATATATAGGTCCCTGCCAAATACTCGTTGCGCTTTGCAGTGGGCTGCTTCGCTAAGGCCTGGAGTTAGGTCTGCGATCCATTTTCGTCGACTCGAAATGAAAGTGTGTTTCACACGTCGTGTGAATATAAAATGATACATTGTTTTTATATGTGGTATAAAGTAGTTTATTATCGAATAATAACAATAAATAAATAAACATTTGTTTACAAGTGAAAAATATGTTAGAAGCTGCTACGTGTTTTAATAATAATAAGTAAGGCTACAGTGTGTAAGCAAGTTCAAACGGGTTAAAAATAATAAATATTTGTGTAATAATTGTTTTTTTACAATGTCTTTTGAGTTCGTCAAACAGTTGTGAATACACGATGAGCTAACTGGCGTTAGGAGCCGGTTCGACATAATTAACCGAAGTCAATGCCACAGTCACATATGCCAAGACGTCGGGCAGAGAGAGAAAGAGAGAGAGAGAGAGATTGTACACGTTCATTTGATTTTGAACGACGTGAAACATTCTCGAGAGATACTGCAAGTCTCCGAGTCTCAGGCCGATGTACAGTCTATCGAGATAAAATCGGGCGATCCTGCAGCTTCCCGTCGTGTTCAGTCTAAAGTCGCCCTCCTTCCACCCGTACTGCTCGTTGCCACACATGGACTCGAATATCCTAGGCAGACATTCTGCCATCTTGTTGATCTGCCGATCATCGAGAGTGAGGATTGTAGAGTCGTTCTTGTTTATGGATCCGAATTCCACGAAGGGCTGATAATCTCGAGCGGTGTAGAAACCAACGGAGACTATTTGGTCCTGTCTTCGTCGATGAAAAAGAGGCGTCGCAGTAGGATCCTTTTAGGATCGAATTTCAGATTGACGGCCTCTGCGTAAAAGGTGCAGGTGTAAAATTCAGGCGGTTGGACGTGTTTAGGCGCCGATGATTCCGGCGACGATGTTTCGGTAGCGCCTGGCCGACGTCTTCTAGTAGACATTGTCGAGGACAGAGTGATCGGGCAGCCTACCGTTCGTTCTGTTTTAAGCAGTTGAAAGAAATTTGCCCTATGACGTCTCATGCCTTTAGGGCACCATACATAAGATTTCGCCTACATGTGGAACTTCAACCAATCGTAGAGGGAATGCGCAATTTTGGATGCGCAATCGACGTTTGGAAACTTGTGACAGGGCGGGCTGCACCAGCGTGAATGATTGACGGATGTGGACTGAAGACAGTTGAAATCCTGCAGGTTAAGATTCGGGCGACCCATTAGTTCGGTGAGAAATTTGCATTTTGTAACGCCATAGCAGTAAAGGTGAGCAAACCCCGGTACCGCCTCGCTCACGACAAGGTACAGATTATGATAGGATATGTGTCCGTCCTCCCAATTGAGCCCGTTTTCATCTGAGCCGTCTGACGTCATGCTATAGGATCTTTTGAAACGGAACGAATCGACCATCATTTTGGCGGCCGCAGAGAGTTCCTTGACCATGATCTCATTCTGGCACTCTCTCAAAAATTCGAAATCTATTACAACCTAAATATCGGCCGTCGACATAGCTGAGAATGAAGAAACTACGATTAACTACCTACCATTTATAGAAACCTGGAGCTTCATTATCCGCCGCCGACGCCTACGTTTCCTCTCCGCGGTGACGCGAATTCGGAAGCGAAAGCTCGGACGATCTGTCGGTCTGCGGCTGCTGACGACGCACCGTCCAATTACCCTACAAATTGTTGGGCGGTGAACCCCCTGTCCATGATGAGGGCGAATAGTCAGCATAATTTGCCGCAGATATAACTCGTCAGGCCCTGCAGTTGTCTCCTGTCATCATCCCTGGCGGTACAGTTACGTCGTATGAAGTCCGCTATGTCGGGGACGAGCGGTACGATACCGTACGAATCGAAGAAATAGGCACTGGAGGATTTTGTTAGGAAATGTACGGCTAGCCAGTGTTACCAATTCTCCGTGTGAGGATCGGTGTTGATTATGACCATGCCGGTTTGCGTGACGGAGCGAGGCAACATATCGGAAGGGAAGACTCCCAAGAACGATCTCACGTCGTTCAAAGTACACAATATCTGCGTCGTATCCAGGTTTTATTAAAAAATGTGTCGTGACCGTTCTCGTGGTACCTACGCGAAACGAATTATCGTATTCGAGATAGAATAAAGACGTGTTGGGTTCAGTTAACGGTTTGCTCAATTTGAATTCCACTCTGATATTGCCATTATCAGGGTGCGACGAATGTCCCTCAGAGGGGGCTCAATCAAGTTTCAAGTGAAGAGTAGCATCAAATAGCCGTTTATATACATGTCGTGAGTTATCTGGAGACACAAGTTCGAGTGGTGAATGCCCAAAATTTCAAGGAGCGTCCTGTAACACATGACTGACTTCTTCTCGTGATCCATGCCCAGGGACAGACCTTCGGTCGGTATCTGTTTGCCGTTCACGTTCAGCGCGAAAGAACTCAGATGGTTGTGGCGGAAACGATACGCGTTCGTTGTCACAGAGCCGAGAAATTCCGTGTTCTTCACCATGGTGAATAGCAGTCGTTTTGGGATGGGTCCCAACACGGCGTTGTCTATGAAAATTGATTGCGCTACGCTAGAAGACGTGAAAGACTTCATTTCTACGCTTGTCAGATTGTAGCATGCGAGAGCGCCCTTTCCGAAAGCGATATTGTGCGTCAACAGGAGCGACGGACTGCGTTGACGCGGTTGACCAAAAGTTGAGCGTCGTGGAAATTGAAGACCTTCTTTGTTTCCGCATCCTTGTTCATCAGATAGAAACTCGACTTGGCCTTTGTGAGTTTGATTTGCATTCGTAAGCCAGGGATTAGATACAGCGGCACGTTACGGATTTGGGTGTGGATCCGGCCGTAAAGTTGGAACTTTTGCTCTGTTTGATCTTGTTCCATCGTCTGATGAAATCTTTGTTTTCCGCCTCAGCGACTGTAGGGTCGCAGGGCAATAGGTCACCGTCATCCAGGTACCAAACGCATTTGTCAGATGCGTGGTTGCGGCGTCACTGCAGTACGTCAATAGGGTCTCGAAATACGATTGACAATTATAGAGTTCGGTGGCCTTTGTTATGGTTTAAGAAATTACTTGCCACCGCAGTGAAATCGGTGTTGTTCAAATTTGTGCCATCATCCTTGATCATTTTACCTCGAATATATATTTTTATGTTTAAGTCGACGTACGTATCATTATCGGCGATGATCAGGAATTCTAGATCGCTCTGTTCCGCGGAGGCTATGGTCTTGTACGTCACTTCGGACGTCTCGACGACAGACGTTGTTAGATCTAGTGGCAAATATATCGAACTCGGAACTCAGAGACACAGACATGGTTGGCGGGGACAGTCACACTGATGCAGCTTAGGAGAAGATATCTCTTTTTGTAAGCCTCCGTTTCTTGTCCGCCTGTTTTTTTTTCGCTTGACCATTCCTGCCTTGCGCATGCGACCTCATCCCCGCAACTTTCCGATAAGATTTTGAGCCGGCTCGTTCAAGCGACGCGAGACTGTATCCCGAGGGGCTTCATCCGTCGTTCTGCCTACGTCTGTCAAGATATCGCCTCCGGTACGTAACGTCTCTCCCCCAAATTTTTGGCACCAATCCAGAGGACCGGTCTAAAAATTTACCATAGCCCTGCCAAAAAACTGCCGATCCCGAAGCCCCACTGAAAAAATTGTGGAGCCGCGTAGATGGGTCCTATGCCGTCGTACTTGCCGCGACCCGCCTGGTGAAGGTAGTACCGCTCCAGAGGATCTATAAGCATAAAACTTACGGCTTCGATGATGACGAGACTATTTTACATTACCATGTCGAAATGCGCCGAAAATTTATGATCACCTTTGAAGGCGTCTTGCTACTCTTGAATTCGACCGGCTTGCCCGTCAATTGCAATATATCTATCCTTATACTTTTAAACCTCCGCTTCTCGACGGACAGATAGTAGACATTATTGAACACGTGTTAACCCGAAAGTGACGGATAAATAAACGTTCTCATACAACGGACCAGGACTCTACCCACATAAGAGGGGATATCAGATCGCAATATATCAAGCCTGTAGTTTTTCCAACGACTGTCGTGTGATTAACCGTACCCACAGTCTTCGGAGAATCGGAGAATTCTCATACCCACATTTCACAAATGTCGGAAAAACCCAGTTATACAGGCCGCGCCAACTCGGCAGTAAAGGCGGCGATCTTATAATCCGGATACAGATTCTTCGAGGTGTTACTCAACGTCAGGTAAAATGTTTCGGATCGACGTGGGAAATATTCTACGCTCGATGCGGGGATCCAGGAATCAAAGGCTTTCGAATAGCCTCTCCTCGGAGTAGATACTTTAAAATGCCGCGTCTAACCAGCTTGTTCAATATTTTATCTTCCTTATAGACTTACGTCTCGTGACGTGAACCCGGGTCAGTTCTTCCTGATAGAAATGACCCTCTACAGGCGTTCTGTTTAAATCTTCTAATTAGTAGAGGGTTCGCGGATGCCTTTTTATCACCTTCGCGATTCGAAATATCTCCGTGCTAAAATTTTGCACGGCGTTCCTGGCAAACTTCATCTTCTTCTTGCTGATAGGCACGTGTTGCCCCGCGGGAAACTTGGCCTTCGCTACGCGAGCGCCAATTCTCCGGGCCTCCATAAACTTCGATATCGCGAGGACATCCGAATCGGTCACTCGTGACGGCGCCATGCCTGTCGCCGAGAGAATCGTGTCATTGTGGGTCCTGACAAATTTTGGGGAACGTCGATATATCTGTAAGTATTTTTATGGGTGAAATATTTATCCAGCCTATCGCGAATCATCCGATGCGCGCTTTTGACGACGCTACATTTAACGCCCGGATTCCAACACACCTGAAACTGAATGCCCTTGCGTTTTAACATCTCTTGGAAGTGCTTATTTAAGAATTCTTTGCACTTGTCCGTTCGCACATAGACGGGACGCTTGCGGCGACTAGATTCCGCGAATATCGATATAAATGCCAACGCAACGTCTGTACCTATCTTTGACCTCAGAGGGACAAGATATATAAATTTGAAAAATACGTCATACACGGATAAAATATATTTGTAATTATCGTTAAATTTGCCGGGAGCCGGGACGTTGAACAGGTCGCATTCCCATGCGCCCGTCACTTTATTCACCGTATAGGGTTTGCGCGCGAAACGATATCTGATCGGTCGGTGAAGCGTGCGAACATCCTGCTTCTCTAGCCAGTCTCTGATATCGTCGAGCTTATTATTCTTCTTTAACGCAACACCGAGTTTTCGAAGCGTCGAAAACGCCGTCGGTCTGGCGGGATCATAGTACAATCTGCTAGCGGCGGCGGTGGCCATCAGCACTTTGCCCGCCGGGTACGTAGAGCTGTTTCGATACTTCGTCGCCTGATATGCGGGAAGAGGGGATCAATGATGTCACGATATTTAGATCCTCGCGTTATCTGTATGTCGGCGCCGGGCTGGAAGTCGGTCAAACGAGCGTTAGTCAAATCCGATCTTTTCTTATATTTTCTCAGATCGTCTGTCGTGATTTTCCTTCGATCCACACTCTTGCGCGTCAACAGTTCACACAAAACGGTCGTCCCTCTAAATTATTTTTCCTGAATCATGATATCCTTATCGGTATCTACGAGCAATGTGGAATCTCCTATATTGAATATGTCACCGTCTTATCTGGTAACGTATCGAGTGTCGAGATGGCGGCGGCGGTTGTAAAGATATGGCAATATGTACGGGGTTGCTGTGGGGACGATATTCTCCCTACCGAACGCCCGTGCATATCCCTTGACAAAAAACTCAATATCATCACCTTCATTATCGTCTTTGTCGTCGTCGTCGACGTCACTGATTTCTCCGAAAGTGAACCTCGGCTTAGGCGTCTTGTATGCCGCTGAAGTGTAGGGTATGGCGTCTGGTTCCGTCTGCGTCCCGACAATGAAATGTTGCGATGGCAGAGGTGGCGGCGTCTGTTTCTTTTCCTTCTTCACGACAGTTTCATTCTGGGGGGATGCGGGTTCTCATAAGACTTTCTGTAGAAAATCCGCGATGTCCTTCTTACGCGTCTTGCGTGTCATATCGTCCTCTCCCATCTTATTACGAAATTTCACTTATTTGTCTTCGGATGTTGCTTTTCGAGTTTTATCATCTTGTTCTTCTCCTTATTCTTCTTCGACAGAGGCCTTTTCTGCCGAAACAAGAGGGTAGGGTGTTTACGGGCCTCTATGGAAAACATTTAGGGCGAAACGAGATACATTTTACGTAATAATATTTAGAGGAAGAGGAAACGATTAGGCTGGCGATCGCGGGCAGAACGGCCCTCAGCAGAGGGAGCAGGAATCCGCCCCGTTGAACTATGAGATTCTTCTTTGTAGATAGAGGAACTCGCTTGTCGGCCACCATGCGAAGTGCGGCCTTGAGATTTCGCAATTTACGCGTGTTACAATCTATCTACTTCTCGTTTTCGTTCAAGACATTAACGATGCAATCGCTTATGCTATTCACTAGTTCCTCTTACAGTTAGAGATTATGACCTTACGCAGTTTCGTTTCGGCCGTCCTGAGTACGTGAAGGGCGTGATAATTCGTTTTCACTCGCTTCATCACTTATCGGCTAGTAGACGACGGCCTGTTCTGTCGGGAATATATCGGTTCGAAACCGCAGGCGATCATCGGTATCCTGTGACAGATCCAGAAGCAGAAACCCGTGGGGTCGTTGCGTCGAATCCTGGTAGGCGTTGTAGAGACAAGCACTGTTTTCAGTGTAAAGTTGACGGGCCAGAAACATATATTGATTCTTAACCCTGACGTTTATATGACCAGAAATTTCGCGTTTTGAGAAATGTCACTACAATAACAACCCTGGTGAAAGAGGTTCTGTGATATCAGAATCACGCTGATATTTCTGTGATGGCAGCCTTTCGTAAACAGGTCACACAATTTCGTGCAATAGACATCGTTCAACAGATCGTCGAGGATCAGGAGGCACGGTCTGCCGCGAGAGTTTTCAAAATCTGTCGGGACGCCCTCGTTAAAATATACGTCCCTCTGCGGCAGTTCTGTCGGCGAGGGAACAGCGGTCTTCTCGTTATAGCACCAAATCAACCCGCCGTCGAAATCCCGTTCCGTACACAGGGCGTCGACGTTCTGCAGGAACCGTACGCAGAACGAGATTTGCCAGAACCGTTAGCTCCACACATTATGCACGCGAACGGATGCTTAAATTTAATGTCATCATTCATGGATAGGCAGGCTAGAATTGAATAACTCTCCCCACGGAACACCTCCTATTTATTCCCGAAAGCGACGAACGTGTGGTCGCTTAACCGCCGCCACTTGAAAAATGAAATCCTATAGATTTTGTCTTCCGGTTCGGTTACTATTAAAACTAATCCTCCCCCTTCCTCTTTCGTTTAATTTCTTTTCTGTATGGACATTTACTACGGTTTGGGGTTCGTCCCCGGACCTCGAAATCATGTCCATGATGCGTTCAAAATTAACTAATTTCGATGCATTGTAATTTAGATGTATGCCACACATTTTACATACTGTTTTTTTGCCTGTTCCGCCGGTCATAAACCTGTTCGCGTAGTTTTTGTGTCCCCAATCACAAATTCAGGTACGAATTCAAAGGGGCGCAATTCGCAGGACATGTCCCCCAGTTTGTCGCCCGATTCATTCAGCGCGGATTCATCCCTCAGCTATATATATATTACCGAGTTTGTATCGCAATAGATGGCATTCTCTCGCAGCCTGTACAGATAGCAATACAGATGTTGGTGTGTGTGAGTGTGTGTGGAGTGTTGGTGTGTGTGAGTGTGTGTGTGTAGAGTATTGGTGTATGTGAGATTGTGTAGAGAGTTTTTTTGTGTGTAATTGTGTGTGTGGAATGTTGGTGTGTCTGAGTGTGTTTGTGTGTGTGTGTGTGGATTGTTGGTGTGTGTGTCCGTGTGTGTGTTTGTGGAATGTTCGTGTGTTTGAGTGTGTGTGTAGATTGTTGGTGTGTGTGTGTGGAATGTTGGTGTGTGTGATTATGTGAGGGTGTTGATGTGTGTGATTGTGTGTGTGGATTGTTGGTGTGTGTAAGTGTGAATGTGGGGTGTCTGTGTGTGTGTATGGAATGTTGGTATGTAGAGTGTGTGTTTGTGTGTTGAGTTTTGGTATGTTTGCTTGTGTTTGTGTGGAGTGTTGTAGTGTGTGTGTGTGGAGTGTTGGTGTGTGTGAGAGTGTGTATAGTGTTGGTGTGTGTGAGTGTGTGTGTGGTGTGTTGGTGTGTGTGGATTGTTGGTGTGTGTGTGGGAGTGTGTGTTTTATGGAGTGTGTGTGTATGTGTGTGGAGTGTTCATGCTTATGAGTGTGTGTGTCTGTATTTGTGGAATGATGGTGCGTGTGAATATGTGAGAATGATGGTGTGTGTTAGTGTGTGTGTGTGTGGTGATTTGGTGTGTGTGAGTGTGTGTGTGGAGTGTTCGTGTTTGTAAGAGTGTGTGAGTGTGAGTGTGGATTGTAGGTGTGTTTTTGTGTGTGTGGAGTGGTGGTGTGTGTGAGTGTGTCTAGATTGTGTGTGAAGGTGCGATTTTAGTGTCGGTGTGTGTGTGAGTGTGTGTGTGTGAAGTGATGGTGCGCGTGTTGAGTGTGTTTATTTCGAGTGTTGTTATGTGTGTGTTTGGAGTGTTGGTGTGAGTTTGAATGTGTGTGTGTAGAGGGTAGGTGTTTGTGTGAGTGTGTAGATTGTTGGTGTGTGTGATTGTGGAGTTTTGTTGTGCGCTTGTGTGTGTGGAGTGTTGGTGTGTGTGTGTTTGTGTGTGGAGTGTTGGTGTGTGTGTGGTGTTTGTGTACGTTTGTGTGTGTTGGTGGTTGTTCTGTGTATATGTGTGTAAAGTTTTTGAAGATTTGGTGTGTGTGTGTTTGTGTCGTGTGTTGTTGTGTATGGGTGTGTATGTGAAGTGTTGGTGCCTGTGAGATTGTGTGGAGTGTTGGTGTATGTGTGTTTGTGCGTGTGGAGATTTGGTGTGTATGTGTGTAGAGTGTTGGAGTGTGTGTATATGAATTTTTGGAGTGTGTATGTTTGTGTGTGTGTGTGTATGTAGTGTTGGTGTTTGTGTGTGTGTGGGGTGTTGGTTTGTGTTAGTAGAATGTTGGTTGTGTGTGTGTGTGTTTGTGTGGAATGTTGGTGTGTTGTGTGCGTGTGTGTGGATTGTTGGTGTTTGTGTCTTTGTAGAGTGTTGTTGTTTGTGTGTGTGTGTGTGTGTGTGTGTGTGCGCGCGGGTGTTTGTATGGAGTGTTGGTGTGAGTGTGTGTGGAGTTTTGGTGTTTGTTTGTGAGTTTGGAGTGCTGGTGTGTGTGCGTGTCTGTGGGGTTTTGGTGTGAGTTTGTGTGTGAAACGTGTTGGTGTGTTTGTGTTTGTGCGGAATGTTGGTGTGTGTGTGTGTATTGTTGGTGTTTTTGCAGTTTTGGTGTATGTGTGTGTGTAGGTGTGTGTGTTTGTGAGAAGTGTAGGTATTTGTGTGTTGGTGTGCGTGTGTGGAGTTTTGGTGCGTGTGAGTGCGGAGTGTTAGTGTGTATGTTTGTGGAGTGTTGGGGTGTGTGTGTGTGGGTGGAATTTTGGTGTGTGTGATTGCGTGTGTGCGTGAGTGTGGAGAGGTTTGTGTGTTTGTGTATGAGAATGAGTTGTGTATGTGTGAGTGGCGTGTGTGTTGTGTTTGTGTGGAGTATGATTTTGTTGGATTGTGTGTTTGTGTAGAGTTGGTGTTTGTGTGTGTGTACTGAGTGTTGGTGTGTGTGAGGGTTGTGTGGTGTAATGGTGTGTGTGAGTGTGTGTGTGTGTGTGTTTGAGCGTGTGTGTGTGATTGTATGTGTGGGTATTGGTGTTTGTGTGTGTGTGTGTGTGTGTGTGGAGTGTGATTGTG
>Ga0131853_10024553_pt1 | contig 10874 bp, 9 predicted proteins | sample TergutLab28metaG_FD_92764 | JGI IMG/M metagenome (GOLD analysis project Ga0131853, IMG submission 92764) | Labiotermes labralis P1 segment gut microbial communities from Petit-Saut dam, French Guiana - Lab288 P1 (version 2) (version 2) | ecosystem: Host-associated > Arthropoda: Insects >... | reverse complement strand
TCGTTTGTAATAAGCGGAGCGCCATATTTTTTGTCAAGCACCACATTGCGGCCTTTGGGACCCAAGGTGATGTTAACGGTGTTAGCAAGTTTGTCAATGCCCGTTTGCAGGGCGCGGCGGGCTTCTTCCCCATAAATGATTTGTTTAGCCATAAAATTTCTCCTCCTAATTTGGTGATTTTTTATTATGCTTTTGTTTCTTGCGCTCGCTCCTACGCAACAGTTGCGAGGATATCGCTGATGCGCACAATCGTGAACTCTTCTTTATCAAGCGTTACTTTTGTGCCGGAATATTGGCTGGAAATAACTTTGTCGCCTACTTTAACGGTCATGGCAACTTCTTTGCCGTCAACAACCCCGCCAGGGCCCACGGCAACAACTTCGGCGATTTGCGGTTTCTCCTGCGCGTTTGAAGCCAGGATAATTCCGCTGCGGGTGGTTTCTTCGGCCTCAACAGCTTTTAGTACCACGCGGTCAGACAATGGTTTGATGGTCATGCTTACATTCCTCCCAAATAATTATGTTTTTATTAAACAAAGAATTAGCACTCTTTGTGTTTGAGTGCTAATTCTATTATAGCGTGTATTTCTGGAAAAATCAAGGGGACAGGGCAAAAATTTAAAAACAGTTCATAAATTATTGGACGAGCGGGCTTTCGTCAGCTTCTACAAGCGTGGTTTCGATATACCTTCGTGCACGGTACACATGCACAAACGCAGCTTCCTCCACGAGCTCATAATGCTCCTCAATGAATTCACGTAGTGTTTCGTTGTGTTCCGCCTCGGTGTAGCGCACGACAAGAAATTCGGTCACGGCCTGAGGGCCAAAGAAATTGGGGAACATGTAGAGCTGGCGATGGCGGTAAAGGTGGACGGCAAAAAAGGTTGAGGCAGTGATGTGCACGTCTTCAGGCAAGTTGGCGAGCACTTCGTTTACGGCCTCAATGCGGTCTTCGTTGAGGTACATTGTGCGGCTGAAGTGCTGAAAGCGTGGCAAAACCAAAGGTACCGTAGTGAGCATGCTGGCCATAACAGCCAGGGCAAGCACACGTTGGCGCGTGCGGCGCGAACAATCACGCAGGGCGAAGAGGGCTAGCACGATGGCAAGCGCGAACGACCCGAAAGCATATTGAAAGCCGATGCGGAACTGGAACTCGTAATTTGAAAGCAGATTGATGACCAGGAAAGGAACAAGCAGCACCCAGTCGGCTCCTTTTTTGCGCAGGAATGGCGCAAAGCCCAACGGCAAGAACAGCCAGAGCATAAATGGGAACTTTTCGGGCGTGAACACCTGGTGGATCACATAGCCCATATTGCTTAAAATAACCTGCATGATGTCACCAAAACCGGGGTCGACGCTGCCCGGCAAAAAGTAGTTCTCTAGGCGGTTGACCATCATGGCGCCGCCGAAGTGCTCTATAATGGCTCGGGCGATCAAGAACCAAGCAACGCTTGCAGCAAGTATGGAAAGTGCGGCAATGATGCGCTTGCGTTCTTTGCTTGGCTCCCAGCGGCGAGCAATGAGTAGCCAAAGACCCAGCGCGCCGGCGTAGATTGCCGCGTCTTCTTTGACCATTAGGATGAGGAAGCCAAACAGGAGCACAGCCCAGGTTTTCTGTTTGAGAATGAAATAGATGGCATAAAGTATGAGCACGGTAAGAAATTTATTTTCATGGAAGTCAAAGAGCAAACCAGAAGAAAACGCAGGGTTGAAGATGAACATCAGGCAGGACAGCATAATTAGCCGCGGTGATTTGCCGAAAAGGTGCTCGGCAATACCGCGCACGGCAAACACGCCAGCGCCTACGGCTGCCGCCTGGACAACAAGCAGCGTTTCAATGCGCGGGACAAGCATGTAAAACGGCAGCACCAAGTAATAGATAGGCGATACATGCACCGCGAAATGGGTGAGCAGACGATTTCGCTCCACGGTGGTGAGCATGCGGCCGGTGGTGCGCAGGTATTCAAACATCTGCGCGAAAATGCCGAGGTCGAATGTAGTGGCATTGAATACGCGCAAACGTAAAATGCTGTAGTAAGCCATGATGATTGTGAAGCTGATGAACAATGCAAGGGCCACCGCATGGGTAGACCACATGGGGAGGTTGTGTGCGCTTAGAAAAGGGTTGCGCTCTTTTTTGAGCGCCCAGCGCAGGCCGAGAAAGATCGGTAGCATAAGCCCAAGCGAGAACAGGATGTTGCTCGGCGCGCCGTGTGCCACAAGCAGAGCAAAGAAAAACAATGCCGCCGGCAACACGATGGCGATGGGTTTCTGGTTTTCGAACATGCGGCAAAGCACCAGCAACATGAGCCCTACGGCTGCCGCAACGCTGAAAAACAAAAGCCAACTCAAGTCTTCCACCATTTGCAAGTTGAGAAAACTTTGATCCATCGCGTTTGCGTTCATAAGCACAGTGCAGGTGGCGCAAAACAGCGCACTGGCGGCAATGGCAATCCACCCGCCATGTTTCAGCACAGGTTTTAAGGCCTGAATATGTTGTTTTAGCATGGAATCCCTTTCAATGTTAACATTCACGCATTCAGAATTTCATACATACCAATGGCGGTCTCTTTGGTAGCATGTTCGCTGACAGTTAGCACCCGCACCCGCGTAACGCGCCCGGCAACAGAAATGGCGAGTTCGTCGCCGACCTTAACATCGTAAGACGCACGGGCAACTCGGTCATTGACGGTTACATGCTTAGCATCACACAGCTCGTTTGCGATGGTGCGGCGCTTGACCAGCCGACTGACTTTTAAGTATTTATCTAAACGCATGGCTCCTCCTGCTCAATGGCGGCTTTGCGGGTGTTGATTTCATGGAAAAATTCCAACGGAAATTTTGGCTTGCGGTCGTAAGTGAGCACGCCGTTTTTCTCTTGCTCAACGTCCGTCAATTGGGTGTAGCAAAAGGCGAACATCTTGGGGTGGTCAAGCAACGTGTTTGTCAAAGCTTTATAGCGGGCTTTGAATTCTTCTTTTGTTTTTGGCGCCTCACCATAACCCCAGCCGTCTTGCGCGTCCCACGCGATGCCGCCGTATTCACTGACAAACATGGCTTGTCTGCCATAAAACTGCGCTTGTTTGTCGTGCTCTTTGTGATCCCAAAAGGCAGGGCCATCAATGAACGGCGCATAGTGCGCGGCGAATTTCTCGCTGTCCTGCTCATAGTCGTGCACACAATAAATGTCGGTAGCCACATGACAATAGCCGCTTGTGTCAATGCAGGGGCGGGTAGGGTCGAGCAACTTTGTGACTTCATACACCACGCGCAAGTTGTCAGCAAACTGGTCTTCGCCGGTTTCATTGAACGGGCACCAGCCAATAATGCATGGATGATTACGGTCGCGTGCGACGGCCTCGCACCATTGCGGTAACAGCTTATGTAAAACTTGTGGGTTGCGGTCATCCACGCCCCAGTTGGGGAATTCACCCCAAACAAGATAGCCGTGCAAGTCGGCATAGTAAAGGCTGAGCGGCTCGAATACTTTTTCATGGAAACGTGCACCATTAAAGCCCGCCTGCATGGCAAGCAGGATATCTTGCTCGAGGGCATCTGCGCTGGGGGCGGTATAAATGCCATCGGGGTAAAATCCTTGGTCGAGCACCAGCCGCTGGAACACGCTCTTGCCGTTGATTAAAAACCGAAAGCCATCCAGCTGAATAGAGCGCAGACCGAAATAGCTGCTTACTTCATCTTCGCCAAAGCAAAGCTTGAGGTCATACAAACCGCCTTTGCCAATTTCCCAGGGATGAGTTTCGCTCAGCGGCAAAGTCAAGCGCACCTGGTTGCCGTTGGGCACAACGCTTGTTTGTCCAACTTGTTTGTTTTGCCAAGAAGCTGTAGCTGTGAATTTAGCATTGCCAACAACCTGTGCGTGAATATGCAGGCAACTGTTTTCCAGGTCGGGCTCATACTTAACGCTTTTGATATAACTTTGCGGAACAAACTCAAGCCACACCGTTTGCCAAATGCCCGTTGTGCGGGTGTAGAGGCAAGCGTAAGATTCCGGACGCTCACTTTGCTTGCCGGAACAAATAAGGCGGTCGCGCGTGTCGTCCCAGCAATGGATGCGCAGTTGGTTTTCGCCAGAGACAAGCAAACTTGTGATGTCAAAGCAAAAACTTGTGTAGCCGCCTTCATGCTGCCCGGCCAATTGATTGTTAACATGCACAGTGGTGAGGTAATCCGCCGCGCCAAAATGCAACAGCACCCGGTCGCCCAGTTGTTCTTGTGTGATTTCAATTTCACGTTGATAATACACGTCGGACATAAAATCGGTATGACCAATGCCGCTTAAAGCACTTTCCGGGCAAAAAGGCACTGTGATTTCACGGCCAAGGGTTTCATCAAAGCCAAATTGCCATGTGCCATTAAGATTTTGCCAGCTGCTGCGCTGAAATTGTGGGTTGGGGTGTTCTGGCCTTGGTATGTTCGACATTGGTTTTCCTCCGCTTGCACATTTTGTCCTATTATACCACAGAACTACATGCGTGGTCAAGAAAAAACACTTGCAATTGCACTATGATTGTTGTATCATTAAAGTAACAACAATACGCGAATAGAATGGAGTGTTATTTGATATGAAATTAACAGGCGGAGAAATTGTTCTAAAACAACTTGTGGCGGAAGGTGTGCCCTACGTTGCGGGTATCCCGGGCCATGGCTGCCTAGCATTGTTTGACGCAATTCGCCGCGAAGAAGCTGCAGGCAATATCAAATACATTCAAGTCAAACACGAGCAGAGTGCGGCGGCGCTGGCCGATGGCTATTACAGGGTGAAAGGCGAGCCGCTGGCAGTGTTTGCTTCCATTGGGCCGGGTACGCTCAATTTGAGTATTGGCCTGGGCAATGCCTATGTGGATTCAACTGCTTTTCTTGCCCTGTGCGGCGACACACATGTGCATATGAAAGGTACAGGCGTGTTGCAAGAAATTGAGCGGTACCAAGATAGCAATGTTATTCGCAGCTTAGAGCCACTTGCCAAACGCAGTTGGCGGGCGGAAAGTACCAGACAATTGCCGCGCATGCTGCGCCGCGCGTTTCAGCAGATGAAGCAGGGCCGCCCAGGCCCCTGCGTTGTTGCATTGCCAATGGACGTGCAAGCTGAGGCGCTTGATTATACGCCTATGCCTGCACCAAAGCCCGAAAGCCTGCCCTGCGCAGACGATGCGACCATTCAACGTGCAATAGAACTGATGAAAACCGCCAAACGGCCTGTGATTTTGGCAGGTGGCGGCGCGCTGCAAGCCCGGGCAGGGGAATTGATTGTCGAGCTTGCGGAAACTTGGGGCGCGGCGGTTATCACTACGCTTGCGGGCAAAGGCACAGTGGTTGAAACGCACCCGCAGTATGGTTTCCATACGGGCAGCAAGGGCACCGCCATTGGGCTGGAACTGACCCGCAATGCCGATGTTGTGCTGGCCGTGGGTACGCGCTTTGCTGACGAGACAACCTGTTCTTATCGCAAGGGCGCGGCCTTTAATTTCCCGGACACGAAGCTCATTCACATCGACATGGACGCAGGTGAGCTTGGCAAGAACTACTACGCCGATATAGCTGTGCCTGCAGATTTGTGTGATAGCCTGCGCCGCATTGCCACGCAAGGCAAGTTCAAGAAAAACAGCGCCTATTTGGCTGAAATCACACAGCTGCGGGCAAACTGGTTTACCTATTTGAAAGAGGTGCGCACAAAAGAAACCGAGATGCTCACGATTTCGCAGCTCACTGGCATTCTCAACGAAACACTGCCGGAAGACACGATCATCGCGACAAGTTCTGGCAACACACAGGCACAGCTGTTCCAGGAATATTGCTACCAAAATGCTTACTGCAATCTGACAACCGGTGGGTTTTCCACTATGGGCTGGGCTGTGCCTGCCGCCATGGGGGCAAAACTTGCCGCGCCCGATCAACCTGTGATCGCATTCTTGGGCGATGGCGACTTTATGATGACCATGCAAGAACTCTCAACCATTGCGCAATATGATATTCCAGTTGTAATTGTACTTGCGGACAACAGCGGATGGATGGCCATCAAAGACCTGCAAATTGATGCACTGGGCGGCGAAACAGCTTTTGGCAACGACTTCGCGCCGGGCACGGATTTTGCGGCCATTGCCGAAGCCTTTGGTGTGAAAGCGTGGCGGGCCAACACACAGCAAGGTGTGAAGGATGCGCTCAAGGAAGCCATCGCGTCCGGAAAACCGGGGTTCATTCATATTGATGTTTGCCGTGAGCACCCAAACAGCGGCGGAAAGGCTTTCGGTTGGTGGGATGTGCCAATTCCAACTTATTTAGAAGAAAAACGCGCGGCATATGAGCAGGCAATAGAGGAGGAGCAAGTGTGATGGCGAAGTTGAAATTTGTTTTGGTTGGCACTGGCAGAATTGCAACATTGCACGTGGCGGGTTATAAAGGCCACCCAAGTGCCCAGCTTTGGGGTGTGCAAGATATCAACAAAGCCGCTGCAGAAAAATTTGCACAGGAACATGGTGTGCCGAAGGTATATAACACATACGATGAAATTCTTGCCGACCCGGAAGTGGCTGCGGTGGAACTGCTTATTCCGCACCACCTGCATTGCGAATACACCGTCAAGGCCTGCCAGGCAGGCAAACACGTGAGTGTGCAAAAGCCCATGGCGCTCAACTTGGAACAATGCGACCAGATGATTGCTGTAGCCAAAGAGCACAATGTGAAGCTGAAAGTGTATGAAAACTTTGTGTTTTATCCGCCCTACCAATTTGCGAAAAAGCTGTTGGACGACGGTGAAATTGGCACGCCCAAAGGTATTCGCCTGAAGATGAACAACGCGGGGCTTGCCTCTAATAATGTTCCGATTGATAAAAAAGTCAAGCGCGGCGATGTGCCTGCGGGCGAAAAAGTGCAGAAAACCGGTTGGGAGATTGACCCAAAAAGCTGGTTGTGGCGCTTCAATGAAACGCTGAGCGGCGGCGGGCCTACGGTGTTTGATGACGGCTACCACAAGTTTTCGATTGCGATATATTTGCTAGGCGACATTGAAAAGGTTTGCGCGTGGATTGATAAAACACAGATTATTCCCGGGGTATATAACGACAGCCCGGCAACGATTATGTGGAAATACAAAAGGGACCACCCGCTCTATGGGGTGTGGGATATCATGAGTTCGGAAGAGATGTATGTGCAGAGCAAGTATTACACCTGCGACGAACGCGTAGAAATTACCGGTTCGCGCGGCGTGATTTGGATTACCCGCTGCACGGCTACCATGCTGGAGAATGTAGCTCCGGTTGTGATGTACCGCGATGGCGAGGTGATTGAATATTGGGATATGAAGCACGACTGGGCGGACTCGTTTGAAGCTTCCACGCTTGATTTTATCGAAAGCGTTGTCAATGACCGCAAGCCTGTGCTCACCGGCGAACGTGGGCGCGATGTGATGAAGTTCGCCCTGGCGGCGATGGATTCTTCGAATAAAAAGCAGGAAGTTTATCTTGACGACTACGAAGACAAAGCGTTGTTGAAACAGCGTGGCTTGCTGGGCTCGTTGTTTGGAGGGAAGAAACGATGAAAGCAACTGACTTATACGCACAACTCGAGAAAGACTTCATCCTCCCGCATTTGCACGACGATTTTGCGGATTTTATTCCTAACTTGCACCCTTACATGACCGAAAGTTTCAAAAAGACAAGTATGGGCCTTGTATGTGACTTCGCGGACGAAGTTAACACGGTCTATACGGCAGTGTTTCCGTCTAACCGGGTGATGGAGCAAATTTTCGCCAAAGCGCCGCGCAACGCGATGCTGTTTTTGCACCACCCATCGTGCTGGGAAATGCGTGACGGTAAACTCTTTTTTTATGAAATGGACAACAAATGGGCCGAGGTTTGCAGAAAGTATAGCGTAAGCATTTACGCAATCCATGTACCCCTTGATAACTTCAGCGACTACTCCACTAGCAAAACACTTGCTGATGCACTGAAGCTTGAGATCGTTGAGCCATTTGCAGAATACCACGGCGGGCTTGCGGGCGTAATTGGCAAAACTGCCTGCAAAACAGCACAAGAGCTCAACGAAGTGTTTGGTGTTGCTGTAGGGCATTCTACAAAATTATATCAGTACGGTGATTCGGAAATCCTGGGCGGAAAAGTTGCGGTCATCGCGGGTGGCGGCAGTGACTTGGAGTGTCTACAGGCAGTTACCAAGAAAGGTGTGAGCACGCTTGTCACAGGTATTTCTGTGGAACTTGACACGCACATTAAAACCGCTGCAGCGCATGAATATGCACGCGAATGTGGCATTAATATTTTGGGCGGCACGCATTACTCGACGGAGAAATTCGCTTGCCAGCACATGTGCGACTATTTTAAAAAACTTGGTTTGCGTGCACAGTTTATTGAAGACAGACCAACGCTTGACGATTTATAGAGGGAGAACGTTATGGCAAAGTTTGAATCGTATCTTAATGGTGACTTTAATACAATTCTTAGCGCAATTGAACAGGGTGTAATTCAGGGCAGCGTTTCGGCCACATTGGAGAACGGCAGCAACTATGCAAGCGGTCATTTTCGTTGCGCTGTGCGGGTGTTTGAGCGTCACAGCATGATGAGTAAAAGCCGTGTGAGCATGAACGTTACGTTGATGGACGATGGCCAACGGTTATTTCTTTCAGCTATCACGGCAGGAGGAAGCGCTGCGATGTTTTTTAAGATCAACACATTTGGCGAAGAAAACTTTTTGCGGGAAATAGAGCGTGTTGTATCAGGGTTTCGCTAATGGCAAAATGAAAGGAAAAACATATGAAAATCGCAGTAATCAACGAAGTAAGCGCGTGCGACAAAAATGGCGCAATCCTTCAGGCATTGAAAGAGAGTACCAGCGCTGAAATCTTTAACATTGGTATGAGCGAAAGCAGTGATGCTCCGGAGCTCACATACATTCACACGGGCCTGATGGCGGCGCTCACGCTCAATAGCGGCAAGGCAGATATGGTCATCGGAGGCTGCGGCACAGGGCAAGGATTTATGATCAGCGCTATGCAATACCCAGGTGTGTTTTGTGGACTGATTGATAACCCGCTTGACGCATGGCTGTTTTCGCAGATCAACGCAGGGAACTGTGTATCGCTGGCGCTTAACAAAGGATTTGGCTGGGCGGGCGATATCAACCTGCGCTATATTTTCGAGAAGCTGTTCGCAGACTCTGCCGGGCAGGGTTACCCACTGCACCGCAGCGACAGCCAGGCCGCCAGCCGCGCGGCGTTGCAACACATCGGAAGCGTCACCAAAAGAAGCATGGATGAAATCTTGCGAAATATTGCCTCTGAAGTTGTCAGCCGCGTGATGGAGCACAGAGCCTTTGCAGAATTTATGGAATAGGGAAAATGATTCCTATAGTTTTAAAATGGCAAGTATGATCATTTTTGAAGTTGCTTGGAACAAATTATGATGTTTCAAAGAGTGGAAATCTTTCCAAAAATAAGAATTGTTTTATTTCTTTATGAGTGCGTTTATTTGCAGAAAAAGCTTGACAAACGCTCCACCTGCTGTTATAATAATAAACAGTTTTTGCGAGAGTGGCGGAACCGGCAGACGCGCACGTTTGAGGGGCGTGTGGTTAATACCGTACGGGTTCAAGTCCCGTCTCTCGCACCATATACAAGGACACCGTTTGATACAATCAAACGGTGCTTGTTTTTTGGCTAACAATCAAACGGCTCGAAACATGCCGAAAAAAGGCCGCAGATAAGCGTGATTCATGCGCATATCTGCGGTATTTTATCGCTTTTCAGACAGTATCTCCACCACAGCCCCGTCGCGGAACGCAACCGCCAGCCGCCCATCGTCGTGCACGGTCACGCGATCCACAGTGATGTACCAAAGTTCCTCGTCGAACTCGGTCACGATTTCGTCCTGCTGCTTGAGCGTGGACAAGAACCGCGTGATGTTCACGTGCTTGATTCGGCGGTTGGAACGCTCTTTTTGTATTTCCTCCAGCCGCGCGGTGGCCGTGTTGTAGCGCTCAACCAGCGCACCGTGTCGCATATTGTACTCGTCTTGATTTTGTGCCACGCGGGCATTTTCCTCAACGGCTTTGCGGGTGAGTTCGGCAACGACTTCGCATTCCTGTTTGAGGGCAGCGGCCTCGCTGTCAAGAGCCGTGGTGTCGGTGAGCGTTTGTAATATTTCATCATAGGCCGCAAAAATCTCAGCGCGGTTGTCAAGCTGTCGATTAAACGCCGTGAGAAAGGCCGCCTGCACTTGCTCCTCTTTCACGCTGGTACTGGGACATTTTACTCCTTTTTGACCCCTGGCATATTTTTTGTTGCACTGCCAAATCACCCGGCGATATTTCGAGGTGCTGTGCTGAACGCGCGGGCCGAACAACGCACCGCAGTCGCCGCAGAAGATTTTCCCCGAAAGCGGATGGGTGCTCACAGTCACTTGCCCACTGGCCTCGCGGCGTTGGAACTCGGCTTGCACAAGGTCGAACAGCGCGGGCTCGACGATGGCCGGATGGCTGCCCTCAATGAAAAATTGCGGGAGCTCGCCCTCGTTAATTTTCGTTTTCTTCGTGAGGAAATCGGTCGTAAAACCCTTTTGCAGCATGGCATTTCCGGCGTACTTCTCGTTTTGCAGGATGGAAATGACTACGTTTGAGCGCCACGTTTTCTTGCCGCCGGGCGTGGGAATGCCCTCATCGGTGAGCAAGCTGGCGATGAAGCTCGCCGACTTGCCGTACAGGAACAGGCGGTAGATGAGCCGCACAATTTCGGCTTCCTCGGGCACGATGACCGGTTGGCCATCCTCGCCTTTCTCATAGCCGAGAAACTGCTTGTAGGGCATGGAAAACCGGCCTTCCTCGAAGGCGCGGCGCTTGCCCCAAGTCACG
>Ga0131853_10024551_pt1 | contig 10874 bp, 10 predicted proteins | sample TergutLab28metaG_FD_92764 | JGI IMG/M metagenome (GOLD analysis project Ga0131853, IMG submission 92764) | Labiotermes labralis P1 segment gut microbial communities from Petit-Saut dam, French Guiana - Lab288 P1 (version 2) (version 2) | ecosystem: Host-associated > Arthropoda: Insects >... | reverse complement strand
CTCAAATTTATTTTTGGAATAAAACTTTACATGTTTCGGACAGTTCCTCTGTCCATCATCAGGAGTTTTTCACTGTACACACAGCAATGGTATATGTCATACAGGTTTGCTGACAGCTTGCGATCAGCAGGATCAGGACGGAGATACGCTGTTACTGTCGGACCAAACGAGGTGGGCTGCTTGCATTGAGGACGGAAACGTTCAGTTTACAAAATGCATGTTTCTTTGTGAATACAAGGGGATAGAGAATGCATAGGAAACGCGCTGCACTTACTGATTTTTATGATAATCATCAAGGCATTGAGCAAGAGCGTGTCTGTACATTACTGCATGGGACCTGGTTTATACCCTTCATACATTTTGTCCTACTTAACCGTCTTAAGGGCAGCGGGTGTGCTCGCGACGTCACTCTTTTGTGCTCCCCTCCCAACCCTGCACTTAGCTGGCCGAACTGTATACCACGTGACGCAATCCAAAATCGTACTTGTCAATTTCGTACAAGCTATAATAATAATAATAATAATAATAAACAAACGGAACTAGATGAAGCAAATAGAGGCATCAGTTACCTACTTGCTCTAATACCGGTAAAGTAGAAGAAAAAGGAGGACTCCTTGAATTTTGCACCCACTGCAGTAACCCACGAATTAATTAGCTTCAGTGCTGCGGTTAGTTAGCTTGGTGCTATTGTTAGTTAGCTCAATGCTGTTGTTAGTTAGCTCTGTGCTATTGTTAGTTAGCTCTGTGCTATTGTTAGTTACCTCAGTGCTGTTGCTAGTTAGCTCAATGCTGTTGTTAGTTAGCTCTGTGCTATTATTAGTTAGCTCTGTGCTATTGTTAGTTACCTCAGTGCTGTGGTTAGTTAGCTCTGTGCTATTGTTAGTTAGCTCAGTGCTTTTGTTAGTTAGCTCTGTGCTATTTTTAGTTAGCTCAATGCTGTTGTTAGTTAGCTCTGTGCTATTGTTAGTTAGCTCTGTGCTATTGTTAGTTACCTCAGTGCTGTTGTTAGTTAGCTCTGTGCTATTGTTAGTTAGCTCTGTGCTATTGTTAGTTAGCTCTGTGCTGTTGTTAGTTACCTCAGTGCTGTTGTTAGTTAGCTCAGTGCTGTTGTTAGTTAGCTCTGTGCTATTGTTAGTTAGCTCAGTGCTGTTGTTAGTTAGCTCTGTGCTATTGTTAGTTAGCTCAGTGCTGATGCTAGTTAGCTCAGTGCTGTTATTAGTTAGCTCTGTGCCATTGTTAGTTAGCTCAGTGTTGTACTGTTGTTAGTTAGGTCAGTGCTGTTGTTCTGTCTGACTATTGTGAAAGTATTTTTTATTATTGTGACGCAATTAATTATTCAACATGGCTGCTAATTTTCCTTTTTAGAGTGTGCCTGTCTGTCCAGCCGTAACGCCGCAACATGAACGATTATCGTTTGTACGGTTGCAAGGACCACTCGTTGCATTATCTGCCCTGAGGAATTACAAAAAAGGTAACAGGTCACTATCTCGCTTTGTTTCTGCAGACCAATATCTTGCAGTTGCAGTAACTAGTGCAAGATGTTACAGAGTGCCATTGCATGCCTGATTAATATTTAGTTCTTGGCTACAGACAGTGCGAGTGTCTGTTGAGGCACTAACAAGTTAGGAAATTAACGCACACTGTAGCACTACTAGCGCTGTTGCTCCTTTTTGTCACGTGATGTCAATAATCACCAGATTTAACGCGGATATGAGGAAAGGGTGAGAAACGCGCGTTTTGTTTTTCTGTATAATGTTTATTTGAAATATTCTCCTCTGTTTTGTTTTTTTGTATTTTTTCTTCTCTCTCTCTCTCTCTCTTTTGCGTATTGCAATTCGTATTTTGTCAGTTTCTCTCCAACTGCGCACACAGACGCCAGTACGCACTCGTTTTGAACGCGTGTGTTCTTGTCCGATATCAAAGAAATCTGGAATGTGTCGGAAGTTTTTGGCAAAACGCCACAGTATCAAGTTCACCTGAAAATCTCGAGCTGCCGCATGCAGATCCACGGTCTGCGTTCTGGCATGTGGCGCCGCCGCATTGGACATCACTCAGTGCTGTGGCGCCACAGTTTCTCAACGGAGACTCCAGCCACACGGTGCGGAAGCTGACAACATGCAAGAAGGAGCTGAGTTTCGCTTGGAGCCCTTCTAAAACCAAATTCATAACGATGTTTCAGCACTGGAAACCAAGCATAATTATGGTCACAAAAATAAGCCATATGCTGTATTTTGTGGGCCGGGATAGCTCAGTCGGTATAGCGACTCGCTACGGGCTGGACATTGCGGGGATCGAATCCCGGCGGGGGCGAGATTTTCCGCACCCGTCCAGACCGGCCCAGTGGTCCACCTAGCCTCGCATACAATGTATATCGGGTCTCTTTCCCGTGGGTAGAGCGGCCCAGGCGTCATATCAACCACTCACCCCCATCAAGCGCTGAGGTTAAAGAAACAGTAGAGCTATACCTCTACTTGCTGGACGGTCCGGGGATCGAATCCCGGTGGGGGCGAGATTTTCCGCATCTGTCCAGACCGGCCCTGGGGCCCACCCAGCCTGGTATACAATGGGTATCGGGTCTTTCCTGGGGGTAAAGAGCGGCCGGGGCATGACGCTGACCCCTAACCCCCTTCTAGTGCCTGGTCAAGAAAGAGTAGAGCAATACCTCTACTCCCCTTCTGGGTCCTCATAGCCTGTTCTAGGGTGAAGTGTAACAGTTATACGGTATTTTGCAGTATTTGTACAATCTGCATGTATTGGGTTAAAGTTTAGTTGTCAAGTGTTTATTGTCAAGGGGTGACAGCCCTTATTGCGAGCCGGTTCGCCGACCGCTGTTATACACGTCACAGTAAGTGGTATACCAAGCTGCTGCGTAATAACTTAACAGATGTGACCGCAAGCCGAATAACAGAGCCCTGCCAGCAGAGGGTTGGCACCCCTAGGCTAAATTTTCCTCTCTAGGCGCGACTTAATCGGTGTGCTTGTAGTTAGTTTTGTTTGGCAATGCGAGCGCAAATAACAGATGTTTGTCAAAGATTGTCTTTGTTAATTCGGGGTTGTTTCATTGCACTGTGAAGTCTGACGTAGCTCGGAGGGTATCAACAGGCTGTGCTCAATAGAAGTACACAGGGCAAAGACTAACGGCTTGTGCTGTTCTTACAAATGAGGCTATGGCGACTGGGCCATTGCGATAGACCAAATTATCCACAAAGACCATCAGAGTAAAGTAATACGCTGCTGTATGTATGATAGAGCGCTGGTCAACAATAAGGAATTTTGGGGTTTTCTTCGCCACGTTGCCCAACAAACTGCCCAACCAATCCCAGACAGGCGACCTTGTAATTAAATGTTAATGTAAAATTATTTTTTGTTTTTTTATTTTTATGTATATACCTTGCATGTTTATTGTTCATTATTTATTTGGACCAACAAATTATAACAATGCAAGTGGTCTTAGAAGAAAAGATGAAAGTGGGGTGAAAGGGGTGAAAGTTTTAGCAGTGGTCGGCACCACCATGTCAAAGAGATTTTGGGACACTGGGGTCCGGTATGTCATAAAAGGTGAAGAGATATACAAGGACAAAGCCACAGGCCTTGGAGTTCGAGGAAAATAGCATATTGTGGTCAGTTGTTTTCAGACCTTTACTTAGTGAGGAATCAAAGAAAACTCTGTATGTGCCGCTATATGTTTGTGTAAAGGCAGTGTACTGGTGATGCTTTATGAGCAATAAGTAACTTGTGCAAGGATTAGAAGAACACAACATAAGTAGATTAAATTAATAAGTGACATCTTCATTAATGGCAAACCCCATTAATACCTATCCAAATACCGCTATGCTAGTCCCTGGCTACCTTGAACCTACCACGTATATTCCTTGAGATTAGACACGCTCACCGCTGTAAAGATTAGCAGGCCGATCCTCATACCTCATGTTACCCATATTACAAACGAGGTGTGGAGCCGAATAATCTAGCCAAGGAAGAAATCAAGGATCGGTTATAAAATGTATATATATGTATATATATATAACTGTTTTGTGCATTTTAATATCTTATAACTTTAACAAACGCAATATCAAAACTCCCTGAAGATGGTGCAGAAGCACTGAAACATGTAGGAGCGTTTGTGATATAATTTAATATTTCAATATATGCATATTGCATTTGCAGGTACAAATAAATAATATAGTTTATGCGGGAGTTAAAAATAATCCCCCTCCATTCCCCCTCTCTCTGCATTCTACAGTACAAAGGTCCACAGATTTTCCAAAAATGTAGAAGCCACCTCAAAATTCTGGGCGCCAGAAAAGTGACATACAGCAGGTTTCATACTGAGGCGCCACAGTACGAAGTTGAAGTCATCATGGCGACCTCGGGGTGCGGTATTTGTGTAGTCCTGCCGTAATGCTTGGACGTGGGTGTGGCAGGTTTTGAAGCAGGGTGCTGGGGAGAATATTTGGAGGTAGGAAGGGAGAAGAGGCAGGGGGATGGGGACAATTTCCACGAGTTTTACTTGTCACAATTGTGAGTTACGGTGGTGCAGATGGGTTGTATGTCGCAGCCGTGAGACACGTTGGAATTTCTTAAAAACTGTAGTCAGAAAGCCAAATGGAGTAGACTTTGTTTTGTATGGAAGACCTGGCCGTAGCTGTGATGACTTCAAGCAATGTGTTGTCAGGGTAAAGGTAAGAGTACAGCAATCCCATTACAGGCCTGAACAGGTCCTCAGGATTCCAGTAGGTCGAGGCTCCCAGATTTCAAAATAGTCGGCACATGAAGGTGGTAAGTTTGTCAGCCCTACGTACCGGCCGCCTTTACCCCTCAGGAAATATTCCTGGTACTCATTTCTGTTAGAGGCTGAGTCAACCCCAGGGCCATAGTGCGGCCAGAAGGATTATGTTAAAAATTCCAATGACACCATCGGGAATCGAACCCGCGACCTTCTGACTTGTAGCGCAGTGCATTAACCAGGGAATGGATTAATCTGGCTCAAGGTAAGAACCGTCTTCGGATTCTGTAACAGGCGGGCACTTACCCCAGTAGTGTGGTGACCGTTAGCTTCTCAAAAAGGACTCTACTCCATGGTGCGTTGCTGTAAGAACCGCACAGCAAATGTAAACACTTGTGCAGGCACGTCAAGACACAGTGCTGATGTCGGCTGATCATCCACATTCATTTGATGCTGATACTAAACAGCTGTCCCTTAACATCATGCTGCGTAGCCTTAACGTCATGGGTACACTAAAGCTGCTCTGTTTTTGTGTGGTACTATACCTTGTTAGCGTCTTGAATAAGGGAGTCATCGGCACTGGCATGCTTGCATAGACTGCTATTATTATTATTATTATTATTATTACTGTTATTTGCTGTCATGTTATGCAGGATATTTACAAATACGTGTGGGCCCGGTAGCTCAGTCGGTATAGCGACTGACTACGTGCTGGACGGTCCGGGATCAAATTCCAGTGGGGAAGACATTTTCCTCCCGTCCAGACCGGCCCTGGGGCCCACCCAGCCTCCTGTAAAATGGGTACCGGGTCTTTTCCGGGGGTAAAGTGCGGCCAGGGCGTGCTGCTGAACACTCACCCCCTTCTAGTGCCGCGGTCATGGAATAGTAGAGCTATACCTCTTCCCACCCTCTGGGTCACACCGGGCCTGTAACGGGATCACTGTACCTTTTATTTACAAATACGTAACTGAAGTAAACCACTAACAGAAATACATATATATATATATATATACATATATATAAAGCAACACAAATTTATTACATATATATATATATATTTTTTAAAGAACAAAGCAACGACATGTGAACGAGATCTCGTAATTTTGAGGCGTTTCCAACCGTGTATTAAGACCCCTTAAGATACAACCTGAAGATGGCTTCATGAAAGCCGAAACATGTAGTTGTGTTCTTCGGAATATATATTTTATGTAATAAAGTATATATATAAGTATTTATTTATTAATCACTGAAAACACAACGGGGTTGATCTTTAGGTGCGTCATCCCTGCTGTGTTTATGAAAATTAGGGGTCACGCCACATGTCCAGCCGTTCACATTCATTCCGGCTAACTGCACCCGAACTGACACATTCTCGACCAGACAGGCTAAGGATACTTGGTCCAAACGTATATTGTCACAATCATAAATACAACCATTTCTGAAACATCCATGTAGCCGCCACAGACGTACAAACGCTTCACAGCCCCTTCAGACATTCCCTTGCTTTCCACTTAGCACGTACTAACCCCACCTAGTTTTCTCACCACGCATGGAGTGTGCTTCTTATACATATACAATTTAACACAGTGCACGTCTTGTAGACATAAAGTACAACTTATTTATATTAATATACAGGGTGTCCCACTCGCTACCGAACCCGGCATTTCTTTAATAATTTTACCACTAATGAGGATATTGCAACGAAATTTGAAGCCGACTACAGACACATTCCTCTTCATTTCTCACACAACGAACGTACTCCTGTTCAAAATTCGTTGCAATATCTTCAGTGGTATTAGAATTATTAAAGAAATGCCGAGTTCGGTAGCGAGTGGGACACTCTGTATATGCATTAAATTCCATGTACTTTACGCATGGGAGATACTATTAGTTCAAAATGGATAAACCAACTTTCAACGAGATCTCGTTGAAAGTTTAGAATATGCACCTCTACCAATAATCATACACTGTACAGTTTTTCCTCATTATACATTTTTGTGACCTGATGATGGCCCATAGTGGCCGAAACATGTCGTCGTCAGCTTTATAAACAGGATGCAAAGACAGTTGTGTTTTTACGTACCTATCCCTTCCTAACAACGGGGGTGCCTCAACTAAAAAAATGAAACAAACCGTGTTGCCACGTCACACAGTGTTGCAAATATTCCGTCGTTACAGTTTGTGGATATGTAATGTTATGTTAAATGTTTCGTACTTTTACAACAACATTTTTCTAAGTATGTTTGAAGTGCCCAATATTGCTGTTTTCTGTAATTTCTTCATATCGTGCTTGCCCGGTATGTTGTTCAGGCATTTTCTGAATGATTTTGAAATGGTTCCAGTTGCCCCTGTAATTAGTGGTATCACTTTTGTTTGTACTTGCTACATACGCTGTATTTATAATGTGACGACTTTGTGTTTTAAAAATTTTTCGTCTTCCTTCTGGATCACATTTTTACCTTTTGAAACTGCATCGTCTATTGAGAATTTTACATTTCTCTCTCTAGTCTGAATGATCGCCCTTTAGTCCGTGTCTCTCCTTTGTTGAGTGGGTTAACATTTGATGTAACATTTGGTGTAACATTTGATGTAACATCGGACACTGTAGGAAGATGCCCGCGCCATTACGCGCGTATCTCTAGCATATTTTCGAAAAGTTTTATCACAGCGAAAAATGTATCGGACAAACCAACAACCAACAAGTACACAATTCGTAAATCACAAATAATTATTGTTCAGATCATCCCAGAATCGTCAACCTTCTCGGCCATCTTCAGAGGAACAGGAAGGCAGTTTGCTGTGGGTGGCGGAAGAGGCCGGAACATGTGGCAGTCCTTAAAAAATAAATTAATTTGTGCTTTATAAATTTGTGTACTTTGTTTGTTGATTCGTGGGTAAGATTTGATTACACTTTAAAAATATATCACGAAGTCTCGGACAAAATTTCTAAGGCAAAAGTAGGCATTACGTCATATCACTGAATTAAAACTTTCGTTATTTTTAAAAGAGGTTTCTAAAATATAGATGCAGTAACAGAAAACAAAGTGTCAGAATTGTCACGCTAGGCAAAGTTTGTTATTGTGGTTTGTTTATGGCTATCTGATAGCCAAAAATGTGTGGTCATGAAGCCTATTTAATAATCTGTAGTCAATAGTCAGTAGCCAATAGTTTACTGAGTTAGTATTTCGTTAAGTAAGCATGTCCAACCATCACGAGGATTTTGGGGTGTATAGCTTCCACTGTGTTTAATCTCATGTTTTGCCACCACCACCAATACTATTACTACTACCACTACTAGTAGTAGTAGTAGTAGTAGTAATAGCATGCACTTCACTGCTACCAGTAATATACTGCCTTTACCTTCCTCTTCATTCCGTTACTACTGAACATTTCTCTACCCCCACCCCCCCTTCCCCAACGAGGGCTGTTTGTTTCTGTAACACACCAAGTTTACTTTTCTGTGTGACTGTAATTTTAAAATAAACATTTTACGACATTTTTGACTGCTTTGTTTTTGTACAGCGTATTGTTTGTTCTGTGCCAGATCGTCAGCTACATACGCCCATAGCTACATACATTCATAGCTATATACATCCATAGCTACATACATCCATGGCTACATACATAAATACATAGCTACATACACCCATAGATACGTACATATTCTTCTGTCTATTCTTTCGGTTCCAAAAATATGAAGTCTACTGGTTTAGTCTGTGCTGGTGGCGCAACTTAATCGCTCGCCAGTCGCTGTAACCCCCTCTTCAAAAATACGCGTTTGAAAGAGACGAGGATTTCACAAGCCAGTTTGGCGACAGCGGCTGTGGGCGTGGGGTCATTGCAGTGGGGCACATAAATATATATCATTATGGGGTCACCATAACTGTGATAGGGCACACTTGGATAATTTAGTTTTGTCGAAAGAGATAAGTGTGGGTCACGTTCATGTGTCGTCAGAACGTTCTGTCACGCAAAGCCGTGGCAGTTTAAGAAAAAACAATCTAGGAAGTATGTGGACTTGCTATTTGGGGGGGGGGGGGGGGGGAGGGGGGAGGGAGGTTGCAGCTTCGACTGCGTGCGGGAGGATACAGCCACGGACAGCGAAAGGGAGCCAGCAGTAAGGAGAGAACGATGAAACAAGACAGAGACTAAAATGTAAAAAAGGAAAAGATGAAAGAAAATAATGAAGAATATAGACAGAACGAAAGAAAGATGAAGAAACTGAAGAAAGGAAAAGAAAAATGCGGGATAAAGGGAGCGGGCGGACACTTAGAGAATAAAGAAGTAAAGAGAAGGGAATGATAAATTGAAAGGAATTAAAAATACAAGAAAAAGAGACCAAAAAGGCACACAGATATCTGCACATAACATTGCTTGAATGTTGGTTACCTATTTGGCCGGACAGCCAGAATCAATTGAAGCCTCGCCGGGGGTAAAGCTGTACCTCCATTCCACCATCCGCATTAATGGAGTGGTGATTCATTAATCACAGGACAATTTCACCTTCTAAGTCGCATTTTAGATAAACCCAGTTCGATTCTTCACTGGTGTTGCTCACGTGTCGCACCATCCCTTCAGGCAGTTACTGTGGCTGCCGTATGCAGAATCCCTTCATAATCACCCTGTATATCGACGTTGCATGCGGGCTTTTGTTTAAGAAACCAAGACCGAGCATGGCATGTCCTTGTAGTACTACAGAGTTGGCAGTTTTGTGTCTTCTGCAGTTGATCAAATATCAATCATGGGGGAATTGGAAAATGAAACGCTATCTGAAGTTCTCAGCAGTTACAATTGTGATGGCGACGAACACTTTAATTTGTGGTTTTTGTATTTTGATGTGACGTAGTTAACGATGGAGTTGGAGGCAGTATATACTTCAGAAACACCAAGACATTTATACCAGGGTGTACGATGTCACGCTGAGGACCGCGGAATTATAAGCTTCCAAAACAGAGGTGACCATTGGTGATCGCACGTACCCCAGAAGTCTGTAATTTAAACCATGGATCGGCAAAGTTTTTTAGAGATAGGAAAGTAAATATTTTAGGCTTCGCGGTCCAAGAGGGCATGGTCAAGTCAAAGTTATATACAGGATCAAACAGCAACAGCTGCACAGGTTGTGACGACATCAAGAGTAATGACGACTAATTTGTTTATTAACATTAAATACACGAGTTTATGTATAGAGATACAACAAATGTGGAACATTAAATGTGTGTTAATAAAAATCCAAACAGATGTAACAGTATGCAGATATTTATTTACTGCAAAGTCACTCTACATATTTCGGGTGTCACAGCACCCATCATCAGGAGTACTAAAAACTGCAACCGCAGCCTCCGGTACAGGTCATAATATCGGTACAGCTACTTCCCTCCAACGTGGTCCAATCGGGCCACGTTGGAGGGAAGTAGCTGTACCGATGTAGAATGACTGTGCAGTAAATAAATGTCTGCATACTGTTATATCTGGGTGGGTTTTTATTAACATTGAATTACGATGTACGGAACCATAAGTTAAAAAAAATGTTTATTTCTTTTCACCTTATTTGCAAAATCCCTTTCAACACAGTATCTCTCCAGCTGTATGATTTTGAACGATAACAGATAGAAAAAGAAAGAAAGAAAGAAAATTGCCAGGGCTGCAAAACTGTTAGACTTTCAGACACAGTAAGGGCGAATCCTTTATAACCCTTGCAAAAGCCTACGGAGATAATAAGAAAGAATGCTAAAAACAATACATGGTAAACTGCGCTCTGTGCTCAGTTTGCTGTGAAGTCATTAGGAACGGACTGCTGATTCAAAAGCTTCATAATCGCAGGCAGGCCGGATAAATTGAATCCTCTGGCCAGATGCGGCATGCGGCCCGTAGTTTACCTTCTCGTGATCTAAACAATGTGCAGAGTGTTTCAGTCTGTTGGTTAAAGTTAAGGTACGGAAACCTTTGAGACCGCTTATGGACCTCAGTCTTTAACCCTTTAAAAACCAGTGGTCACTATATGTACCACCAGCTGTAGCATTCCAATATTCTACGTTCTGCCCACACAGTGTATTTATGTGTTTTGTGTGGATCTGAGAACAAACAGCGATTATTTCCCTATACAGCATTAACTGGCTGGTTTTTATAACCGAGACGGAGTGTGTTTACT
>Ga0131853_10024549_pt1 | contig 10875 bp, 9 predicted proteins | sample TergutLab28metaG_FD_92764 | JGI IMG/M metagenome (GOLD analysis project Ga0131853, IMG submission 92764) | Labiotermes labralis P1 segment gut microbial communities from Petit-Saut dam, French Guiana - Lab288 P1 (version 2) (version 2) | ecosystem: Host-associated > Arthropoda: Insects >... | reverse complement strand
GCTTTTTGATTTCCGCGTGGTCTCTCATTACCGACCTCCCCCTGTTTTACTAACAACTTCACCCATTGGTGAGCCACACCCGTTAGTGCCAAAAGTATCTTAATATGATGTACTCGATTGGCGCTTCTTTATTGACATCATTTCCTGATCAAAGTTCACTATTCTCCTTATTTAGTCATATTTATGAAGTCGCCCGGGGAATTACAGGGTCTCAGGCAGGAAGCCTGATGCATCGAGCTGCTGTATGCAATCTTACAAAGTTCTCTTGTGGTTTACCACTTCTTCTTGCAGATTTCTAATTGAATAAACACTCTTCCCACAACTTCCCTTTAACTCCACGTGCGATATATGACTTAGTTACTAAATTCTATATACTTGAATTTATACAATTATTAATAATCAATAATATATCAACTTAAGTCCATTAAAGGTTAACAATAATAATAGCCTTTACATGGGGCTCATAACAATAGCAACGAGATAGATTATGTTATGATCATTACGTTATGGATATTAGGCTAATTTATGAAGAATATTTCATGGAAATTAGGTTATGTTAAGGCATTACTTTAGGCTATGGATATTAGGTTAGTTCATAAACGGAAGTTTAAGGGGACTTAGTTTAGGTTTAGTTATTTTCCAGACATAAGTTTAGGTTAGGTTATGGACATAAGGTTAACTTAAGATAAGTTTGGTTAGATTATAAACGTTAGGTTATGTTAGGTTATAGACATAAATTTAGGACAGGTTGAGTTATGAAGAGAAATTTCGAGGTCTTAGGTTTTGGACATAAGTTTAGTTTAGTTTAATCTACGAACGATAATCTAGGAATTAGGAGAGATTAAGTTATGGACATATAAATAGGTTAGGTTAGAAACATAAGATTATGTGAGGTTATGGACATAAGATTAGTTTCTGTTATGTTTGGTTGGATAATACACATAAGATTAGTTTACGTTGGTTTAGGTTATGTTATTGACACAAAAATAGGTCAGCTTACGTTAGGTTAGTGGAGACGCGTCTACACTAATCTAAAGTAAGCTAACCTAATTTTGTGTCGATAACCTAACCGAACTTAACCTAATTTTATTTATATAACACAACCTAACCTCACATAACCTAATCTTATATCCATAACCTAACCTAATCTTATGCCTCTAACCTAACCTATTCTTATGTCCATAACCTAAACTATCCTAAATCCTGTACTATCGTTCATAGCCTAAAATAAACTAATGTCTAAAACCTAAGACCTCGAAACTTCCGTTCTTAACCTAACCTAGCATTAACTTATGTCTACAACTTATCCAAGCCTATCTTAAGGTAACTTTATATCCATAACCTAAGCAAAACATATGTACATAAGCTAACTTAACCTTACCTAAGTGCCCTGAAAATTCCGTTTATGAACTAACATAATATGCATGACCTGACGTAATGTCTTAACATAATTTAATCTCCATAATCTATTGTTCATAACTTAGCATAATGCCCATACCCTAATTTCTATAAGCTAAGCTAATTCGTTGTCTTATCATAGTGGATCAAATTCGAAACAAATATCTTTCTAATATAGAGTCTTAAATTTTCGCTACAGTAGTTTAAGTTTAGTTTCAAACAATTTAATATTAAAACTATTTTTTATACTATGAATGTACATGTGCTGAAATTCTGTACAGGTTTTGAAGGCTCACAACATAGTAGAAATATAACTATACGTTTCTTAACACTGAATTAGAAGGGTAGTGGACTACAACGTTTCGAACGTTCTTTATCTTTATCTAAATTTGTGTCGGTTGAGTCATAGGATCTGATTCGACATGTACAAAGATTCGCTCATTGTACCGTCAAACATGTAGAAAGTTGGTATCACTAGTCACTTTATTATTCTGCTCAATGGGAAATGCTATAATGCCTTCGTGTACGATAGCTTCTTTTAAAGTTTAAGAAACTTTGCGAAGTTTGGCTAAAATGAACCAGTAAGTTGCTGGTTACTTGTGAAATGATATGTATTGATACCTCATCAAAAATTTAGGGCTGCTTCCCTTAAACTACGAAGTTCATAAATATGTTTCTTTTGCGACAATCACGAATTCTCCTACCTAATTAGATACAAAATATCTCGTCTTGTTCTCGTGTGTAGTCTGTCTGATTAACCTTAGTGTGTATGACTAGCAATCTCGCTACCTACGTTTCCTCACAACCTTCGTAGATGAAATCCTATGTTATATTTACCCACTAACCTATCTTCGTTCCGCATGGGTAGCGTACTTTCCGCATAATCTCTGTTCTACATGCACAGTCCGTACGCCATTCATTACTCTTTGCATTACAACCATGGTAGATGACTTCCTATGTTACATTTACCTTAATAATTAACTTCGTTCTGCATGGAGAGCGTATTTTCCGCATAATTTCTGTTCTAAATCATAATTCTTTGCATTACAACGTTACTGAATGGACGACCTATGTTACATTTACCTCCCCCTCAACACCATTCTACACTGTTGGCCTACTCTTCGCTCCGCATGCATGACCGCCTTGAGTCGGTTAATTACCATACACGGCCAACTTTCCACATAATTTCAATTCTATATGCATAACCCATAATTCATTACACTCTGCATTACAACCTTACTGAATGGACTGCCTACCGAAATTTACTTACGCCTTAGCAACGTTCTACACTATTTTAGCCTACTCTTCGTTCTGCATGCACGACAGCGTTGAGTGAGTTAATTACCATACACAGCCTACTTTCCAGATAAGATGTATTCTACATGCAAGGCGAATTCTTTCTTACACTTTCTATTACAGACCTACTGAACAGACTATCTAATTAAATTTACCTCCGCCTTAACAATAGTCTACCCTGTTCAACTAATATTCGCTCTAGAGGCAATAACGCGTTTTGTCATTTAATTATCATAAACAGCCTACTTTCCACATATTCTGTATTCTACATGTATAACACATACGTCATTGCTCTTTGAATTACAACCTTACTGGCCGGACTGCCCACATTACATTTACCACTGACTCAAAGCCGTGCTACATGACAAACTTAATAGGTACAGTATCGGAACGCCTTTAAAATAAAACATGGTAGCGATATTAGTTAATACTTGTAGGACAGATTTCAATTCCCGACGTGCAATTAGAATTTTTCATTTATACAAAATCCTTCTGATCGCGGTATGGCTCTTAAGTTCGGTCACAAATACGTATCAGAAATATATCCTAGGAGTTAAAGACGACTGTTGCAAAGGGTTAAAAACCTAACCGCCAACCTGTGCTACATTCTTGAAATCTAAGAGAAATGGGATTTAGTGTGTTTGCCATGTTTTATTCCACAATTGATTAGGCCAGAAGGGCGAAAGTAACAAGAATATAAGTGGTCCATTAACGCTAATGGACCAGCCTGAGGAATGTACACGTTTCTAAGTGTGTTTGCTTTTTTATCGGTGTAAAGGAATATTAATGTGTTTAGCCTGGGGCTTGAACAGATATACTCAGTAAGCTACTCGACTACGTAAACGAAGATTACGACCGCATCAGTTGATAACTAGCTATCGAAACCTGTGCGTGAAGTGTAAGTCGGGTGGCAACTTTGTGAGTGTACCGCCAGCACCAAGTATAAACCTAAAACAATTAAACTTGAAAAGTGAGGTTGAACTTTGGTAAATACATGAAACCTGGCGTGTACCCTTCATGGATGCAAATCAACTGGCAGCCGCTGGATTTTACTTAACAAACCAAAGTAATATTGTTCGTTGTGTTTTTTGTGGAGTGGAAATAGGCTACTGGACGGATGGATACGATGCCTTGAAGGAACTTCAGGAATGGAGTCCATCTTGCGGGTTCATGAAGGGGTTTGGGTTTAAACATTTCTATTTTTCTAACGACCGATCAGAAAAAATATATCAACAGCCTACACGTGCCCGCGACATGTGCAGAACTCATAACTAGTTAAGTCCAAATTTCCTACAAGAACGCAGTAAGTACTACTATTTGATTTCTTGATTTGTTATGATTGTGTCTTTTATTACTCCGCCCTAATTTTCAATATTCATTTACAACTACAATTCCCAGAACTTTAAAACACGTGAAAACCCAAAATAATTTTAGCCAATGGCACGGCCAACTCTAACCTGAATTCGGAAGACTCAACACTCGAATGCAGTTTTTTCACATATGGCTTGATTTGTCCATTCAAAACGCTAACGATCTAAGTGAAGGTGGAGTATTTTATACTTCTAAAGTACTTTTTAAAAAACCTGTTTATTACAAAAACAAATATTATTCTCGAAGAGCCTACTAACATGTAATTCTTTTTGTTACGGGAGGAAAACACCACACAATATGTCTCCATTCTTTGTTGTTCTAAAGATTGGGAAATTACTGGGTCAGTTTGCCGGAAGCATGCAAGATGGAGTCCTAAATGAGATTATATACTGCATATAAAAAGCCCTGCATTGTATTATTCGTTGCTTCTCTAACAAAGTAATGTACAGCGATTGTGGTTTGGTAGAGCCGTTCTTATTTCGTATACATTTATACCAGGTAACATTTTCGGTGTGCATGTTCTAACTTGTTTAACCTGAGGCAAACACCGACCCCAGTTTCGGCACTGGCAGCCTAGTCCGCTTTCACATTTCACCATCAAGCCTCGCTGTGGTCAGTCGTAAAAGTTACACACAACGGATTTCCTAAATTTTGGCGACGTTTCGTTCCTTCCAAACTCTAATATCGGACGCTTATGTGAAGACATGAATAGTGTTTTAGGACAGATTGTTTGGTACGATACATTTCAAGTTAAGAACATAAAGTGGTTATGGCTTGTGAAAGATATTGTTACGACCATGAACAGTGATAACGTGTTTTGTGATTCATTTGGTCTGCACAGGAGTTATACGGCCGGTATCCTAAACTCGGTGAAGGAAATTCACTTCTACGTGTTGTGCTGTGATAAGATAAATTACGCAGATTATGTTCAAAAATATATTGCCAGTAAAGAGTACAGTGTTACTTATAAAACGCGTACAGGGGATTATTTCAAGTTATCACCGAGTAATGAGACAATTGCATTATCATTTGAAGCAAGACAGTTTCCAAAACTGCAATCTGAAGTATTATTTGCTCAAAGTGTGCTAAAGAGAATGCGTTTATCGTCTCTTGCCTACGGTATTGTTTGCATCAACAAGCGTTTGACCTACATCACTACTGAAGTACCAACGTCAAGGCATGATTTTGTGTTTGATTTTTTTTGATATTGATTTACAACTGCCCAAGCGACTAGCAAACTGTAAGTTGTTTAAACCAAATTACTCAAAACACCGTTTATGGGACTGTTATCCTGGTTCCACCATCTAATATACTAAACAAACTCATCGTGTGCTTAAAGAGCCCCAGTGCCCTTGTAAATTATGTGTGAAAGATGGACCTGCAATTTTAAAGTCACTATGAGTTAATAAAAGTAGTGAATTTACTTTCTACCCGATCTCTCTGAGGGAAAGAATTCATTGCAAGTGTGTAAAGAGAATATTTTAAAAATTTGTTTGTTTTTAATCACACAAAAGCAAACGTCCGTCGGTTACCAAACCAAACTCTGCTGATTAATTAATATAATTTTATAAACAATAATAAAATCCTACATTTTATATATGTTAATAAATTGAAAATTGTTTATTTATTTTCCATATACTGGGAGAGGATCCTTTAAAAAAGAGACGTTAAAGGCCCAGGATTCGAGCCTAGAATATTTCAAATATTAATCCTGCAATTTACCTCTTCAGCCAACTCTTTTTAGAAACACAAAGTCATTTAAATTTTAATGTAATGTTAGAGCGTCCAGTAGCCGTATTGCAAAATGGTGGACCTTATTAATAGGTATAATTTAAACTAGCGCGCTGGTAGCCATATAGTAAAACGGTGGAGGTTAAACTTAAGTTTATTTTAAAATACAGCGCTGGCCGCCATATTTAAAAATGGCAGAATTTAAAGTTTATTTAGAACAAATTTTAAAATGGCGCTCATTCAAAAAGGTGAAAAACGCCATTTCAAGATTAATGTTAGGTTACAGAAATTTAAAAAATGGCGCTCTTTTAAAATGGCAGATACTAAAGTTAGTTAGCGCTCATTCAAAATAATAGAAGCCGTCAAGTTTCTAGCAAAAGTAGATCATCCACCATATTTCATTACATACTACGTCATTTGTTTATATATGAAGGTTTAAAGTTAAGTAAGGCGCCATACAGCCTTCCATAAATAGGTCATTCACCGTGTTTGCTTACACCCCGTGACCGCCTGGGGCAAGGTCGTCCGCCATATTTGTTCACATATCACGTCGTTTTATTTACATATAAGAAGTTAAAGTTAGGTTAGGCGCCTCACAGTCTCCAGAAATTAGGTCATCCGCCATGTTTGTTTACATCACTTGACAGCCTTGTGCAACGTCATCCGCCACGATTGTTTAAATGTGACGTAATGAGGTCATTGACCCCATTGCCATGTTTGTTTACATCACTTGACCTGTGGCGTCGGAGGTTCAGTTGGTGTGTGGTGCTAAAGTTGTGTGCTTACTACTTACGGCCTTTAATCCCGAGTCAAATGGCCGTTTAGAAAGGAGCAATAGTTTATTAATGGAATATTTACGACACAACTTGCGCGAACAGTGGACCAATTGGGATGAGTGTGTCCCGTACGCAGTTTTTGTATATAATACTATCATGCACACGGTCCCGGCATTCACTCTTTTTGAATTAGTGTAAGATTTCAAGTCCGAAGTACTGTCGGCCCTCGGAGAAACTCTTAATATGCAGAAATTTTATGGAGATTATTTGGCCGAATTAAGGGGAAGGTTAAAATCGGCTCATGAGTTCCCAGAAAAAAGCTAATATAAATTAAAGAAGAAGTAAGGAGTTTGTGGAGGTTTGATTCCTCTATGCACGTAACCATGATTCCACTCGCTTCTGATTTCACTTTTCCTTGTAAACTATTGAGTTTGAATAAAGATGACTGCCAAATAACGAACCTTGTTACTGTATCCCCAACATTTTTGGTGCCGTCACCAGGATAGAGGAGCGAGCGATTTGCGTACGTAGTGCAAGTATTGTTTGTTGTGTGTTGTGCCGGCATCACTGTAAACGGGAGGATTGGCGTTAACAGTAACATTATAAAATAAGAATTACGCAGACGCAACAATATTCAGGCACGCACTATTGTATGTGGGTTGCTTTTTGGCACGCCAGCGCCACCTCAGATTGGGTAGCGGTCGCCGTTCGAGTCGATAAACAGGCTCCCTAATCACGCTAGCCCCCTTTCGACTAAATAAAGCTGCTCCATCTATAATCTAGCCGCAGAAATAACAACAAGCTCTTCGGCCAGTGTTAAAGCAAGTTCGGCCAGTAGCGCTGGCTGTTGACGAACGGAAATACTACTACGGGCAATGGCCCAGCAGGTACACAACCTCAAAAGAAAGAGCGCCCGAGAGCGAAGTATTATTACTCGCTTCTCCAGCTCAATTCACTCTTTCACAGAGGGAACTTCACGCGACGATTATGAGCATTACAGGAGCCGCCACGAAGAGGCGCTAGGGCTCGACGACACTATTCACGACTTCCTAACCGACGAAGAATACGACGCAGACGTGACGAATTGTGAGGAATACATCAATGCAGCCAAGCGCGCTCTCCAAAGAGCGGGACACGGCCTTGTGAAACTTAACCACGCCGCCCCCAACAAGCTGACTCCGGATCAGACTCTTCCGCTCGTGGAACAGAGACACGGAGTGATTACCCCATAAATTAAGTCACCACATTAAATTACCTCCCCTCAAACTCGAGGCGTTTTCGGGGGCCATAGAAGGCTGGGCACGATTTTGGGAACAGTTTGAGTCCTCTTTTGACAAGGACATATCTCTGTCAGTAGTAAATAACCACGGTTATTTAGAGGGTGAGCCGAAGTTGTTGGTAGAAGGCATTGCGGTTGTAGCCGACACCTACGAGGAAACGAAGAGAATCCTCCTAGCGCGCTACGGTGACAAGAACCGGGTAATCCATGCGCACCTAGACTATTTGGAGAATATGCGACCAATTCAATACCCGAATTCGGACGCGCTGAATACAGCGTTCATTGAGAGCCACCGGGGCATTCAAGCTCTAAGGGCACTTCGGGAGGACGTGATTGGGCAAGGCAGGGTCACTGCTCCGAAAATACTACACTCCTTCCCATACGACCTTTGCCGCCGTTGTATTGTCCACGCGAAGCGGGAGGGCCTCTCTGAAGGGGACATCCTCTCGCTAATGACGTTCCTGGGAGAGGAAGTGGACCGGGCTCCCACCACACATAAGATAAGCGGCGAGGCTATAAGCTGATATGGTTACAGTCAAACCGCGGCTACACTTCCCGTACAGTCAAAATTTTGCATACTGCCGAAGAACCGGGAACCTTTTGTGTGTTCCGCGAGTCTCGCGGCGATGGGGCACAAGACTGCGAAAGGGTGGTAAATATGGCAGAGCGAATCGACAAGTCCAAGAAGGCGCACCGTTTACTTCTGTGCCTGAAGAGCGTCCACACGTCCTTGAAGTGTAGGAAGAAAGGGAAGGTAGAGTGCACAAGGTACAGGAAGCTGCACCATCAATCTCTTTGTGACGAAGTTCTTAATAATACCAGTGTGTGCGAACAGATTATTATTACGGGCGTAGGGAAGGTAGACATCGACACCTCCGCCTTCACCTACCTACAGAAGGTGCGGGTACGTTTCACAGGACCCACGGGACTGAGCAAGATCAATCGTTGCGTGCTGGAAGTTGGAAGCCAATCAAGCTTTATCACCAACACCTTGATAGAAGACCTAAAACTGAAGACCATCGAGCATCGAGAACTGAACGTCTCGGCATTTGAGTCCCGCTCCGCCCCTCCAAGCCAACGCAGAATAATCCGGTTTAACGTGAAGTCGATTTGGTCAATTTGTACTAACCTGATCGGCGCCTATGGGAGCGCGTACATGCTTACGCCGCTGCCGGCTGTCCCGCAGAAATTCGGAAATCTAGCGCGTGGCCGTAGAATACGGTTCGCCGACCCAAAGACGGATGCAAAAGTGGACCTGCCCGTCGAAATCATCATTGATGGCGCCTCGTCATTTCGCATTCAAGTTTGACGGAGAGTGATTACCCTTCCGAGGAAGCAAGGTGTCGTTTGCCCAGCAACCGTGCAAGACGGCGAAATAACTTGAGGGAGAGGCTCGACAACAACGAAGCCCTGAAGAAGATATACTATGCTCAGATGGTGGACTATGTAGCGAAGGGGCAAGTGTAGGTAGCCCTCCTGGAAGACTTGACAACAGTGTTTTATCTACCGCATCAGGCGGTGAAGAAAATGAAGAATGGGAGGACGAAGTGGAGAAGAGCGTTCGACGTCTCATCCCACGACAGCAGTGCACCGTCTCCGAAAGAGGTCCTGGAAATGGGGCCGAACGTACTGCCAGAGATTCTCGTCATTTATTACGGTTCAGACTGCATCCCTCAGCCATTGTCGGCGACGTTACGCAAACATTCTTACAGCTGGTTCTTGATAAAAAAAAAGATAGGGTTTTACCAGTCTCTTCTGGTACAGAACCATTCCCGAGGGCGATGGGTTCTACCGCAGGACAGACGTAGTAATATCTTACCGTTTTAAACGACATCCCTTTGGAATTACATGCAGTCCATTCCTGCTCGCTGCGACACTCAGGGAACACGCGGAAAGACATAAGGTGAAGTTCACCGCGGCTACCGCCCCAAAATAGACAAGAATAACTTTATGAACAACTTCGCAGCCGGAGCGGAAGATGAAACCGGCATAATAAGTTTTACTACGAACTATCGTCAATGTTGGAATTGATTAACCAACCCTTAGACAAATGGGCCACAAACTCAGAGCAGCTGAAAGCCTTATGCAAGGCCGAAGGGCAAGGCGTTGAATCGCAGACACAAGTCCTGGGGATCAGCTGGAGCACGAACGCCCACTGCTTGTACATTTACGCGGATGAATTTACCAACAAGTTGAAGGACGGGCCAACGACCAAGAAGAACCTTTTACAAACAACAGCAAACTTCTACTTCCCCCTTGGTTTGTATTCTCCGGTGTCCCTCCTCGGGAAGATACTTTTCCAGGACACCTGGTGCCGAGGCATCAACTGGGACGAGCTTCTGCGCACAGACATTGGAACATGATAGCACACTTGGGTATCCCGTCTGTCTTCATTTTTGCAGGTGCACGTCCCTAGATGTCTGGCCACTTCGATGGAACGAATCTCCCAAACACGCGTATTTCGTAATGCCTTCGAAAGAGCCTATGGGGTGGCTCTTTACTTTCGTTCAACCAAGGAAGAGCGCACTCTTGTCAGTTTGCCCTGCAGCAAGAATAGACTAGACTCAATAAAATGGGTAACGCCATCAAGATTGGAACTTCTAGCGGCCCTGGTGGGAGCGTGGCTACTGAGCTATTTCTCCGAGGTGACAGGCTACGACACCGCTCGTTCGACATTGTGGACTGACACCACCGTGGCTTTAAGTTGGATACGGAGTGCCCCGAATAGGTGGAAGATGTTTGTCTGCAACCGCATCACGGCGTTTGAGTCCCGCAACTCGCCCACGCAATGTAGACACTGCCCGGGACGGGAGAACCCAGCCGACCACCTCTCGAGAGGTATATTGTGTAGCCAGATACTTTTGCTTGACATTTGGTGGCAATGGCCACAATGGCTCGGGAAACAAGAAGGGTGTTGGCCGTCTGGAAACTTTGCAACGACCAAATCACTCCCAGAGGGGAAAAGGAGGTATCCTCGCCACGTCCTACGATAAGCGCTAGCCTCATCGATGCATCAAGATTCAG
>Ga0131853_10024547_pt1 | contig 10875 bp, 13 predicted proteins | sample TergutLab28metaG_FD_92764 | JGI IMG/M metagenome (GOLD analysis project Ga0131853, IMG submission 92764) | Labiotermes labralis P1 segment gut microbial communities from Petit-Saut dam, French Guiana - Lab288 P1 (version 2) (version 2) | ecosystem: Host-associated > Arthropoda: Insects >... | reverse complement strand
TGTCAGTACTTTTGCCTACAGCAAAAGCGGCTGCGCCGCCGGACTCCTTTCCGGTACGCCTTGACAAAGGCAGGGATAAAAATTTCCAACTCAAAACCGTGTTGTACATTGTATTGCAAGGGTAAGGTTTCCAAAAAAAACAGCGGCAAATCATTCGCTAAAAACGCCATTAAGGCTGTAGAGCCTGTACTTCTTAATGCTATGAAATAATATCTTGGAACAATACACAAGTAAAAAGCTATAAAAATTTTATTGCTTTTAATCGTGCATTGTACATTGCCAATTAACAACCGCTACCGATTCCTAGCCTTAGCAAGCTCAACCCTTCTAACAGTCCTAATAGCCTGCGCCAGCCGTCTTTTTGAAGGGCAAATGTAGGAACAGCTTCCGCATTCAACACAGTTAAGCCCGTTATGCTTTACAAATGCTGCGCCGTCTTCGTTTAAGATATCCGCATTAAGTTCTGTAGGAACAAGCCCCATAGGGCAATGTTCAACGCACCCGCCGCAGCGTATACAGTTTCGTTCCGGAGGGATAAATGCTTCTTCTTTAGTTAGAAACAAAACCCCGGCTGTTGTTTTAACAATAGGTACGTCTATATCGAAAATAGCAACGCCCATCATAGGACCGCCTACGACAACCTTTGCCGGTTCTTCTTTAAAACCACCCGCCATTTCAACCAAGTCACCTAGCTTAGTCCCTATACGTACTTTATAATTGCCCGGGTTATTTATTGCCCCGCCTGTTAAAGTTACTACTTTACGCATAAGCGGGCGGCCACGAACGACCGCACGGTGTATCGCAACGACAGTATCAACGTTATGTACAATACACCCAACATCAATAGGTAAGCTACCTGATGGCACTTCCCTTTTTGTAATTGCATTGATAAGCTGTTTTTCTGCCCCTTGAGGGTATTTCGTCTTAACAACAATCACTTCAACTCCGGGAACATTTTCACAAGCCTCTTTAAGTGCTTTAATCGCTTCCGGCTTATTATCTTCAATTGCGATTATTCCTTTTGCGGTTTTAATAATTTTTAAAACAATCTTAAGCCCGGCAACAACCCTGTCGGCTTCTTCTATCATAACTCTGTTATCAGTCGTAAGATACGGTTCACATTCACAGCCGTTAACAATTACCATATCAATTAATTTATCCGGCGGCGGCGAAAGCTTTGCATGTGTCGGAAACCCGGCACCGCCAAGCCCTACAATACCTGCCTCACGAATAATTTTGATTATTTCCTCTCCGGTTAGCGAATCATATTCTTCTCGAATCTGTATGCTGTCATGCTTTGTGTATTCGCCGTCATTTTCGATAATAATCGAGTTTGCTACCTGTCCAAGTACGGTAAGATGAGGTCGTATATCCCTTACAGTTCCCGAAACACTGCTATGAACCGGCGCACAAATAAAGGCATCATTATCAGCTATTTTTTCACCCATCAACACTTTTTGCCCAATTTTAACAAGCGGCTGACAAGGCGCACCCATATGCTGCAAAAGCGGAATTACAATTTCCGTCCCGGCAGGGGGCAAAACTATGTTAATCGGCATATTTTCAGTATAATGTTTTTCCTCGTTCGGGTGTATTCCCCGTTTGAATGTAAAAGGCATTTTTTTCCACCGTTTCTTATTTTCATTCATCATCTCTTAAAGCTTTTATTTCATTAGAGATATCAAGCGTCATTCCACAGCATGAAGATTGCGGGTCAAGCCCGCAATGACGGGTTTTTAAACATGTTCGCTCAAATTAAATTCTCGTGTTGAGGGCTTAACAAAAGTTTATTTTTTAACTCTTGATTGGCGTTTTCAATTGAACATTGCCCTAAACATCCAAGATGGACAATTATCAATGTACAATTGACAATTATATAGCAGCTTTTTGTTCTAAATCTTTCAATGCGAATCAAAGGTTGAATAGAATCATCGTCATTGCGGGCTTTGACCCGCAATCTCATCAATTCAATTTGCTTACAAGATTGCGAGGCAAGCCCGCAATGACGGGTTTTTAAGCATGTTCGCTCAAATTAGATTCTCGTGTTGAGGGCTTAACAAAAGTTTATTTTTTAACTCTCGATTGGCGTTTTTAATTGAACATTGTGCATTGTCAATTGTCCATTGAACAATGCCCTAAACATCCAAATTAGTAACATACCCCGCATATTCGTTAATAAAATCACGTCTGGGCTCTACTTTATCGCCCATAAGCTGTGTAAATACTTCGTCTGCGGCGATCGCATCTTCTAGGTTAACCTGTAAAAGAACCCGCTTATCAGGATCCATAGTTGTTTCCCAAAGCTGTTCCGCATCCATTTCGCCAAGGCCTTTATAACGTTGTATCGGCTTTATGCCTTCACGACCTATTTCTTCAAGAATGCGCGCTAGTTCATTATCTGAATAAGCGTAGTATTCCTTTTTAGATTTTTCGACCTTATAAAGCGGCGGTTGGGCAATGTAGATCATACCCGCTTCGATAAGCTGATACATATACCTGTAAAGGAACGTTAAAAGCAGCGTTCTAATATGCGAACCATCAACATCAGCATCTGTCATCAGTATTATTTTGTGATAACGTAGTTTATTTAGGTCAAAATCTTCTTGAATACCTGTTCCGAAGGCGAGTATCATCGCTTTTATCTCTTCGTTTGATAAAATTTTATCAAGCCGTGCTTTTTCGACGTTCATAATTTTACCTCTAAGCGGTAAAATTGCCTGTGTTTTCGGCGTTCGGGCAGATTTTGCCGAGCCGCCCGCCGAATCACCTTCGACTATATAAATTTCACAAAGTGCCGGGTCTTTTTCTGAACAATCTGCAAGTTTACCCGGCAGACGGCCGCTTTCAAAAACTGACTTACGCCTTACAAGCTCACGTGCTTTTTTAGCGGCATCCCTTGCTCTTTGTGCCATTACGCCTTTTTCGATTATAGTTTTACCAATCGTCGGGTTTTCTTCCAGGAAATACATTAAATGTTCGCTAAGTATCGCCTCCACTGCTGTTCTGGCTTCGGAATTACCAAGCTTTGTTTTTGTCTGCCCTTCAAATTGCGGCTCGGAAATTTTAATGCTTATAACAGCTGTTAACCCTTCACGAACGTCGTCGCCTGAAAGGTTTTTATCCGCATCTTTTAAAACGCCGAATTTACGTCCATAGTCGTTAATAGTTTTAGTCAGCCCGGCTTTAAAACCCATTAAGTGCATTCCGCCGTCTGTTGTGTTAATATTATTTACAAAAGTGAACGTGTTTTCGTAAAATTCATCATTATGCTGAAGGGCAATTTCTACATTAACGCCTTCTTTAACGCCTTCGGTATAAAACACCTTTTCATACATAGCTGTACGCTTTTCGTTAATATGTTCAACAAATTCACGAATCCCGCCGTCATATTTATAAGATCGTTCTCTTATTTCTTCGAAACGTAAATCCCGCAGATTAATCCTAAGTCCTTTTGTTAAAAACGCCATTTCCTGCAATCTGTGTTTTAGCGTATCAAAATTAAACTCGACATCTTCAAATATTTCCGGGTCAGGCCTAAAATATATTTTTGAACCTCGTTCGTTTGTGTTATCAACAACTGTAAGCGGCGTTAAAATATCGCCTCTTGAATAAGTCTGTTGATATATTTTGCCGTCAGAACAAACACGGACTGTAAGCTCTTCGGAAAGTGCGTTAACAACCGATGCTCCAACGCCATGAAGCCCGCCGGAAACCTTATAACCGCCGCTTCCGAACTTACCTCCGGCATGTAACACGGTAAATACAACTTCAACCGCCGGCTTGCCTGTCTGCGGCTGAATACCAACGGGGATACCCCTTCCGTTATCTTTAACCGAAATAGCGTTACCCGGATGAATAACAACTTCAATCTCATCACAATGCCCCGCTAAAGCTTCATCCACAGCGTTATCCACAATTTCGTATACAAGATGATGTAAGCCTCTTGCAGAAGTTGTTCCAATATACATACCCGGGCGTTTTCTAACTGCTTCAAGCCCTTCAAGAACTTGAATCTGCTCTCCGCCATAATCAGTCGTTACCGTTATGTCCATCGGCTGTTCTAATACTTCGCTGATTTCTGTTGTTTCTGCTAATTGCTTGGTTTCTTCGTTTGACATTTTTTATCCTCTAACCCTCTTATATATCTATAATTTCTTATTTCCAGTTTATATCTGAAATTTCCAGTACCAACCTTTTTTTGTTGTCATCTAAACTATCAAGATACTTTTTTGCTTGCCTCGATGGAATCGGCGGTAGTCTTTGCTCTCTCAAATTATTCATAGTCTTTCAACATAATTTTCAATCCCAATTTATCTCGTTATGGCTTATTGTTTCGCCTCTTGAATATTCCATTCTTGCCTCTTTTATATCTCTTAAATCTTCAGCGGTAGCAATATTATCAGGTAAAAATCTTTTCATAACCTCTATAACAACATATTTCTCTTGCTCACTTAAATGGTCGGCTAAATGGTTTGCTATTTCTTTCATTTCTAAAGCTAGTTCCATGACACTACACTCCTTTATAAACATCTCCTCGAGGTTTTATCTTTTCATAAGCATTGTTCCAATTATCAGACGGATAATATTTTTTCAAGGATTTTGTATCTAAATCAAAAGTAACCTGTTTTCTGCCGGCAGCCATAATAGTTTAACCTGCATACTTTGTATGGACTTCAAGCATATCACAACATTCATCCGGATCTTCATCAATCCATTTCCATGATTTAATATATTTAAGAGCTACATGATTATCCCACAAGGCTATAATCCCCAAATCAAGGCAGCCATATAACCCTTCGTCGCCTTCATAGCTAATATGATTTTGTGATTCAATTCTTCCAACAGCTCTTCCTGCCCTATTATCAAAAGCTTTATTGCATAATTCAAACAATTCCTCTATTTTTTCTTTTGGCAATTCGTTATGAAATTCTATTATTGTTTTGTACATAAAATCAGCTCCTACCTATTTAACTCCTCAAAAAGAGCTTCAATACTATTAAACTCCATGTTAAGATAAACGTTCTTTTTCACTATTAATACAAACCAAGAGTTTAATAGAATCACTGTCATTGCGGGCTTGACCCGCAATGACAAAAGTTTATTTTTTAATTATTGATTGTCATTATTATCCACTAGCTATTCAATCTTCCCACAGGCTATAAGCCATAGTTTCTAACTTTTAATTCTATAAATTTATTAAAACAAATCTGAATGAGTTCCTGTTCTGGTTAAATATAAAACAAGCGTATTTTCTACTATCTCGTAAATCAAAAGCCAACCAGGAGTTATATGACATTCCCGGCAGCCCCTATAGTTGCCTTTTAAAGGATGATCTAAATATTTTTCCGGTAGCGGATCTCCTTTTGCCAATATTGATATAATATTTTCTAAAAGTTTGATATCATATCCTCTCTTTTGAATAAGCTTATAATCTTTCTTAAAGCGTGAAGCCATTTCTATTCTGTATTTAATCATTCCTATTTAACTCCTCAAAAAGAGCTTCAACACTATTAAATCCCATGTTAAGATGAGCGTTCTTTTTCATTTCTTGAATTTCTTCTATTGCTGATATTGTTTCTTCATTTGGAATATTTCTTGATATTTCAAAGGGTATTCCCTGCCTTCTAACAACAGTTTTTGCAAATATGTTAAATGCAGTCGCCATTGTTAAACCCAAATCGCTGCAAAGATTATCAAAATCATGCTTTAAACTTTCATCCATAGATATATTTATATTTGTTTGAGCCATGATCTGTACTCTCCTTCTTTGCTAAAAAATGATATAAATTACTATTTATCTAAAAACTTATTCACTTTTCACTATTAACACAAATCAAAAGTTGAATAGAATCACTGTCATTGCGGGCTTGACCCGCAATCTCATCAATTCAATGTGCTTACAAGATTGCGGGTCAAGCCCGCAATGACAAAGGTTTATTTTTTAACTCTTTATCAATGATAAAGGTCTATTTTTTAGCTCTTGGTTAATGATAAAAGTCTATTTTTTAATTCTTGATTAATGATAAAAGTCCATTTTTTAGCTCTTTATTAATAACAAAAGTTTATTTTTTAATTCTTAGTTGGTGTTATTAGCCATTACTTATTCAATCTTCCCATTATAAACCAAAAACACTTTATCCGCAACCCCTGAAACAACCTTATGTCTTTCGGCACAGGTAACAACCGCCTGCAAATCCTTAACAGATTCAAACAGCCATTTTTGGCGGTTATCATCAAGTTCCGAAAGAACATCATCAAGCAAAAATACCGGGGCTTCTTTCTTGATTTCCTTTATTATTTCAACTTCTGCAAGTTTTAACGAAACGGCAGCTGTTCTTTGTTGACCTTGTGAACCGTATATCTTTAAATCATTCCCATTAATGTAAAAAGCTATATCATCTTTATGTATTCCAAATGATGTATTTCCAAGCATAATATCCCGCTCGACCGAAGCTTTAAGCTTATCTTTAAAATTATCTTCCGTAACACAGCCTTTATATTTTACAGACAGCGTTTCGCCTGTCCCTTTTATTCTACCATAAATCTGATGCGATAAAATGTCTATTTTCTGTAAAAAATCTTCCCTTTTTTTCATTATTTTTACACCATGCGACAAAAGTAAATCATCCCACATAAACAACATTTCTCTATTATCCGGCTTATGTTTAATAGTTTTAAGCAGGTTATTACGTTGGTTTAACGCTTTGTAATATTGTTTCAAATCATAATAATAAACCGGGCTAAGCTGACAAAGTTCCATATCCATAAACTTACGCCTAAGCCCCGGTCCGCTTTTAACAAGCTGTAAATCTTCCGGAGAAAACATAACGGTCAGCAAATTACCAAATAACTCGCCTATTTTGTTAATAATAACACCATTTATATGTATCGATTTCTTACCATCTTTTTGCAAAAAAACGCTTATTTGATCACTAACGGCAGTATCATTTACATGCCTTCTATAACTAGCTGTAACCCTAGCCGTTTCTTTTTCCATATTAATAAGCTCACGAACATTATGAGTACGATGCGACCGCCCAATTCCACACAAATAAACAGCCTCTAAAACGTTAGTCTTACCCTGAGCATTATCACCCATTAAAACGTTTATACCGCCCGAAAGCTCTATTTTAAGAGTTTGATAGTTTCTGAAATTTTTTAAAGTTATTTCGTGGATGTTCATTTACTTCTTGCAGATATAAGGACGGTAGCCCGCCTGCTCGTGTCCTTGCTTTGGATTAAGATTGATTTTAATAATATCACCTTGTACTGGTACACCATTTACCATCTTTCATTCCCCACTGTTTCGCCCAAGTCAATTAGTTCTGTATTAAAATCACCGCCGTTATAGTCCTTGAAAAGATACTCCAATGTTCCCTGCTTTGGTGATGGTGTTCTCGTTAAGATAATCCTCTTATTTTCGTCTACCCATTCTTTAAACAATTCATCTGGGGTTGAATAAATTTTAGCGGTTCCGTTCATTATTTCAGTATCAATTTCAAACGCATCGTTTAAGAGAGAATTCACATAATGAGGTTCTGTTATAACATCATTAATAGGCAGCCTGCCTTGAATAATCGACTGCTTAAGAAAAAGGTTAATAGCAGACGATAAAGTTAACCCCATGCTTTTGTAAAGAGCATCAGCTTCATCACGAATTTGTTTGTCAATACGAATATTATAAGTTGTATTTGGCATTTTATCACCTCTTTGATCCATTCGATTATTAATACTAATATACAGCATATTCACCGCAATATCAATAAAAGTTCAATTTTAATTCCTAACCCTCAAAGGTAAAACCAAATACTTCCTTGCTTCATTCCCAATACCTTTAACAATACAAGGACTAAGCTGTGTATTAAACCCAAGCATAATATCCTCTTCCTCTGCTGTTTTAAGAACATCAAGTATATATCTTGGGTTAAACGTAATTTCAAGCGGAAGACCAATATGCTCTACTTCAAGCTCATCTTTTGCCGTACCTATTTCGCCGCTTGTTGTTATCTTCAAAATACCCTCTTCGATATTAAATTTAATAGGGTTCTTCTTAGTCTCACGCCCTGCCATTAATGCAACACGTTCAACGCTTTTAAGAAGTATCTCTCTGTTTAAAGTTATAGATGTTGTAAAATCATTCGAAAAAACTTGATCAAACCTAACATAATCGCCTTCTATCAAGCTTGAAACAACAGTACAGTCTTCAAATTCAAACGTTATTTTCCTGTCAGTTATGTACATATTTATATCGTTTTCACCAACAGGTATTATTTTAATAACCTCGTTAAGCACATTAGCCGGAACGATACATCTTAAGTTTTCCACAGTTCCCACAAAAGGTTCCACAGCACATGATATTCTAAACCCATCTATCGCAACTATGAATACTGAACCGTCAGTTATATCAATAAGCTCACCCGTTAACACTTGCTTTGGGTTATCCGGCGAAACAGAGAAGATCGTTTTTTTAACCATATCTCTGAACAATTCTCCGTTTATAGCTATATGCTTGTCCTTCTCAACATCAGGTAGATTAGGGTATTCGCTTCCATCAAGCCCCATCATTTTATATTCACTTTTACCGCTTTTAATGACAATAACATTGCCGTTTTTTTCAAATGTAACAGGCTCATCTTCAGGCAGCCTTCTAACGATATCACCAATAAGCTTACCATCAATCGCAACAGAACCTTCTGAGCTGTATAAAACAGGTATTCCCGTCGTTTTTATACCGAATGATAAATCATTACCCGTTAAATACAGGTGTTCGTCTTTAACCTCAGCAAGAATACATTCAAGAACAGGAAGAGTAGATTTAGAAGAAACCGCTTTTTGAACAAGATTAACAGCCTCTAAGAGTATTTTGTTTTCGCAGCTGAATTTCATTTTTATTCACACCTTTTTTATTAAATTGCTTTATATATTTATTTATTATTTATAGTCGTTGTAGTAGGCGGGTTGAAGATGTTGATAACCGTATAAACGACTGTAGCAGTCCATTTTTTGTTGTTCGTATATCTATTAATAATTTTCGCTGTTATTAACGTTGTTGACAGCGGCATAAAATAAAGTCTATTTATTAACAATGCTTCAACAGGTTAGTAACAGGTGTGGTTGTTGATAGTGTTGAATGAGTGATTATTATTGTAGTTTATTGTAGTTTTGTGATGTAGAGTGTTGAATATAGAAGTTTTAAAACCGACAACGCCTATAACCATCAAATATCTTTAAAAAGGTCTTAAAACCGACAACGCCTATAGCCATCAATAACACCAGATTTTTCGCTTTAGAAAAGCCAACGTACGTTAATAGTTTGGTCAAGCTTTTTAAAAGCTTGCGGGGTCTGGGGCAGAGCACCAGCGGGTTGTTAGGGCAGCGCCCTGACGAAGGAGCTTTCAGAATTTTCGCCTTCAGCGAAAACGCCGCTAACGCGTCGCCCGGCTTCTTCCGGGTTCCAATTTGCTTCTTTTTTTGCTCCTTCTAAAAAAAGAAGAACCAGTGGCACGCTCATATTCTCTATATTCTAAAACTAAAACCTGATACTTTCCATCTAAGGTAAATGCTATCAGGATATTTTCAGTCTCTATGTTTTTAGTTTAAGGTTTTTATTTTATTGTAGCTGATAAGAGTAGACTTCTTTTTTTAGAAGGAGCAAAAAAAGAAGCAAATAGGAACCCGGAAGAAGCCGGGCGACGCGTTAGCGGCGTTTTCGCTGAAGGCGAAAATTCTGAAAGCTCCTTCGAAGGGGCGCCGCCCCTTCAACCCCGCTGGTGCTCTGCCCCAGACCCCGCAAGCTTTTAAAAAGCTTGACCAAACCATTGACGTACGTTGGTTTTTCAAAACGAGCAATATTGGTGTTATTGATGGCTATAGGCGTTGTCGGTTTTAAGACCTTTTAATCCTTCAAAAACTCAAAAGGCGAAACCGCTTTAACATGCGAATCCTCAGCCAAAAACCTTTCATCACGGGTTATAATATAGTCTGCATTTGCCTTTTTTGCGCAGACCGCAACCAGTGCATCTTCAAAATCTTCTATCGGCAACGCAAGGGTTGCAGTGCAATCTTCGTGGGCTACTGAAACAACACCATATGTCTTGAGCAAGAAATCCAAAGCGGCATTTGCCGACTTCATATCACGTGCCTTGCTGTACAAGTAAAAAATATCGGCAGCAGCGTTAGCGGTGAATAGGCAAGTAAACTCGCCGTTTTGACCTCTCATCAAAATTTCTTTAGCAGGAACATCAAAGGGTGAACGTTCTTGAAAGGCATCCATAATTATGTTGGTGTCAAGTAATATAATCATTTAGACAACCTCTCTGCTTTAACATCTTCATGGTCAATATCACTCGGAAGCGTCCCAAAAAGCTGGTCTATTGATGTAATTTGTTCAGGCATATTTTTCAAATACCAAGGTTCTTTATCAAAGCGGATTATTTTTGCCGCAGGCTTGCCGTATTTTGTAATGATGATATCAGTAGTTTCAGCCAGATCAACATATTTGCCGACATTAACTTTTAAATCGGATAGGGCTACTTGCATAACATCAGCCTCCTCAAATTTATTATTACCCATATCATATCATTTTAGGTGCTGTTCCGTCAATAATTTAGGTGCTGTTTGTTTTGTTTGATTTTGAGAAAGAGCGATCTTTTTCGCTTTATAAGAGACAACGAGCACTAATATTTGACCAGGCTGCCATAAACCTTGAAGGTTTTTAAAACCGACAGCACCCATAACCATCAAATATCTTTAAAAAGGTCTTAAAACCAACAACGCCTATAATCATCAATAACACCAATATTGCTCGTTTTGGAAAACCAACGTACGTCAATGGTTTGGTCAAGCTTTTTAAAAGCTTGCGGGGTTTGGGGCAGA
>Ga0131853_10024545_pt1 | contig 10876 bp, 7 predicted proteins | sample TergutLab28metaG_FD_92764 | JGI IMG/M metagenome (GOLD analysis project Ga0131853, IMG submission 92764) | Labiotermes labralis P1 segment gut microbial communities from Petit-Saut dam, French Guiana - Lab288 P1 (version 2) (version 2) | ecosystem: Host-associated > Arthropoda: Insects >... | reverse complement strand
TTGGATCGTAACCGCCAGCCTTTGGTCGATAGCGAGCGCGTGTTTCATGTGGCCTTGGATGTGAATGTCTTACACTCCCTGGAAACGACCCGCCGCGACTTAATATCACCACAGGAGGCTGTGCTGACGCGATTGCACGAAGACTTGGGTATCCCAATGGACACCCTATGGGGATATTTGGCTGAAAATCCTGACGGCACTTTGGTAGAGCCTACCTATTGGCGGATTATTGCCAGAAATGTGCCGGCTTACATAGCGCTTCCCCTTTCCGAAGTGCGCCATGTGCATTTGGAAGCACGTGCCCAGAGGCACTTTCCTGATCCTTATCTGGCTCCTCAAGTTTTGGGCTTTGTCCGCGGGGATGCGGTATGGGGGCTGGAACGCCAATACCGCGCCGAGATGGCAGGGGAACCGGGGCGTGTATTTAGGTCATTTCAAACAGATGGAGCTTCTCTTACGGTGGATGTCCCCGCGCGGGACGGACACTTACTTGTTACTACTTTGGATGCCGGTATCCAGCGTATCGCTCAGCGGGCTGCGGAAAACGCCGCACGTGATTTTCGGGCAGAATTTACTGCCGTTATCATCATGCAACCGCATACGGGTGAAATTTTGGCAATGGCTCAGTGGCCGTCCTTTCCTTTGGATGCGCCTGACGATGGCAGCCGTTTTACGGATCCAAGTGTAGCAAATTTTTGGAATGATATGAGTGAGGAAGCGCAGAGTGCCCAATGGAACCGAATATGGCCCAACTTTGCCGTTGGACGTTCCTTTGAACCGGGTTCCACCTTCAAGGCTTTTGTCATGGCCGCGGCCATAGAAGAAGGGGCTATTTCTCCCGGAATGAGCCATTTTTACTGTGAGGGGGTACGTCAGGTAGCTGACTGGGCTATCCCATGCCACAATATCCATGGTCACGGAAGTCTTAGCTTTGAGCGGGCTTTGCAGGTCTCCTGCAATATCGCAATGATAGACATTATGCAAGCTTTAGGCCGGGACAATTTTTATAGATATCGGAATGATTTTGGTTTTGGAAGCCGTACAGGCATAGATTTGCCGGCAGAGGAGGCGGTTTCTGCCCCGGGGGTTATGTATACATTAAACCAGCTTAACGCGGTAGAAATGGCTACAAGTTCTATTGGACAGGGTTTTAATGCCACGGCTATACAGAGTATTAACGCTTTTGCGTCTCTGATTAACGGCGGGTACATTATGCGTCCCCATGTAGTGTCTCAAATAGTAGATGTCCAAGGCAATATCATTCATGAGAATACGCCTACGGTGGTGCGAAATGTCCTCTCCCAGCAAACTTCTGATATTATGCGGGAGTATATGCAGTCGGTTGTATCGCCGCTTGGGACAGGCCGCCGTGTGGTCATCGACGGATATGCCCTTGGCGGCAAGACTGGTACAGGTCAGCAAGGACATTTGCGCGATTGGCTTGTTACATCCTTTATAGGTTATATGCCTGTGGAAAACCCGCAGTTTCTTGCGATGGGTATAGTATATAACCCGGAAGATAATCAGCTGGCTGCCAGTGCATCCGCCGCACCAATGATACGGGAGGTCTTGGAGGGAATCATACAATACCGCCAACTTCCTCCAGCGGGTACAGAACAGGCCACCGGTGTTTTACAAGATGCGGGGGGGGAAGCTTTGCCGGATTTTTCCGGTATGGAATTGCGGGAAATTACGCCTATTCTTAATAGTATGGGTATAGACTACCAGATATCCGGCCGCGGTGCCGTGGTGTCACATCATATACCGGCGGCGGGTCAACTGATGCCGAGGCATACGCCAATTTTCTTGTATCTGGATGGAAATATCATTGATATCCTAGACGAACTCACCTTCATGCCAAGCGTAGAGGGCCTGCGGACAGAGCGGGCCGAGGAGTTGGTACTTGCGGCGGGGCTGACTCCGGTGGTTATTTACTCAGGGAGCATAGTCCGCGGATATGATGAGACTGTAGAAGAATTAACGGAAAATCGGATGATATATGAGCAGTTTCCATCTGCGGGGATACATATTCAGAGGGGAACTCAAGTAAGGTTGCGGGAGCAAAGGATGGATTAGAGCCTGTTTAGTATCTCAGTTTGCACTAAATTTTAGCTCCGAGCGGTCACATGCTCCCGAGCTAAACGTGTGCCACCGGCACACAGCTCTCCGCAATTTTAGCCCACGCCAGTGTTTATAGAATATAGGTATGGGCTAAAACTTGCGGAATGTCGGACAAAAATTTAGTGCAAACTGAGATACTAAACAGGCTCTTAGAAGGAATACCCGCAGCGGCGGCTTAATAAAATATAAAATATTGATGGAAGAAGGGGGCCGCCGCTGTGGAGAATAAACCTTCTATCGCCTTTAAACGCAAGGTCGTATTTGTTATGCTGGCCTTGATGTTTATGTTTATTTTGTTGATACTGCGGGTGCTTTACATACAAGCTGTCCAAGGGGAGTCCTTGCAGGCGCGGGCCTATGAACAACAGACCCGTGATCGTTTAATCACACCCAACCGCGGTGCTATACTAGATCGGAATATGGTGGGCTTGGCTGTTACTGAGACTGTTGCAAGTATCAGTGTGGTAAGGGCTCAGGTGCAGGATCCTGAAGGCGTGGCGCACGCTTTATCCGGAAAGCTTGGACTGGACTATGACGAAGTACTGGGAAAAGTAACCCAGCGCGTGGCTTTGATGCGTATTAAGCAAAAAGTAGACATGGAGACAGCCGATGCCATACGTGCATTGGCTTTGCCCGGGGTGATGGTTGATGAAGATATTTTGCGGGTATATCCATACGGAAATTTGGCGGCACAGGTCATTGGCTTTGTGGGACGGGACAACCAGGGCATCATTGGGCTGGAATCAAAGTATCAGGAGTATTTAAAAGGTTCCCCCGGCCGCATATTAACAGAAACCGATGTGGCCGGCCGGGAGGTGCGCGGGGGGCGGCAGTACCGTATTCCGCCTGTCGCAGGACATAGTTTGGTTACCACATTAGATGTGGTACTGCAGCAATATGCCGAGCAGACTATTGCTAAAATTGTAGCGGAAAAGCAGGCCTTACGCGGTGTAATCATCCTAATGAATCCGCAAACGGGTGAAATTTATGCCTTAGCTAACAATCCGGACTTTGACTTAAACTCGCCGTTTACAATACAAAATCCAGACATGGCCCAAGTGTGGGACAGCTTAACTGATCAGCAGCGCATGAACGCGCTAAACCAAATGTGGCGCAATTTCGCTATAAATGATACTTACGAACCGGGGTCTACCTTTAAAATAGTAACAAGCGCCGCCGGACTGGAGGAACAGGTCATTACTACGGCCTCAACTTTTCACTGCGGCGGGTCTATGACTGTTGGCGGCAGGAGTATACGTTGCTGGCGTTCCCCGCGTGCGCATGGCGCACTAAACTTTGCCCAGGGAATGCAGCATTCCTGCAATCCGGTTTTTATGTCAATTGGAGAAAAATTGGGTGCGGAGGTTTTCCATGAATATTTGATGCGTTTTGGCTTTAATGAAAAAACAGGGGTTGACCTGCCGGGCGAGGCTGTTGGAATCATGTACGCGGCGGAAAAAATAGGCCCGGTAGAGCTTGCTACCATGGCCTTTGGCCAAAGCCTGACCATAACGCCTTTGCAGTTGCTGAGAGCCGGATCCGCCATCATCAACGGCGGCTACTTGGTGGCCCCGCATGTAGGTGCAAAGCTCATAGATGAAAGCGGTAATATAGTAGAAAGCCTTAGCCGGGAAAGGGGACAGCAGGTCATTTCAAGGGAAACATCTGAAACGATGAAGTTTTTGTTGGAGTCTGTGGTGTATGAGGGAACCGGCCGGCGTACATATATCCCGGGTTTTAGAATAGGCGGCAAAACGGCAACCAGTCAAAAATTGCCCCGCGGCAGCGGAAAATACATTGCATCCTTTATGACATTTGCCCCGGCGGAGAATCCCCAGGTCATTGCACTGGTACTGATTGACGAGCCAAAGGGGGCGTACTACGGCGGACAGGTGGCAGGGCCTGTAATGAAGGAGCTGCTTGAAAATGCGTTGCCCTATTTGAACATTAAGCCCATCTTTAACGAGGAGGAGCAGGCTGCAGAAGGGGTTGCGCCTGTGATACTTCCCGATTTGCGGGGCCAAAATAAGGAAGCAGTTACAAAAATACTTCAATCCCTTGCCCTGGGTTTTAATATTACCGGAGAAGGTAATACTGTAACTGACCAATTTCCTATGCCGGGTGATGTGGTTAACCAAGGTCAAAATATTTTACTACAGGTACAACAAAGGGAGGACACATGAATTTTAGAGAGATAATGCGGGGAATAGAATACGAGATTGCGCAGCAGGGTGATGCAGACGAAATCACTTCAATCGCTTTTGACTCACGTAAAGCCCAAGCGGGCAGTCTGTTTGTGTGTTTGAGAGGGCTTTTGGCAGATGGTCATTACTTTATTAATGATGTTGCAGATAAAGGCGCGGTAGCAGCGGTAATCGATTGCGGTCAAGATGACTATCCGCCCGGGATGACGGTCTTAAAGGTAGCGGATGCCCGCAAAAGCCTATCCGCTATAGCCGCAAATTTTCATGGGCGGCCCGCAGATAATCTGCGCCTATTTGGCGTCACCGGAACGAACGGAAAAACCTCTACTACCTATATATTGGAGTCCGTGTTGCGCCAGGCCGGAAATCCGGGGCTGATTGGCACCGTGGGTTTGCAGATGGGCGGCAAGGCAGTGGATATACCATTCGCTACATCTACCACGCCGGACCCTCCGGAACTGCATCAATTTTTCCGCTATCTGCTGGAGAATGGTGCAAGGGATGTGGTAATGGAAGTATCCTCCCATTCCCTGGCGCTGCACAAAATGGAAGGACTGCATTTTGAAGCAGCGATGTTTACAAACCTGACGCAGGATCATCTGGATTTCCATGGAACCATGGAGAATTATCTGGCGGCTAAGGCTAAGCTATTTGGGCAATGCCGCTACGGTATTGTAAATGTTGACGACAAATATAGTTCCCAAATAATGAGTATCGGTAACTGTGAAAAATGGATTACTTATGGGATAGAAAGCGAAAGCGAACTGCGCGCCATACATATTACGAACAAGGCAGACGGCTTTTCCTTTGATGTTGAGATAGAGGGAGTTTTTGAAAATTTCTATCTGCCGATGAAAGGGCATTTTAATATTTACAATGCACTTGCTGCAATAGGTGCGGCATTGGCGGTTGGCGTAGGCGTGGGACAGATACGCGCAGGGCTTACTGCATTTGAAGGTGTCCCGGGGCGCATACAGTCGGTGCCAAATGATAAAGGCTTTCATGTATTGGTGGACTACGCTCACAGCCCAGACAGTTTGGTGAATATAATTAACTCGGTCAGGGCTTTTACTCCCGGGCAAGTCGTTACGCTTTTTGGCTGCGGCGGGGATAAAGATGTCGGTAAACGCCCAATAATGGGACGCATTGCCGGAGAGTTGTCGGATCACTGCATCGTGACGTCGGACAATCCCCGTTCAGAGCCGCCGGAAGAAATTATCCGGCAAATAGAAATGGGTCTGTCTGAAACCAGCTGCGCATATGATTCTATAGTGGACAGGCGCGAGGCCATTTTTCATGGCATGGCCATGCTTAAGGCCGGAGATGCGTTTATCATAGCAGGTAAGGGACATGAAAATTATCAACTTATTGGGGATCAAGTCTTGTCATTTGATGATGTGGAAGTAGCCGCAGAGGCTTTAGCTTCGCTAAACAGGCTCTAAGTGTGAAAGAAGCGAACTTCAGCTTCTTTCATCAGCTTAGTTGCGTCTGCCGCAGTAGGGCTTTGCCCGACGGTAGGCATAAATTAAGGAGGCATTTGCTTGCAATTAACTATCCGAGAAATTTGTGAAGCCACGGGAGGCGATATACTTGCGGTTAAAAAATCGGACTATTTGAATATCAATGACGATATATCCGTCAGCGGGGTTTCAACAGATAGCCGCGGAGATGTCGCAGGGCGGCTTTTTGTTCCTATAAGCGGTCCTAGTTTTGATGGTCACGATTATATTTATGCTGCCATTTCTAAAGGCGCGGTATGCTCCTTAACGGAGCGGGAGCATAAAGGAGAGACTTATCCGCTAATCAAAGTAGCCTCTACTCGTCAGGCATTGATGGATTTAGCCGCATACGACCGTATGCGTTTTGCAGGCTCGGTAGTAGCGATAACCGGCAGTGCCGGTAAAACGACCACCAAGGAAATAATCGCATCAGTTTTATCGAAGAAATTTGAAACTTTGAAAACCCAAGGAAATTTAAACAACGATATTGGCCTACCCTTGACCTTACTGTCAAGAGATGATGCGCATGAGACCATGGTGTTGGAGATGGGCATGAATCATCTTGGAGAAATTAGTGTACTCAGCAGGCTTGGAAAGCCGGATATTTGTCTGATAACCAACATAGGAGATGCCCATATCGAAAACCTGGGCAGCCGTGAAGGGATATTGCGGGCAAAGTCGGAAATATTCGAAGGGTTGCGCCAGGGCGGCATGGTAGTGCTAAACGGTGATGACATACTACTTTCCAAATTACCGAGGGTAACTCACGCCGGGAAGACAGTTTACTGTACCCTGCAAAATAAAAAAGATGGTAATTGGGTATCAGCCGAAGGGATAAAGAGCCAAGGGCTGCGAGGCACATCTTGCAATGTATCATGGCAGATAGAGGACGTAGCAAAATGGCCGGCAGGCAGCATAAATATTCAAATACCACTTCCCGGAGACCATATGGTTATGAATGCCTTGATGTCCTTTGCTGTGGGGCTGGAGTTGGGTCTAAGCCCTTGGGAAATATCCGGCGGCATAAAAGATTTTACGCCCGCCGGACACCGCATGGCAATCACAGAAGTGAACGGCATGATCATAGTAAACGACAGTTACAATGCAAGCCCTCCTTCGATGGAGGCGGCTATAGATATGTTATCCTCTATAGACGGACGCAAGGTATGTATCCTCGGCGATATGTTTGAGCTGGGTGACCATGCAGAGGCCATGCACAAAGCAGTAGGTGAGTACGCCGCTGTAAAAAAAATAGACATACTTATCACTATAGGCACTTTATCAAGATACATGTACGAAGCTTTCCCACAAGAAAAATCTTTACACTACCTAACAAAAGAGGCTTTTCTTGCAGAGTGGCAAAGCCATTTAAAAGCGGGGGATGTAATCCTGATCAAAGCCTCCAGGGGCATGGCGTTGGAATATGTCGCAGAAGAAATAAGCAAAATATAGGAGCATAAAATGGAATTTCCTCTTAGTACAGCAGTGTATGCAATATTAATCGCCTTTGTGGTCAATATTGCACTATGCCCAATTTTAATCCCATACTTAGTCAAGCTAAAATTTGGCCAATATGTACGCGATGATGGCCCCAAGGATCATATACGTAAAGCAGGTACGCCTACCATGGGCGGTATTATGATAATCATCAGCTTTCTGCTGGCGGCTCTGCTATTTTTGCAAGGCAACAGGGAAGGCATAGCCTTAGTCATGGTTACCTTGGGATTTGGTATCATTGGTTTTGCGGATGATTTTATCCAAATTACTAAACAGCGATCATTAGGATTGCGGGCATATCAAAAAATGTCGGCACAAGTCTTGGTTACGGTAGGTTTTGTGGCCTACTGCTTCACTTTGCCCGGGTTTTCCACCTATATCATGGTACCATTTATGCCGGGTGTTTATTGGGATTTGGGGATTTTTTATGCGCCTTTAGTCTGCTTTGTGATCTTAGGCGCTGTAAATGGGGCAAACTTTACCGATGGGCTGGATGGTTTGGCGGCTGGGGTAACGGTACTTATCGTAGCCTTTTTCCTATTTGCAGCCTGGGTGCAGTACAGCCCAATGCTGCCGATCATAGGTGCGGCAGTAGGCAGCCTTCTCGGATTTTTGCTATTCAATTCTTATCCGGCGCGGATTTTTATGGGTGACACAGGTTCATTAGCATTGGGTGGATTTGTGGCGGCTGTTGCCGTTATTATGGGGATGCCGTTGTGGCTTGGGATCGTAGCCTTGGTGTATGTGCTTGAGGTGCTTTCCGTAATCATTCAGGTAGGTTATTTTAAATTGACCGGCGGCAAACGATTCTTTAAAATGGCACCAATCCATCACAGCTTTGAGCTATCCGGGTGGCCGGAGACTAAGGTCGTAGCATTCTTTTATGTAATGACAACTATACTCATATTGGTCGGTTACTTGGCATTAAACTAACTCCAAAAATAGTTACTGTTCACACCCCAACCGAAAATGTAGTGCACCATCTGCGGGACGCGCGGGGGCGCGTCCCCTACAGGCACAAATGCGGTTTTTTCGTAGGGGATGCGCCCCTGCGCATCCCGATGTTGTCCATATCTAACATATTTTCGATTGGGGTGTGAACAGTAACCAAAAATCAAATCAAATTTTCCAAAAATTACCTCCTGCTATTGCCAACTGAGAGAAAATGGCTTAAAATATCCTTCGGTACATTTTCTATGAAAATGCGCACGCCGTGCGGCGGATCCCTTTCCGCTACGTTTGGACATGCTTCAGGAATCAATGAGGAGGTTTTTTTTTATGCGTTATACAGGTACGCATGCAAGGGGCATTCGCTTGCCTATCATAAACAATGGCGATGCGCTTGCAGAAATAGTGGCAGATTATATTGTAAAAACAGCAGAGGCAGAAAGCTTTTCCCTAAGCGATAGCGATATAATAGGAGTTACAGAGGCTGTTGTGGCAAAATCTCAAGGTAACTATGCAACGCTGGGACAACTTGCTGCGGATATCCGTCAAAAGTTCCCTTCCGGCCATGTTGGCGTTGTTTTTCCAATTCTATCGCGCAATCGTTTTTTTAACATATTGAAAGGTATTGTTAAGGGATCCAACGAGGTATCTGTATTGCTTTCCTATCCGTCGGATGAAGTGGGCAACCCAATCATGGATATCCGGCAGCTGGACGAAATAACTGACCGTCTAAAGGCTTTGCCCCAAGGCCCCATACCTGCAGAAAAGTTTAGGGAAGTAGCCGGAGATTTCAAGCATCCTTTTACAGAAATAGATTATATTTCCTTGTACGAATCCGCAGGTGCAAAGGTGTATTTTTCCTCAGATCCACGGGATATTTTGAAGCTTACCCCGCATGTTTTAGCGGCGGATATACACACCCGCTTCCTTACAAAAGAGCGTTTGAAAAAAGCCGGAGCGGAAACTGTTTATTCTCTCTGTGATATTTTATCTCAGCCGGTGGATGGCAGCGGATTTAACCCGGAATATGGAATACTGGGTTCAAATATTGCTGATGAAAACCGCCTAAAATTGTTTCCAAAAGACTGCGGCCGATTTGTTTTAGATTTGCAAAAGAAAATTGAAGTGCGTACAGGTGTGAAGCTAGAGATAATGGTCTATGGTGACGGCGCATTCAAAGATCCGGTTGCCGGTATATGGGAGCTGGCCGACCCGGTGGTATCCCCTGCGTTTACCCCCAGATTGGGCGGCCAGCCTTATGAGATTAAAATGAAGATGGTAGCGGACACTCGCCTGGCCGGCCTTTCCGGTGAAGATCAGGAGAAAGCCATCAAAGAGATTATACGGCAAAAATCCGGCACCGTTGGCTTTGATCAGGAAGGTACTACCCCAAGAAAGTACGCCGACCTGTTGGGTAGCTTGTGTGACTTAGTGAGCGGCAGCGGTGACAAAGGTACCCCTGTTATACTGATCCAGGGATATTTCGACAGCTACGCTGACTGATGGAAATCATTGATGCGCTACTGGATATGGAGCGGGATGCCGACTACGCACTGACTGCTATCCAGAGGGAAAAGGACAAGCTGCCAGCCCGCATTGCGGCGGAAACCGGTCATATCCGGTACCGCATATCTCAAGAGCTGGCCGTATCTATCCAAAAACTGCGGGAAGAATATGCTGCATCAACTGCATTGCGCATTCAAGCCATAGAAGAGGAGTGTGACCGGCGGCTAACAGACATTCAATCCGGATTTGCCGCCCAGCAGGAAGCACTGCGGATAAATTTATTTCAGAGGCTGACAAAATGGACTACATTGCCGTAAATGCGAAAATAAAGGCCATGCGCGCTAAACTCCTAACAAGGCCGCAATATATGGATTTGTGTCAACCTCAGCCAACTTTCAAAGGATATGTCCCTACTATGGCGGAGGAATTGGAACGCATACGATTGTTTTTAGGGAGCGTCCAGGTACGGCGGATTTTGTCTCTAGCTATGGAAGATTACGAGAAGGCCTGGGCCTTCATTAAAACGCTCCCCAATGGGCAGACCCGCCAGGCCTTAACCTATATAAAAGGCATCGAAATTGATTTGCACAATATTTTATGGATATACCGCCTCAAACATTATTATACAGCTTCTCCGGCGGATATATATCCTCATCTTATCCCAATCTGCTACCGCATTAACAAAGAGTCAATAAAGCAAATGGCAGAAAGCCCCGGCTCAGCAGAGGTTATCGTGACTGCGCTGCACAGCCCTTACGGGCATATTTTCGTGTCTTCAAATAACATAGAGCAGGCAATTTCCCGGGACATAAGATCCGCTTATTCCAGGTTAACAAAACGGTATCCCTGCTCTATAGCGGGTATCCTTAGCTATTTTTTTGATAAAAAAACAGAAGAGCGCAATCTAGCTAAAATAGATGAAGGGCACAGATATAATCTGGCCCCTCAGGAGATATTCAGTCATTTGTGGATAAATTAGCACTGTCTTGCTGTGTCATCCGGACTTTTGACGATAGACAGCTTCTTAAGAGCCTGTTTAGTGTCTCAGTTTGCACTAAATTTTTGTCCGACATTCCGCAAGTTTTAGCCCATACCTATATT
>Ga0131853_10024544_pt1 | contig 10876 bp, 5 predicted proteins | sample TergutLab28metaG_FD_92764 | JGI IMG/M metagenome (GOLD analysis project Ga0131853, IMG submission 92764) | Labiotermes labralis P1 segment gut microbial communities from Petit-Saut dam, French Guiana - Lab288 P1 (version 2) (version 2) | ecosystem: Host-associated > Arthropoda: Insects >... | reverse complement strand
TTCTTTCAACCCCACTTTCCCTCTACAACCCCTCTCCACCCCCTTTTGTGCCCTCTGTATACTGTTCACTTGTTAGTGTGGTAGTCATAATGTCTGTAACCTTTAAGCAATTCAAATCTCTGTTTTCTTGTCCTTCTGAGAAACAAAATGAAACAAACCGTAACACTCAAGTGGTGAAAATAGAATGTGCTATTAAATAACATATACGTAAAGAACGTACTGCCTTATTTGTAATTCAGTGTTCCCTGTACGAAGTGTGCAGCCACACACACTGTAGTTACTATTCATATTAGGTATAAGATTGTAGGTGCTCACAGTAATGGGGAGTCCTAATATTATTTCAGATGCAGGAAGTCTGGTGAAAAATTATATGTCTGCAGTTCATGACAAGTACCCCTGCCCGGCAGGAGGGGGTGCTTTACGTAAATGTTACTAAAGGTTCACAGAAAATAGTTTGGACAATTAATGTATTAGTTTCTGTGTTAAGTGTATGGTAATTAGCATCACTTGCATGAAGCAATTAAGAGCAGATTATCAGTATTTCTGCTACTGCTTGGTCCAAAATCTTTTTCTTCCTGCTTTATATCTAAAATCATTAACATTAAAGTATGGAGAGCCATAATTTTGGCTGATATTTATGTGGGTGTGAAACGTGGTCTGTAATATTGAGGGAAGAATGCAGGCTGAGGGTGCTGAGGAAGATATTTGCGCTTAAGAGGGGGGAAGTGATAGGAGACTGGAGAAAACTGCGTAATGAGGAACTTCATGATTTGCACTGCTCACTGAATATTATTTGGGCGATTAAATCAAGAATCATGCAATGGGTAGCATATGTGGCACGCACAGGGGAGAACAGAAAAGCATACATGGTTTTGGTAGGGAAAGCTGAATGAAAAACACCACTTGAAAAGACCCAGATGCAAATGGGAGGATAATATTAAAATGTATGTTAAGGAAATAAGATTGGATGCTGTGGATTGGATTAATCTGGCTAGGGTAGGAACTGGTGGCAACTCATGTGAACATGGTAATGAACCGTCAGCTTCTATAAAATGTGGGGAATTTCTTGACTAGCTGGGGAACTGTTAGCTTCTGTTGAGTATTTGATCAACTTTTGAAGTTTCACATTCAAGAATAAGCAACATTTTGCGTGTCCTTTTGCACCGGTGCAGTTACAACAGGATTTGTGCATACTTTTCCTGTCTCTGTCAGTTTGTTCCTACAACTTATTGCTAATGATTTTATATTCATATACTTAAAAACTTCCTGTAAGTGTACTGCAGTTTCTGAGTGCTGTAAACACTTCAGTATTAATATCATCAAAGGAGTGGTAAGAAATCATGCACTGCAGTCTGAACTCTTTATCAGTGCGTTCCAGTCCCAAGACACAGTCTCACCTGCTGTGAAGGAGCTTCAAATCTCGGAAAGTTTATTTGCAGAAAATTTAGGAGAATCGTCTGAGCTGAACACATAACAAGAAACACCGTCCTGTGCGTGATATGCCAGCCTGGGAACGGCATGCAACATTTACAAGCTGGAAGGATTGGCATTGTGGTAATGTTGTCAACTGGTACAAGGAGATAGCCAATTCAAGTGTCAGCTGGAACACAGCGTATCCTGACCAAAGTTCTTTATGGTTTTCCTCAGTCCCTCAGGTAAATTCCTGATTAATACCTTGCTGACACCACAGTAGTGTCCTTCCTGATCCTCTCCATTTCATAATTCAAGAATTATCCCACCGTTTGATGCTGCGGTCTCAAACGCCGTAAAATAACGCACGGAAAAAGTAGTATGAAAAATATACACAATACTCATGCAAAGTATGTAATAATTCACATGTTTGTCTGTCCTAAAGCAGTATAATTGAGTTCAAACTGGATCAGAATGGTAATTTTGTATACACATTTGTATGTTCATGTGGGTGATAGTGTAAGAAGAGTTGAACTACCCTGAAGATGGAGGCAGCAAACTCATCAGAAGCATAAGTAACTACACACCAATTTACCTGATGTCATGTACCAGAAGACATGACTCTTCTACACCCAACAAGCTTTTGTTGCACAAGTGTCAACCATGACATGAATATTGATTTGTAGAACCTGCACTCAATTTATGTGGAGACATTATAATGAGAGGTTAAGTACTGCTTTTTTTTATTGTAATTTTAACACTGGTGGTGCCAGAGTAAATTATGCAATAAAGCTGTTTACACCGAACATCAGTGGTACTGGCTGGTGCAAAAAAAAAAGAGTAAAATAATGCTTAACAATGTTAATTTTATTGTCAAGTTTAACAATATTATATACAATGTAAAATGTTTCTGATGGACTAAATGGTACCATACTATGTGCACACCAGTCATATGTCTATGTCTGGGAAACAGTAATTTTCACAGTAGTCTGCCAACTAGCAAGTCTGCAAAAATCAGAACCAGCAGTCTGTTCTGTTCTCAACCATTATTACATTTTGTCTCCATATACTTTGACTTGACAAACTTCATTTCTGGGATGTCCTGATGGGTGAGTATGACCTTGCCTTTCATGTACGGTTGAAGCGGTTCTGGTATCGCAACCGTCCCATCAGCATTCTGGTGTGTTTCTAACAGAGCAATCAGCATCCTGGGAACTGCACAGGCAGTTCCATTCAGTGTGTGTGCATGTAACAGTGGGCCAGGTCCTCTTTGCCGGTACTTGATGTTGAGACGGCGGGACTGGTAGTCGGTGCAGTCACTGCAACTGGACACCTTCAGGGAACATGAAAGAATGGAAACAGGAATTCTTGAATAATTGTATTCATGAAAGTCATACTGACTGCAGTCACAAGATACACACACCTGGATGTAAAGTTCTTACCTCACCAAACATTTGTCTTCCTGGCATCCAAGCTTCTATGTCATACTTTCGGTATGCAGGTGCCCCTAGTTCATGTGCAGGCATGTCTAGGGTTTGGAGGTGAAGTCCCAGTGATGCAAACATCTGTTCCTGCAGTTCCCTCAGTTCCTCCAGCATTCCTGCTGATCCGTCACGCTCTGTCACTGCAAACATCTCCACTTTTGTGAACTGGTGGACTCTGCAAAACAATGCATGGACTTTGATGCCTTTTTGCTGTTTGCACAGGGAATGTGAATTTAGCTTATGTTAAGGACTTCATATGCAGTCATTCATGCACCTTAATTTTTCATCTCCAAGACCACACAACAGATGATCAAGTAAGGCACTGAGGATCTACATTAAAAACTACTGACATTTGCTAGCATATAGGCTAGAAGTGCACTGCATCTTCATTAGGTGACATTTCAGACCATTCCACTTTCCACCTGCAGCATGATGTTTGAATATCTTCTGTGGAACTCTACACACAGGTGTCAGGTGGTGATGGGGCAGGGTCTGTGATTGAATAGTGGCCTAACCTAGACAAGAGTCAGTAAGAGGTTGACTCTAGAAGTACAAAGAGCTACTGAACTATCATTAGATAACTATCCATATGTTGCAGAGCATGTAATGTTTTGGGTATAATATTGTTTCAAAGCTTTATCTGAAGATGAAATCCAAATAAATATACAGAAAACACTGAGTAATTTTAAGGGAATGTTTATTTATTTAAATGACATTTTGTCAAGTGCCAAAGTGATGTACCTGGGCTGGTATAGGATTGTCATCAGAGTGGGGGCTAAGGATTGGGCAACAGAGGAACTGGGAATCAATTCTGAGTGGAAGTGAGATATTCCTGTCCTTTGAAACATCAAAATCAGTTCCATGGCACACACAGCCTCTTATTCAGTGGCTACCTGCGTTAAAGAGGTAAAAGTGGTCAGAGAATTAAGCTGACAACACATCTATCTAGTGTTAAAATTAAGACTGTGTTGTGCTGTACTTTCATTCCCCCATTATACCTTCATGAGATGCAAAGGGACAACTTCAGATGGATAAGGAAGGACATTATTTAAAGCACTGCAGCAAATTTTGTCTCTGTATATAACCAACAGCGTTATGTAAAAGCCCATGTAATTGCAAGTCTGAGGCCAGATTCAAACCCATGCTATCAGCACAGAGAAAGGTGATAAGGGAGAAACTCTGGGAAGGCATGTCATTTTATATGTGGTTTGTGTATTCAGAAATGTGAAGGACTTGCACCTGTAAATGCCTCTCTCCTCTGTCATTCGAGAAGTTTCAGCCCTGTAGCATCTGCTGACTGCAGCAAGCCTCAGAGGTAGTTCTGTTACACGTAACTCCCGATTCATGAGATAGCCAGCTAGAGACATCTCCGCTGTCCCAGACAGACAGTGGTCTCCCTTGTACAACTTCTCATCTAGCTTGTAAACCTACAGATGAAACATTGAAACCCTGATGACTTGGATGACACGTGTTTCCTTAATGAGCTGAAAATATGGCAAAGTTAATATACTTTGGAACGATATTAACAAATTAAAATCGTAAGGTGAAGAAATGCAGGGCAGAAAAAATTCATTAAGTATTTGCCATGACTGTTTCAGAATTTTTATCCTCCCATTTGCCATCTAAAATAAAAATACACAAGACTACAACTGCACCCTTTGTTTTTGATGGGTGTCAAACTCTGTCTCTTCTATTATGGGAGGAACATGGAATAAGTGTTGAACAGGGTGCTGAGGGAGATATTTGGGCCTAAGAAGGGAGGCTGAAGGAAACTGCATGAGGACGAGCTTCAAGATCCGTACTCCTGAACAGACGGTATTTGGGTGAATTTGGCGTTCAGGTGACCATGCATTGTCATTAATTCTTATAATAAAACCAACTAGATGCACTAATTTCTCAAATTTATTCATGGAATAAAACTGTACATGTTTTGGGTAGTTCCTCTGTCCAACATCAGGAGTTCTTCATTGTACACACAGAGGAACTGTCCGAGTATTATTTCAAGAATAAATTTGAGAAATTAGTGAATCTAGTTGGTTTTATTATAAGAAGTATTTGAGAGATCAAATCAGGAAGGAAGAGAGGGGTAGGGCATGACACATGGGGGGGGGGGATAATGGATGCATATAGGGTCTTGTTGGGAAAACTGACAGAAAAAGACAGCTTTGAAGAGCAGACTTCAATAGGGGGATAATATTAAAATTAATTTTATGAAATACAATGAGAGGGCATGGGCTGGATTCATCTGTGTTGGGACAGGGACAAGTAGAGGCTCTTGTGATCTTCATAATGAACCTTTAGATTCCACACAATGTAGAAATTTCTTGCCTGGCTCTGGAACTATTAGCTTCCCAGGAATGACCTTGCTCCATTCAGCTAATTCATTGTACTTTTTTACAGTCCATAAGGGGCCTAATGGCTTATGTGAATAGTGATAACACAGAGTTCGACGTTACATACTTTTCAATTAAACAATTCAATGCAAACTCCTCAAGAAAACCTCCCACCGTAGGTTCTACAGACGACAACAGAGGTTAGTCATTTGACAGAAAGAATGTTCACTCTATGAGAATTAAAGTCCTCAGTACTTGTATCATCGACTCATTTATGACTTCTGTTTTTGAGCATAACAGTGGGAGTTACATGATTTTGTACAGAAAACATCAAGCTTATAATTACAACCTTCTAAAATGTGACATCTTATAGTTTTGTAGAAAGGTACCAACACTGAGATCTTGTACTTGGTAGACAGGTACCAACATTTCAGAGCACCTAAGAGGTGACCAAGGATGCAAATAGTAGGTTTCTCTACAGTACATCACATCCCAGAACAATGTGATCTTAATCACCACTATGAGAACCTTACACCTCAGTCTGTCACTTACAGAAGCTCACTTATGCATGGTGCCACCAGCCTGCAAGGGAACAGTGCATAGGTCACCTTATTCTGCAAAGGCATAACCTTATAGATCTGTCTCTCACCAACAAACAAATTATCACTTGGCTACCATAGCTGTTTATTACCTAGATATATTACAAATACTTTTAAACTACCAATTCTGTAAGATTAGAAAAACCAGAAAGATTTGAAAGAAATGTAAAAAATGTTATGGAACAGAATTGTGGTATTTGCTTTGAGATACTGAGAAAACTAAAAGAATCCTCAGGACAGCCAGTCCTCAAGTGGGTTTGAAGCTATCACCTGCTGAAAGTGAGGCAAAATCTGTCCTATATACCTGTGTCCTGTCTCCCTTTGTGCTCATTCCACAGCTTTCAATTATATGTGCTGGTAAAATATCAGGAACAGAAATGAAGTGGAACTTCCTTTCCAAAAGCATCTTCATTGTAAACCACACAAGGGCCTGTTCCATTTCTGCCAAATCACCCATTAAGTAATAACTTTTATGACCTGAGAGATTGGAAAGATTATCAGTTCTTATTAGGTGCAGCATTTTAGTAATGTCACTGAATTCTCTTGGTTGAAAAGCAAATTTCCTTTTATTGCCTATGACTTTAACTACTTTAGGATTATCACCATAAGCTGTTACTAAGGGGCATGTTTTATTTGGTATCAGTTTCAATTCTTCTTTCAATTCGTTTACTAAATTCACTTTATTTTCTTCACTGAGACCACCATTCTTTAATTTATTGTGCAAATCGTGTACTCGACCTATGTTCCCAATGCCTTTCCTTTGTTTAATATTTTCTTCTATTTCTGATTTATATTTGTCGTTGCACAAATAGTCAAAATCCAGTTCTGGATCTGGCATTTCCCTAGTCCTTAGGACACTATATAGAGATTTTAGGAATTTATATTTGTACACCCTTTTCGCACAACATAAACTTTGGAAGGTTATGTTCAAAACCCTCATTAGTCTTTTTTCAATTGTTAAATAAATACAATGGAAATTCTTAAATGGTCGTAAGTTTCAGTGATACACTAACAGTGCCCTTTCTGTTTTGTGACAAAAATCAGCTCATTTCAAACAAATGTGCAGATTTATATCTTTTGTAACCACGAAACAACAAATTCTAAAGTCGCACTTAGTACGAAACACGGATCATAATAGGTATCCCGCGCAAGTTGGCCAGAGATGATCCGTATTGGCAAGTGGGAAGTCCGTCTAAGACAAAATATCGAAAAAAAAAAAAAAGGGTGGGGGGAGCGAATACGGTTATCCGTGGTTGTTGTCATTGATGGAGCACATCTGTGGTCGTTCAAGACGCGGTAAAATGGTGTGCGTAAGGGGTTTTAATATTGTGTGCTTGTTGTTATTGGTATGATGCTAGAGTACGCACACGTGAATGTAGATTAGAGGTTCTGTTAATCTTTTATAGGGTATGTATTGTTTGTTACGTACTAAGCGTTTTGCATTAGTAGGAAGAGAATTACTCTACATGTCGTATGTCTCAAAGATAAAAACAGGTTAGGTTACATGTTTGTGTTAATTCGTCAGTTCCAGATAGTATTGTACATATATCACCTATGGACACGATGCGTTCCCAAGTAGATACATTGGACATGGCTGGAAAAATGTTGGAAAAATTCCTGGTCATAGACAGCAGTTTTCCAACGCTTGTGGATGTCACCCAGATTGCACCACAAGGTATGTTCAAATCAACAAGCCTTGCGAACTGCCTCCTGTATTGCAGGTGAGACTCCATTTCACTGCTTTCTTTCAAACAGTTTTGTTGCGACTAAAAGTTATCATTATTTTAAAGGCTTGCTACTGACTGCACCTGCTTCAGCTGGCTAACCAACAGAACATGTAATTTATGCCAAAATCATTGTCACAGACAATTGTATGGATTGTGTGAGAGTTGAGGTTTCAACAGAATTAATGGCTAGGATTCATTGTTATACTGAGTAGCAGGGTTATTGATTCCTCACATGGCAAAGAACACACTGCCTTCATCTTCAAGAATTATTTAATTTTAATTTAATTTCATTTATTCAACATTCTGTAGATCCTTCACCAGGTTTCACCTTCTGATATAGAACATGTCACTCACAAAGAGATCATATTAAGAAGTAGTAATAGTTCAGTGCATTATGGAGCCATTCAAGAAGAAAGAAACATCTTGCAAATAATATTATCAAGTCATAGTTCCATAAATTCATACACTATTTGTAGATTAAATTATTAAAGCACTGCAATAAAATACAGGCAATAAAAACAAAGTAAAATCAAATGCCTGTGATATGAAATTAAGGATACTATCAATAATACAAGCTCAGGGTTAATCTTAATTGATTCGTCAGTCACCCTGAAAGCCCTAGAAGACTTGATGGCTTTTTAAGATAAAGTCAATACATTTCTTTATAATACTTGGCAACAAGAACCCTGCTATGCAGTGTAACAATCCTGAAGACGTGACTCCTTTACTTCCTTGAATACTCCATGTGTATGGTGTACAGTCAATATTTGACTCTTAAATGTGGTGTGCTTGTGTCTTGTGTTCAGCTGTGCGGTTTTAAGGTGCTGCTGCAATGTTGAGCGGTGACTGTTACCCAAGTCGGTGCAATGCCTGATGATACTGAAGTGCATTTCTTTGTAACCAACCAGTTTCAACTAAACATGTGACCTCTGTATATTATCCAAGTTTCATCTTCACTCTTTATAAAACCAGTGGTAACTATATGTTCCACCATCTTTAATGCTAAATGAACTCTGCATTTGTGCACATAGTTCACTTTTGTGTTTCATGTAATTTCCAGAAGAAACAAACTGTTCCCTCAAGTGCATTAACCAGTTGGCCTTGGTAGTGGAGGTGCAGTGTTTTTACTCTTAGGTAGGAAGTGTGTTGTCACGGTTATTTTGCTGAACTTAATTTGCTCCTAGGTTGACAATTTGGGCAGATACGTACAATTAAAAGCCCAATAGAGGAAAATAGTTCAGTAACGCAAGTGATTTGGCTCTCTGCTGTTATTGTACCTGTCTGCTGTCTGAATTCATTCAAGACACAGTCATTCCTGTATTTAACAAACCAACTTGAGTTACTGTTTTCGGTATATCATCTTCAGCCTCAAAGGGATATGTGAATGAATGCAAGCAATAAATCTGTTTTGCAGGAATTGCAACAGTTAGTGGTCTGAGTGACATGGACTACCCGAGTGCGAATGGCTTGGTGACTGGCCTGTCTAATGTGAAGCACGTCACCACTGCCAACAAGGTGCCTCTGCCCCCAGAAGTGATGGAAAACTTCGGTCGTATCCTTTTCTGTAGCATAGTGTTTTCGTGATTACCCTGAGCTCTTCCTTCCTCCCTTACTGGCCCTGTCAGGGTGGACAGTAGTTGAAGCTGCTAAGTTCAGGCATTTTCTCGGGGCACAGTGATAAAGTTTAATCAAAATTCTAAGCAGTGACAAATGTTTTTGAGGACAAATTAACAGGTGACACAACAAAACCGTCTGATGTTTAATATTTCATTCCCCCCCCCAGTTCAAATGATCGTATGACACCACATGCTTTTGTAGAATTCTTTCATCTTCTGAGATGTGTAAATATATGTGAGTGAATACTAGTGCAGGTTTTACATTTGTAAATACACGAAATTTGGGGTACGCACTGGTGCAGTTGGTTGAGCCACAGCACTGTAAGCCAGAATGTTGTGGGTTCAATTCCCGATGGGGTCGTTTGGATTTTTCGTCTGTTTAATCCTTTTTGCCACACTGTGGGCCTGGTGTTGACGGCCTTTAACAGAAATGAGTACCGGGGATAACTTCTGGGGAGGGGGTAAAGGGGTCCAGTGCATAGGGCTTACAACCTTATCACTTTCGTGTGCTGATTTTCTAGAAATTCTGGGAGCCTCAACCTCCTGGAGCCATAAAGGCCTGTCCAGGCCTGTAATAGGGTTGCTTTACCTTCAAATACACTATATATATATACATATATATATATAATAATAATGCACAAACTGATATGTATATTATTTTAAACATTTTCATTTGTCAGCTCCTGAAGCTGTGAGTACATGAATTAATTAATAATTTAAAATATTCACCTTCTAATTACTACTTTAATTCTGATGCTGTCCGTTATATTGTAGCTGGAATAGCTCAGTTGATATAGTGACTAAGCTGTGGGCTAATTGATCCTGGTTTTGATTCTCAGCACAGACAAGACATTTCTCTCTTCTGTAAAATGTTTAACCTGGCCCTGGGGCCCACCCATTTTCTTCTTAAATGGGTAGTGGTGGTTATGTACGTAGGGCAGTGGTTGTTGGGAACCGAAGCTGACCACTTGCCTCCATATGACTCTGAGGTTAAGAAAGAGTGGAGCTATACCTCTACTCCCACCCACATACCTTAATGATATGCACAAGGAAAACTGTACTTTTACTTTACCATTATATTGCAATTTTTCCCAGTAGGTTTATATTTATATAGTTCTTTAGTTCAAATAGTTTTGAAGCAAGTATATCATTTTGTGGTATACACAAATATTAATTTTTAATAGCTCTTATATTCAGAATCATGAAGGTGGCAGAACTGTGCCAAAACATATAGCCTGAGGTGACGGTAGACGTGCACACCACGAAGGCATATGGGGGCGCTGACATGTAGCTCCACTCATTCTTGACCTTGGGACAAGATAAAGGTGAGTGGTTAGCTGCATGCCTTACCCACTTTACTTCCAAGGAAAACGGTACCTGTGGAATATGAGGGTGGGAAGGCCCAGGATCCGGTCTCTGCTCTTTGGAAACAATATCAATGTCTTGTCTCTGCTTCGATATCCAGCATATAGCCTTTTGTCCCAACTGAATTATAATATTGCAGTTGAATGGGTCTCACTCACATATGGTTGTATGAGATGGTTTTGTTCTTTTTAAGAAGCCGACAGTTGTTCAAACAGTCATGTTAGTTACAGCCTTGTATGAGCAAGGTCGGTCAGCATGTTCACAAGGTCATATCTTTTGAGCCAGATGAATCCACACCCTCATATGCTGTTATCCTATGGCCCATCTCCATATGCTGTTATC
>Ga0131853_10024543_pt1 | contig 10876 bp, 3 predicted proteins | sample TergutLab28metaG_FD_92764 | JGI IMG/M metagenome (GOLD analysis project Ga0131853, IMG submission 92764) | Labiotermes labralis P1 segment gut microbial communities from Petit-Saut dam, French Guiana - Lab288 P1 (version 2) (version 2) | ecosystem: Host-associated > Arthropoda: Insects >... | reverse complement strand
TACACACACATACATACGTGCACACACACACATACAGATATAATACATACATACATATACACACATACACATATATATACACACATACATATGTACACACACATACACATACATACAAACACATATACATACATATGTACACACACACACATATACAGATATAATACATTCATACATACACACACATATACATACACACACACATATACATACATACATACATACACACATACATACGTACACACACACACATATACAGATATAATACATACATACATACATACATATACACACACACATATATATACATACATACACACACACATACAGACATAATACATATATACATGCATACACATATGCATACATATGTACACACACACATATACAGATATAATACATTCATACATACACACACACATATACATACATACATACATACACACGTACATACGTACACACACACACATATACAGATATAATACATACATACATATACACACACACATATATACATACATACACACACACACATACAGACATAATACATATATACATGCATATACATATGCATACCTACATACATACATACATACATCTAAACTTCTTAGATCCAAAAAACCTGCCACAAGATTGCTGGGTATGAAATAAGTCACAGCAGTAGTGTACAAGAACATACACTGCAGTCACTGTTAGAAAGAGTAAGTGAATTGATATACACACATCATAATATATTTCTACTGACAAAAGTTGTAATAGTTACATAACCAAACATCATATATAATGCACTCTGTAAAAAGTAGCATTCTGAACAAGCTGATGTAATTCTGAGACATATAAATTTATAAGCTTGTATGACCCACAACAAGCAATATGAAATTTAGGTTATGAAACATCTCTAGTAATTTGTTTGTTTATAATTACTGTTTAAGAGGAATTAAGTTCACATTGCTGACAAATATAGATTAGGGTTGGCATTATCATCTCCAAAATTTACACTTTTCCTACTGTTGTCAACTCACCAAGGTGGGTAAATCCTAATTGTAGACTTGGGTTTTATCTGAATGTGCACAGCTGGATCTAATACAATGATTATCCGCATGCTGACATCACTCCTACTTGAATCACTATCATCTGAACTTTGTAGAGATACAAAATTACCTATCAACAAAAACAATAAAGAACATTTTTCACACAGTCTGCTAAAGATTAGTACTATATGCACGTGCCTGTAATGTTTCACATATAGTGAAAGACTTAAATAATTCAAGGGGCTGAATAAATAGCAAATCATGCTGCTGTAGAAAATGCATTGGTTTGCAAACCAGATCATACATTCCATACACACTGAAGTAAGCGCAATAGTATGGGCATGTGACATCATCCAGGTATGGATAACGGGTCTTTGCTGCAACAAACTGTGCAGCGGCAAGTGACGAGGTCCTGGAGCACTGACATATCAGAATTGCACAAAAAAAAACACCATATTCACCATTTCAAGCAACTATGTTCAACGTACGTATTTTCAAAACACTGTAACTCACTTACTTACTTCATGGTGCAGAGTCCTTCTTGAGAAGCTAACTGGTTTGCAGCTAGTCAAGAAAATCCCCACATTCACGGAACCCGAAGGTTCATTACCGCACTCACAAGCGTCCGCCACCTGTCTCTATCCTGGGCTAGCCCAATCCAGTCCATATACCCACATCCTACCTCCTGGAGATCCATCCTAATATTATCCACCCATCTACGCCTAGGTCTCCCCAGTAGGCTCCTTCCCTCCTGTTTCCCCACCAAGACCCTATACACCCCCCTCTCCTCACCCATTTCAAAACACTGTAACAAATCTACATAAATATTTTGTGTCTTTTACTTCTTAAAAATTTTAGTGTGTGGGACTTTAGACAGCATAAGGTGATAAGTACGTAAAACTAAAAGAATTACGCAAGCATAAAATTACATTAATGAAGATGTTAAGAGATTTGACTGATGTGGCACTTGCTAGCATTTGATGTAGAATGTTCTGTCTTTCCAGGCCCTAACTAAAAATACACACAATAAAATAAAATCATAATTTTATCTCTTTGTTTGTACAGGTGTGAAAATTTACTTCTTTCTATAGGAAAATTATAGGTGAAAGGCGTTTCTGAAGAGGGTTGAAGAGAATATTTGACTTTAAAAATGAGAAAAAGACAACACTACACAAAAAGTGGTACTTCAGGCTCTGTATTCTACACCAAACACTATTAGGATCATCATTTTAAGGGATGTGAGACAAGTAAGACATGCAGCACATACAAAGCGGGTGACAAATACATAAAAAAACCATAATCAGGAAACCTGAACGTAAGACTGCAGATAGTAGGACAACATTAAACTGGATTTTATGAGACTGGGTACAGATATTTGAGCTGGAGTCACCTGGCTGGAGAGTGCCCACCGGTGGGCTCTTGTGAACACAGTAATATCCTTTGGGTTCTGTAAAATGTGCAGATTTACTTGACCAGCTTAGCAATTACCCGCTTTTCAAAGACTGTGCTTCGTGCATTCAATTATTTAGTTGACTGGTTTGTTGGTTCGTTAATTAGTTAGTTACATTAGTACGTAGGAGTTACTAAAATCTGGTTTGGCACTTCATGTTCATACTTACAGGAAGATGTAGTGCAATGAACCAGCAGGTGGGAGTACTCTTTCCACACTGAATGGACATAAAGAACAGTTCCCCTTTTGCTCGAACGCAATATATTTGCATGATTTGCTTCATGCTGCCACATGCACGTAGATGACTGAACACGAGACAGTAACATCCCAAGTCGTGCAGCCAATCCCAATCTGTACGTAAGACAAAGGAATAACAGCAACTCATGTGCATTATGACATACACAGTGTGATTGCTTTTACCCTAAATTTGTATCCATTATAAATAAACATTACAGCAAATGAGGTCTACAGAATCACAAATAACAGATTTGGAGTGTTAGAGTACCCTTCACCAACCAGTGGATTATATTCCCAAGAATTACAGTTGGCCTAATTAAAAAAAGTCATCAAAAATTATACATTCATTAAACCCAAAAGCAAGTCACACAAGGGCATATGATAATGTAATCTGGAGCCATAAAACTGGGTTTGGATAACACTAAAGCCCTTCTGCCACCACATGATGTTCTCCAAATATGAAAGTCATAGTCAGTGTGTACACAAAGCAAAGCCACAGATACATAAAACCATATTCTGGCAATACTGCATACAAATGGAACACCACAGATAGTATAGGACTGTTGTACAGCCTTGCACCATATCGTCTTACTACACTTTACTTATAAATTCTATCCAAGGGTAATAAATCAGACTAATATCAAATTCACAAATGGAGAACTCATGTTACTGAACAAAGGGTTAAAATACAACCTTGGTTATAAACAAAAAAAACTGGATCAGAGACCTTGGCCTTGAAGCAGAAAGTGATATCACCCTCCTACCCCCAGAAGAGCAAGACTACACAAGATACCAAAGTGGCAAAACAATTAAAAAAACTCCAAACCCAACAAACCTCAAAAAGTAGGTAGTGAGAGAAGGCAGTATGAAGAAATAAAAGTCTTAAACTCGATCAAAGACAAGTTACGTAGAAACAAGGCCCTCATAACAAAAGCCGACAAAGGAAGTTCAATTATAAAAAAAATTTAACTTATAAATTCTATCCAAGAGTCTTATTACAGTTTTAGTGAACAAGCTTGTCTCTCCTTCACATGTATTTATCACAAGCATTCGGTTCAGGTACAGCACTTACTTGTTCAAACGCAATCCCCTCTTCTTCTTTCCAGAGTCCAAGTACAAGTTCACACAACCTTCACCACCACTTTCTTGATGATGATGATGATAAGGAGTCACAGCACTCATTTTATCACTTTTTGGTGTGCTGCAACTGCTGATCACCAAGTCTACCTCATGACTCGGTGCTGAGGAGCTGGGCGATGATATTACTGGAAGCTCGTCCTACAAGTACTATCAACTTTTAAGAACCACATAAGTGCAAACCTTATTTATACCTCTAGTGTAAGCATCTGATACAGACATGGGGTCTTTTCCCTTTCAATGTTGTAAAAATACAAAATGATTAAAGACTTCAGCTACAAAGCTGCCTTCCTGCTCCTCTCCTGGCCACCCAATGACTCCCATCCACTTTCTCAAGAATTACCTGCTGTGACATCATTGTTCCATTTTATTATTGTTGAACTGAAAGCAGGACAACTGCTTACACTACAAACATATATTTTGACCCTTCTAGACTTCTGAACTTTTGATCGGAGTGTCAGTTAAGAGAATCCAAAGGAAAACCTCCATTTATGCCCCCCCCCCCTCTAATATTAATGGGGAAGCCTAACCACTGTAGGAACCTGGGTTTAATCATATGTGCAGTCATACAGCTTTAACTATACCATGAGGTAAGTGACAAGGAGAAAATAATTTGCAAAGCTAGTAAAACATGGCCAGTGTGAAGATACTGGAACAAGAGGAGATGAAGTGGAATATGGAATAAATTACACAGCAAAGAACTTCACAATTTATACAGGTCACATAGTATAGGTCAGTGTTTCTCAACCTTTGTGAGACCATGGCCTGGTAAATTCTTTTTTCATAAGACGAGGGCCTGGTCCCAACAGATTTACTCATCAGTACCTGTCCAATTTTTTAAGTTCATACATTAAACTAACATAAGTATTAATAATTAATTATGGCATAATCATAATGAGTATTAGTACACTTACGTGTACGGTGTGGCATGTTGACAAATATAAAATTACATTTAAATTAATCATCAATTCCAGGAGAATCTCTTGCAGCCCGGTATAATTGATGCCAGGGCCCGGTATCAGGCCGCGGTCTGGCGGTTGAGAAACACCGGTATAGGTGAGCCCTGCTCAACCAGGTGGATGCACACACGCCAAGATCACAAGTTAATTCTTCATCTGCCAGGGATACTGTAACATCATGATACTCTAAATATTGAAACCACCCCAGTTGTCATCCACTGACTTACAGCCAAATTTTTAGCTCACTGACCCTCCCACCCCAACCCCCTGGTCCAAAAAATTGTGAATTATACTCTAGCTGACCTGTCTACTATGTACAAGAAATATAAACATAAGCAGCTGAATCACATTCTGCTGTTACTAGCTAACCACCACTCACAGTGTTTTTTTTTCTGTTATTATTTATATTGACTCTCATTTCACTTTTGTCATTGTATAAATATTTATTAAAAATGGTTAGGGGAACAATTTTGTTATTTGTCCTCAAACACACTGTACATACTTACTCTGCAATAAACCTTTAAAAACAAATACCTTAACATGCATTTTAATCACTAGGTGTTTAATATGTATATTAAACATCTTTTTAGATATTGTTGTGTTATTGACTGATACCTACACCTATTGTTTATATACACACAACGAGGATGGCTCATTTTAGAATGCATTTTAATGATAGGAAGTATGGGACCCAATTCCAAGACACCCAATAATTTTAACTCATAATATATGAATGTGGGCAAAGATAATAACAAATAACTGACAGGACAATCATACTTTTACATAAAACTAAATTACATAAATAAATAACAACACACATCATAAAATCAATTGCAGCTTGTCATTTATCCTCCTTTGACACAGATTCTATATCATGACTGTACATGAGTGGGAGCAGAAACAGGTTACAGAGGAGTATGCTACTGGGTGGAGGTATCGCTCCATTATTGAATCTTAATCTTCAGCATGAGTTGTAGTTGAATGGTTTTTTTTAAACCCCTGAAGACTGTACCCAACAGCCACTGACAGGAAGGCTGAATGGATCCCAGACCCAGTCTGGACACAAAAAGAGAAATTTCTTTGACTCTGCTAACAGTCAAACACTGATTCACAAGTCATTCTTCCTGCAGCCTACTCACTACACTCACTGAGCTACCCTGGCTCCCAGTGCAATAGGCTACACATTATTATCTAAGGTAACAAAGAGTCTACCTGTGCAACATCATTATGATGCTCTGATGTGTTATTCATACTGATGTCCAGTGATGTTTCAGTCTCAATCAGCAGCTGGCTAGACATCACACCATCAGGATTCTCTTCTTTTACTTCAGCATTACACTTCTTTTCCTTCACCTTCAGAAGGACTGAGTCTGCTCTACATAAAATATTACTTGGCAACAATATATCTGAGTCTGCACTGACTGATTTTCTTCCACACTGCCCACCTTCCATATGAGCTTCACCATCCTCCAAAAGTGATGGCCGAATATTTTTTTTAATATCAATCACATTACATTTTGTTTCAACATTGACATCTGCCGCAATTGAATACTGAGACACACAAAGCACAGAGCTTGTTTTCTCCTCGGCCCACTTTGATTCCTTCAGTACCATCATGTCTTCCTTTAATCTAAAGGAACCCTCAGCACCAACACCAAAAACATTATAATTCTCACACTTCTGGTTCTCTTTCAATCCTTTATCATCTTTAGTTTGTCTGTCTGCTTCCAATGTGATGGGATAGGCATTATCAAAGTTAGAATTAAGGTTGCTTTTTTGTTGTGCACTGTTGATGGAACAGCTACATACCAGAACACCATTTTCACCGGAAACTACACTCAAATCTTGTATTGCTTTGTCATGAACACAATCTTCTGACTTCGCTGCCAAGGTAACTTTTGCTTTTCTCAATCTTTTTTCACTACTTTTTCCAAGGACAGGAGATGAAGGTGTCAGAATCCGAGCCACACTACTGACATTCACTTCTGTACACCCATCTTTTAAGACATCATCATCAACTTCCAGCCTACTTTGATCGGGTTTGTTCACTACATCACAACAGTTCTTTCCTAAACGAGATTTCTTAATAGAATGTTTCCGATTACGCCACCTTTGACAACAATTCATAACAGGTGATACCACGTTACTTTGTGATGGCTTGTTCTGTTGAGATGAAGCAACTGGTGACTTTTCATTCATGTCATGTATGTGACTCAAATCTGTACCAACTGCAGTTGACTTCATATTATTTTTTAAGTCCACTTCCATTTCTGTGCCCTGATTTAACTGATATGAGTCTTTGTTCTCACTTTTGTGTGTATCCAGTGCAGGACAAGTGTGTTCCTGATAAAGAACCACTGGCTGAAGGACATCACAAACCTTTGTTCTCCTTTTTTTCCGCTTAATTCTATGACAAAAAGATCTTAGTTTTGGGGATTTCTGCCTTCCAATTATTGGAGAAGATACTGTTATATCCTTGTCACTTCCAGTCTCCAGAATGGGATCTGGGGATTTCAAAAGACACATCTCACTCTCATTTGTCATGTTAAAATTATGTACCAGTTTTTCAGTAACCTTTATATCACTGCAACTTAGAGGATGCTCTTTCAATTCAACTTGGGGATTGATGCGAGTGACATCCAACTGCATCTGCCCCTCATTTCTTTCTACTACAGTAACTTCAGGAGGATGTAACAGACTGTCCCCACTTTCCAAATTAATCACATTACGTGTCACCCGAGCCCGAAACTGGCGACATGCATTTGAACTCTGGACCACACAGGAGTCAAAATCAAGCCGCGTCACAACTCGATGGAGTGCACGTGATCTTGAAATTATTTCCACATCACTGCTACCAGATGAGCTGCAAACTATGTCAGGAGGGGAACTGAGAGGTGATCGGATACAATCTCCATTGGAGAAACTTTCCATCCCTCTTCTCCAGTCCTAAAAGAAATGCAACAGATGGCCAAGTCATTTTTATTATCACTACTCTAAAATGTACAGTTACGTTCCATAAACCGTGACTAACAATTAATGTACAAATTCCACATTCATTATACCATATTACAGATGATTATACTAATTAATCACTATCATGTAAATTCTTCAAAAACCAATGGACACTAGGATACTATTTATTTCACGTTAATATTTTCTTCAACATTCTGATTATTGTGAGGTTAATTTCAAAATTCACTCCTTCCCATTTCATTCTTTTCCACCATGGATGATGATACTTTACATAAATATCAGTGTTCCATTTGCAAAAGTATTTGTGTCCTCTGCAAACTGTGATGTACATGTGTGAAGAAACTACTACTACTACCAGCTTGTAAGAGACAAGCAGACATGGATATAAATTCTAACATCTAGAAAATGAAACTGTAATTGCTTGCATGTAAAGAAACAAAAATTCATATTTAAATATAAAAGACCAATTTGGCAAACAAGAAAATAAAACATTGTTGTTTTCTGTCATATGCAATTGACATTGTAGTTGCCAGCATGAAACTTTAATTTAATCACCTGGGTTATGCTATTGTTAGATCTTACACCAATAATAAATTACCTTGACAGTTGATACAGAATTATATATGTCTATAAATATAATAAAACTTGATATAAGATGGAGGCGAGGGGTCAGCTGGACACTCATGTTTCTACTTCAAGGAAAATGGTCTCTATACCAATTGGAGATAAGGTAGGTGGGTTACACTAAATATGTTGGCACAGTAAACCCTACTCATGTCTAAGTTTGAGCCACAGTCATGCATGGATCCAACATAATAACTGTGAAATTAGTTGGAGCTAAATGAACACATGCGAAACACACACACATTATGGCATAGCATGATAGGCTCCCATATTATCTGAAAGCACAATTATGCTGCAGTTAGAAAACTACAGTCACTCAGATCAAAACATGCCAGAACTACAAGAATATTTCACTGAAGCGGCATACTTACTGAATGTAAGGCCTGTGAGTTTTTACTCTGACTAAATGCAGCACAAATGTTAAACATCTTGAACTGAAGACAACATAGTAACATCTGCAAATATTACAGCATGTTCCTGTTAAATATGAACCACGTCTGTAGCTGGCTTAAACGGGGACACTGAAATATTAGATTAAGTTATGAACAGATAGAAAATTACAAAGAAAATTTTCAAGTCCTACCCATTACTTAAAACATGTCACTCTATCCAGCTGTAAAACTAACAAAGTATATTAAAAACCACTGTCAAATATAACAGAATTGTGACAGAATATTTGGGCCTAAGAAAAGGGGCTCAGAATTGTTTATGAATTCCAATTACTTCTGAAGTAATACATCCAATTTTTGTATTGTACCATTTCTGGTATACTTAAGAGGTAATGTACAAAGGTACTGGCACAAACTATGGTTACATGTAATCACACTTGAAGCTCCACATTCATTTCATAACCTGCTGCAATACAAGCAGGTTATGAAATCCAGTCTTTTATTAAAAGGTTACATGGTACTGAACTGTTGCATCACTTTACACGATACATCAATACTTATCGAGTGTGCTCCCTTTCATTGCCATTTCCTCTCCTACAAACAAAACGCGATTTTACAAAATTGATCACATTTTTGTCATTCTTCACACGCCGTGCGGTATGAATTATAAGTGAACTGTTCTGTTACTGTATGATAAATGCAAATGCCTTTACCCCACGCATCTCGAAACACCTCTTCATATTTTCATCACAGCAAAGAATCTGTTTTTGAAAAGTTCTGAAACGTATCAACACAGAAAACTGCCTTAACCTATAAATATACCGCCAATACAAGCCCGCCAACTTTACATCTGAAAATAGAAATTCGATTATTATGTTCGATTCTGACACGCTTCGAACAAGCAGCACAACTTTATACAATACAATATATATATATGAAATCATGAGCATCTTTAAAAAAAAAGAAAAGTGAACGGTGCCGAAAACTGAATTATAAATACTTCGGCCAATCCCTGACTTTAACTGAGAGCGTAGTTGCCTCTGTTCAGAGCATCACGTACTGACACGCACAGTTTACTGTTACGTGCTGTATGAGCCTAATTACTACTGTATTAACCTACGAGCACACTCGTCCTTACTTTCATTTACACAGCAGTGCAGGGATAGCTTTATGTTTTCGTACGTTCTGTACTAGTTCGCGGTCAGTTGCCAACTTTACATTCCGGTCCATTTATCCTTGCGCGAAAAATCTTGTATTCCAGTGACAGAAGGCTGGGTGAACCGCAGGAGTGATGTAGTCATGATGACGACGAGAGCAAGAACCAGAAAAGTATGGGGCACAACCTTAGCCATTTCGTCCATTGCCAGTTCCTTTATAGAGAAGTTTAGTTACAATCTTAAAATAAAGTCACTAAATAAGCTATAAAAGAGACTCTTAATGACTTTACGTGAAAACTCGCGACCCTGTCAATCTGTTAATCTACTCCATACTCGACTAACTGTAACTGTTAATCAGTTGCGAATACCTTCAAGCCATTATAAAAATGCCAATGCGGTAATATTTGCGGCTCTTTACCCACATTGTGTTTAATTCATGTCTGCTTTTACTTTCTGAAAAGTGTTGGAAGTCAGTATCAGATCTCACAGAAACTCACAATAGGCATCGATTTACCCACAATATGTGTTCAAATAACACACGAGTTTTTTTTCCATAATTTCCCTATAACACGTTGATCAGATAAAGAACGTAATTACGGTTGAAAATAATTCTTACAATACATTCTACAAATTTTAACTAATGTAATATAATTAAATTAATTCATATCATTTGGAGTCTTATACTGACAAAGGTTCCATTCCCTATGGCGTCACTGGAATTTTTCATTGACAGAATCCTTCCCGCCGAACTATGGTACTGGGATCGACTTAGCCTCTAACAGAAATGAGAACCAGGAATACTTCCTGGGGGGGGGGGGGGGAAAGGGGGGGTGTGTGGTTGGGGGAAAACCCCCACACCCTCTTTTGGGGGGTTTTTTTTAATTTGTGCGGCCCCCCCCCTTGGACCCCCCTGGGGGCG
>Ga0131853_10024542_pt1 | contig 10877 bp, 4 predicted proteins | sample TergutLab28metaG_FD_92764 | JGI IMG/M metagenome (GOLD analysis project Ga0131853, IMG submission 92764) | Labiotermes labralis P1 segment gut microbial communities from Petit-Saut dam, French Guiana - Lab288 P1 (version 2) (version 2) | ecosystem: Host-associated > Arthropoda: Insects >... | reverse complement strand
TTGCACCAACATATCTGAAATGCCATGGCTCGAAATTTATTCCTGTGATATGTTCTGCCCCTTGGGGGTAGCGCAGGATAAGCCCGTATCTATAGGAGTTGTTCGCAAGCCACTGCCCTTCGGGAGCGTATTGCATTTCATGCATCCCAAGCCCTGTGACCAAAATATCCGCGGCAAGACCGGTCTGATGCTCGCTATGCCCGGGTGGCATTACATATTCGCCATTTTCATCATCGCCATACAAGTATGCCTGACGGTAAAAATCCCGGAACGCGCTTGAAACAAAGAAGCCTTGCACCTCCTGGGCACGAGCCGATGCAAACATTTCACTGACAGCTCTGAGTGCGGAATTATGCAAATACATATCATCAACCCGGCTGACAGCCACTGTCGGCCATGCAGATGTAAGCATGGCAGGATCAGGGTCACCGGGTGCCAGATACTGGTGGTTTACAAGTGCTAGATAACCTGTGTTGACAATATCCCTGGTGGATATCGATACCATTGGCAAAGGCATACCTGTTTCATCTTCAATTGCATCATCAACTGCGTCATTGTTTTCGACTGGTTTATATATATCATTTTCATTATTATTTTGAATTAGCTCCGGAGAAAAATCTTCTCTTACGTTGCCGGATACAAGTGTGTAAATTCCAATCCCTAATGCCAGGATAAGGATTACAAAAATCCCAAGTTGCGGGGCACAGCCCCTACGCCGTCTTCTTCTTGGTTGCTGTTTTAGGTGCCTTGTATGTCTTCTATACTGCATATTCTCATCTCCTACTAAGTTTTTTACCATAATAAATCCGCAATTCAAAGTGCAAAGCTGTGAAAAACTAAGATTTATCAAAATGAAGCTTTTTCGAAAAACGCTAACTGAATAAAATCCCAATCATTCCAATAATATTACATAGCGATACAAGCTCCACCTGAATATAATCTCCCCTGTAACATAGAAGCAACGAACGTGTAAATAACACTTAACTTTACATACAGCAGGTAACCATTGTAGAATACATACATCAAATCAAAAGATGAATGTAGAGAGAGAGGGATGTACATTATGAAAATCAAACGTACTATAATGATGCTTACCTTCGCGTTACTCGTAGTGGCAGTACCAATCTGGGCAGCGGTAAATTATAGCGCAGATGAGGGCACTCTTACTGACCGCCGAGGTGAAGTTGGCTACATACGCGACGGAGTTACCATTATAGGTGGCGGGTCACCGGTTATTACACTGGCTGTCTATGGATATGGAACTTTGCAGGCAAGCAGCCCGTACGACGGAGATATTCCAAGCGGCACACAGGTTGAATATGGAACTGTTGTTACTTTTGTAGCAGAGTGCATTGGCGAAGAAGGTTTCGAATTTTTGGGATGGCGGATTAACGGATTGCCCTACCGTGGGCAAGCGTCTCAAACCTTAGCCCTTACAATAGAAGAAGACATCCATGTAATGGCAGTCTTTGACCATCCATGGGCAGGGGAGAATACACCACCCCCTAGCAGTTATTATCACATCGCTTCCATTAACGCAATTGCTGATATCTGGGGTGGCGTGTCAATTAGAATCCCAGGTCATACCCCTTTGGTTGATTTTGAATATTTTACGACAGATGTAACCATAGAATTCAGGATTACACCTCCTGAAGGCAGGTACTTTAGTGAGGCTACCTCGCTCAATGTATCCGATGTTATAGAAGTTACACATGGCCCGACCATTGCGTTTGACGGAAGATTATTTTTTACCATGCTCTCCCTTCCACCAAATAATGATTACGGCAATGGTAACGCCCATTCTACAAATTATGACTATCACGATGACGAAATCTCCTTTGCGGTTGTTTTCGATTTAGCCGAAGGAAATATGCCCGCGGGAGTAAACGCGGTACAGTCATTGGCATATGGTCATGTTATTAACCCTCTGCCTATCCCCACTCGTGAAGGGTACAGATTTGCAGGCTGGCAGGTTGACGGAATTTTTGTTGCCCCACCACTTACGATTACAAGGGATTTGGCACTCAGGGCAATATGGATAGCTGAATCTGGTGAGTACGACCAATTCGCAGTAGGATTTAATCCTGCCCCCGGTTCATTCACAAATACAAACGAAACCGGTATTCGCGTAGGTCGTGCAGGCGATTTAATAACCGACATGCCCGCAAACCCAACCCGTACCGGATATACATTTGGCGGTTGGAGATTACCAAACGGTAATACCTTAGCAGGGCAGATGACAATTGTAGGGGATATGCTGCTTACCGCAATATGGAATGCAAACCCCTGCGCGTCAAGTACACCGGCCCCAAGTTCATCACCGGCTCCAAGCTCATCACCTGCTCCGAGTTCAACCCCGGGATCTGGACAAGCAGGTCATAGACCCAATCCACAAACCAACCCGCTAACCATTAGCTTTATGATATTCGGAAGTATCGCACTTGTAGGAGTGGCTGTATTTGGGATAACCAAGCTGGCGAAAAGACAATTGGATGCACAAGGTCAGTATAATGCCGAAGTAACCAGATACAACCGCGAAAGTCGCATTGTAGATTTAATGGAAAATGAAACAAGCGACAGTTAATTAGCCCCCCCTCCTCTTATCGATTCCGGGTACCCCTTCCGCGAATCGGTATAACAAAACCCCGCGTTGCCATTTATGGCTCGCGGGGTTTTATATTAGAGGATGTATTTATCTCTAAAACCGATACTGCTCCTTAAGCTGATCAAGCACATGCCCAAGTGCTGCCTGATACTCCCTTGTACGCCCTTGCCCTTTTTTTATACGGGCATATTCCAGTAGAGTTGCGGGGGGTGCTATGGTGCCTGGAGGCATTGCGTTTTCTATTGCTTTGGCTGCCCGGTTCCAATCGTAGTCGTTGCGGTAATATTTAGCTAGCTTTGCCCACAAGTGTCGGAGCTTCATGGCACCTGTGCTTTTATCCAGCTCTATGGCTTTTTTTATGTGGCTGATTGCTTCCGGTATTCTGGCGTGACCGTAGGCGGCGTAAATTTCTGATGCTTTTTCGTGGTAGGCTGGGTCTTCTGGGTGTAGAGCGGCAAGAGCTTTATCTAATTGGTTTGCCTCTAAATATATATCGGCGATTTTGTGCGAGGCGCGGAAATCGGGATTGCTTTCCAGCCATTTTAATGCTCCCGGGTAATCCCCTTGACTGTAAGCCATAAGCCCGCGAAGATATGCGGATTTTGGGCTGTTAATAGAAGCAAGTGTTCGTGCGGCGGTTTCGTAATCCCCCATGAGAATTAAACTTTCTGCATAGTGCAGGATTATCGAATTATTCTCCGGCTCATTTGCATGTGCTTTCGCCAGCAGACTTGCGGCCTTTTCATAATTTCCCAGTCGCATATACGCAATGGCCATATTATTGAGCATAGCGGAGTTCTGAGCGAGCTTTAATGCCTTAGTATATAAAGGAATCGCCTTCGCCGGCTCTGCCCCAGACACAAGACGGTCTGCCTGGTCTTTCAGGCGTTCCCATTCAACCCGGCTTTCCCAGGTTACAAGCTCTGACTTAATATTTGACAGCTCGGTTTCATCGAAATACTCAATTATCCGAAGAAATGCAAGCATCCGCTTAGTAAAAGACTCTATTTCGGCAATGGATTTTATTTTTTTTGATATATCAATGAGCCCAATCTCTGCCACCCAAGCGATCATTTGTGCAGACGCAAAATCATCCACAGACTCACGCCAATAATGATACACATGGTAAAGAGCCTCTTCAATGGAGTAGACCCGAATGCCGGTACCTCGGAAGATAAATGGTATTTCGTTTATTTTTTGAGATGTTAGAAGCTGTAGCATGTTTAACCTCTGACTGATTTTATAAGCTGTTCACAAAACTCCCCACCATCGGCGGAGCCTTTGATTGCATTTACTCCGAGTGCCTTTGATATATCACCAAGGGTAGTTCCGCAGAGCATTTCGTCTGAACCTGAGCGAAATGCATTGCCTGGGAGGAATAATATATCAAGACCTTCGCATTTCTCTTTTAGCTGATTGATTATATCCTGTCCGGTCAATAACCCGCTAACCGTAATCTCTGAACCATAGAAATCATTCTGAATTGCATGAATCGTAATTGCTGTATCAGGGTATGTTTGCGTGAACTTTGTTGCGAGTTTACCCATAAACGCTTCTGCTGCTTGCCCTGTAACAAGCCCCACCGCTTGTGAAGGCGGCTGAATACCGACCCTACGCATACAAGATGAACCGATTTTTTTAAGGGCTGAAAGAAACTCCGTTTCGAAAAGAGCCATCATCCCCACACCATTATCAAGTTGAGGGAAACCCTCATACTCATCATACACAGGCACTTGCACACCCGCCAAAACATACCATTCGTCCGCAAGAAAAACAAACCTGCATCCCCGCTCTTTCAGCAAGCGGCTTTGCCAGCCCTCGACCTGAACAATGACTGCCCTCGCATCATCTGGGGTAAACCTCTCCAATGGATACAGCCCCTCACGATACTGGGTAAGCCCAACCGGGACAACCGCGAGGCTCTGCGCCCTATCCCCCAAAGCCAAAAGCCTCTCTATGGTATTATCCAATTGAGCCTCATCATTGATACCCTTACATAGCACTACCTGAAAATGCATATCAATACCTGCTTCGAGAAATCGCTCCAAAATCTTAAACAAATACCCGGCTCGAATGCTACCCATCATCATTCGGCGCAGGCTCATATCTCCTGCATGGACGCTGATCCTCATCGGAGACAATCTATATTTTATTATTTGGTCAATATCCTCCGATTCAAGGTTGGTGAGTGTAATATAATTGCCCAGAGCAAAGGATTGATATGGGTCATCATCTTTTACATAGAGTGACTCCCGTAGCCCAGGAGGCTGCTGGTCTACAAAGCAGAATATACAGGCATTAGCACAGCGTCTATCCTCCCCCATCGACTCGGGAGAAAAAAAAAGCCCTAAATCATCGTCGCTATCTTTTTCGATTTCCAATTCCCATATTTCCCCATTTGGTTTTTGCAATTCCACTATGATGCTCTCATCTGCGATCAAAAAACGGTAATCCAGAATGTCTTTTATTTCCTGCCCGTCAATGGAGAGGAGTATGTCCCCGGGTTCAACTTTCATTTCCCAGGCAATACTGTTTTTGGATGTAGAAATAATTTTATGCTGCTTCATTTATATACACCCCAGATTTTTATTTGGTATATTTGAACAAAATATCGGTATGCTAGCATACCGATATTTTGTTCAAATTACACAAAGGTGATAATAGAGTTCTTCTGAAATCACAAAAACCGTGATTTCGAAAGAAGCCTAATAAAAAAGCCTCTGTGACCACCATGGTTTAAGAGGCAAAATTCAAAGCAAAAAAACCGCAAAAATAGAAAGTTCCGCTTGACAAAGAACGAGCATCCTGATACTCTTTCAAACCGATTCCCATTTTTGCCAGCTTGACCAATCTCAAATTTTGTCAACAATATCACATTTCCAACAGCTTATCAAGAAATATTTATTTTTTCGTGTTCACACGCCCTCAATCTTAGAGGTTAAGTTAGAGGTTAAGCTGCTGCGTTAGAGCGTAGCGCGCCATAAGTGAAATATATTTTCAAGGGGTTGTTGCAATGGAAAAAAACAGGGTACGCCCTTCTCTGGGTCGTGGACCTAGCCGGGCAAGCTACTCTCGCATTAGTGAGGTTTTAGAAATCCCTAACCTCATCGAGATTCAAAAAAAGAGCTATTTCTGGTTCCTTGAGGAGGGGATAAAAGAAGTTTTCAATGATATTTCACCCATAACGGACTATAACAACAACCTGGTGCTTGACCTTATTGACCTCTCAATGGACGATAAGCCAAAGCACTCCATCGAAGAATGCAAGGAGCGGGATGCAACCTACGCCGTAAAGCTATATGTAAAATGTCGTCTCCATAACCGGGAAGTTGACGAGATAAAAGAGCAAGATATTTTCATGGGGGATTTTCCCCTTATGACAGACAACGGTACCTTTGTAATAAACGGGGCAGAACGGGTTATCGTTAGCCAGCTAATGAGATCCCCGGGTATCTACTACGGGATCGACTATGACAAGGTGGGTAAGCAGCTTGTATCTGCCAGCATAATCCCAAACCGAGGCGCGTGGCTGGAATTTGAATCCGATTCCAACGACGTGCTTTATGTGCGTATAGTCCGTACCCGTAAGGTTCCTGTTACGGTGCTTATTCGTTCCCTTGGAGTTGGCACCGACGAAGAGATTATCGCAAAATTCGGCGAAGACCCAAAAGTCATCGCAACAATAGAAAAGGACACAGCCAAGACCTACGAAGAGGGGCTGCAAGAGGCTTATAAAAAGCTGCGTCCAGGCGAGCCGCCTACCGTTGAGGGTGCGGAGACCTTGCTTCGTAATATGTTCTTTGACCCAAAGAGATATGACCTGGCTAAAGTTGGACGTTACAAGTTCAACAAGAAGCTTGCACTCAAATCCCGCGCAACGGGACAAACCCTAGCCGCAGATGCTGTCTCCCCTGCAACCGGTGAAATAATCGCCGAGCAAGGGACAACTCTCACGGCTCAGCTTGCCGATATGATTCAAGACGCAGGCTGCCCCCATGTGGATGTGGTATACGACGATAGCCGTAATGTCCGCATCATGAGCAATATGACCGTAAATATTGATCAGTATCTTGAGCCGCACGGGCTCACAGCCGAAGAGTTTGGCATTAAAGAGCGGGTATATTACCCAGCCCTTGAGTCCATTCTCCAGGCACAGGATAAGGATGAGCTTTCTCGCCAGATAAAGCTTAATATGCATCGCCTTATCCCCAAGACCATCCAATTTGAAGATATTATGGCGGCAATAAACTACGGCATGTCAGTTGATATCGGTATCGGCGTGAAAGACGACATAGATCACCTTGGCAACCGTAGAATCCGCGCCGTTGGCGAGCTTCTGCAGAATCAATTCCGCATAGGGCTTACCCGTATGGAACGTGTAGTCAAGGAGCGCATGACCATTCAGGACATGGATATAGTAACCCCCCAAGCCCTGATAAATATACGTCCTGTTACCGCAGCTATTAAGGAATTTTTTGGTTCATCCCAGCTTTCCCAGTTTATGGGGCAGGTCAACCCTCTGGATGAACTCTCCCATAAGCGCAGACTTTCGGCTTTAGGCCCGGGTGGTTTGAGTCGTGATCGTGCAGGCTATGAAGTTAGGGACGTTCACTCCTCCCACTACGGACGTATGTGCCCGATTGAAACACCGGAAGGCCCCAACATCGGGCTGATAAACTCCCTTGCAACCTATGCTCGTATCAACGAATATGGATTTATTGAGGCCCCCTACCGAATCGTAGACCAAACAGGCTCCGAGCCAGTGGTAACCAACGAGTTTAGATATGTAACCGCCGATGAGGAAGAGGATTATATCATTGCCCAAGCCAACGAGCCCCTAACCGAGGACGGACGCTTTGTAAGCCGCAGACCTCAGGGGCGACATAAGGAAGACATTCAGGAGTTCACGCCTGGTCGCATTGACATGATGGACGTTTCGCCAAAGCAAATCGTTTCCGTTGCAACGGCTCTTATACCTTTCCTGGAAAACGACGACGTTTCCCGGGCACTCATGGGCTCAAATATGCAACGTCAGGCAGTCCCGCTTATTACAACGGACGCGCCGGTTGTAGGCACAGGAATGGAGCACAAGACCGCCATTGACTCCGGCGTAATGCTCTTATCCAATGTAAACGGAACAGTGGAAGAAGTAACCGCAAGCAATGTAGCAGTCCGCTGCCGTGATACAGGCGCGAAAAAGCATTTCAAACTCACAAAGTTTATGCGCTCCAACCAAGGCACATGCATTAATCACCGCCCCATCGTAAAAAAAGGGCAGGTAGTCGAAGCCGGTGATGTTATTGCAGACGGGCCTTCAACAGATATGGGTGAGCTTGCCCTTGGCAAAAACCCCCTTATCGGATTTATGGCATGGGACGGCTATAACTACGAGGACGCGATTCTTTTAAGCGAATCCCTTGTCCGCGATGATGTTTACACCTCCATTCATATAGAAGAATATGAAGCCGAAGCTCGCGACACAAAGCTGGGACCCGAGGAAATCACCCGAGATATCCCCAATGTAGGTGAAGACGCAATGCGCGACCTGGACGAACAGGGCATAATCCGCATAGGTGCGGAAGTCGGGCCTAATGATATCCTGGTCGGAAAGGTGACTCCTAAAGGCGAAACAGAGCTGACAGCCGAAGAACGCCTACTGCGTGCAATCTTTGGAGAAAAAGCCCGCGAAGTCCGCGACACCAGCCTGCGAGTACCTCACGGAGAAAGCGGCATCGTTGTAGACGTAAAGGTTTTTGCCCGCGACAGCCGAGACCTTAGCCCCGGTGCAAAGAAAGACGAATTACCCCCGGGAGTAAACCAGCTCGTCCGGGTATATATCGCACAAAAACGTAAAATCTCTGTAGGAGATAAAATGGCAGGTCGCCACGGAAACAAAGGAGTAATCGCAAAAGTTCTCCCTGTAGAAGACATGCCATTCCTGCCAAACGGCAGACCTCTGGATATAGTACTCAACCCACTAGGTGTGCCCAGCCGAATGAACATTGGGCAGGTGCTCGAAGTCCACCTTGGTCTCGCAGCCAAAGTCCTTGGCTGGAAGGCTGCGACCCCTGTTTTCGACGGAGCCAACGAAATTGACATAATGGATACCTTGGACCTCGCAAATGATTACGCAAATATGCTATGGCATGAGTTCGCGGAGAGATGGGAACCGATTCTCGACGACCAAATCTTCGCCGATCTGGAAGCCAACCGCAATAACCGCTTGGAGTGGAAAGGGATGCCTATCACCCGTGATGGCAAAATCCATGTCAGAGATGGAAGAAGTGGCGAATATTTCGATAATCCAATCACAGTGGGCTTTATGCACTACCTCAAGCTTCACCATCTTGTAGACGACAAAATCCATGCCCGCTCTACCGGGCCATACTCCCTTGTAACCCAGCAGCCACTGGGCGGCAAAGCGCAGTTTGGCGGGCAACGATTTGGAGAAATGGAAGTCTGGGCGCTGGAAGCCTATGGCGCAAGCTACACTCTCCAGGAAATCCTGACAGTAAAATCCGACGATATCGTAGGTCGCGTAAAGACCTATGAAGCCATTGTCAAAGGCGAAAATATTCCCGAACCGGGAGTGCCTGAATCCTTCAAGGTGCTACTAAAGGAGCTGCAAGCCCTTTGCCTGGACATGAAGGTTTTAAGCTCCGAGAACATGGAAGTCGAAATCAAGGAATCTGTAGAAGAAGGCGAAGATCTTGCCGTTAATATGGAAGGTGTAGAGTCTGACGCAGATCACGGCTATGTCCGCAGAGCTAACCAAGAAGCGGCTGCCGAGGAGGTACAGGACGCAGAGCCTATCATTGAAGAAGAACAAGAAGAGGAAGACGTAACTCCAGATGACGACGAAGCCTTGAGCGAAGACATTCCAGATGAGGATGCAGTCGTCCCGGTAGTCTTCGAGGTCGAGGCAGATGTAGCAGATTTATCCGATGATGATATTGACCCCACCGACGAAGAGCTAATCAAAGAAGAAATTGAACTGGAAAACCTGCAAGAAGATACCGAAAGCTTCGAATTGACAGACCAAGATTACGGGATTTATCCAGCAGAGGAGGATGAAGATGAATAATCTCCCAATACCAACAAAGCCGGGGCAACAACTGGCCTTCTCCTCAATAAAAATCGGTCTAGCCTCTCCGGAAAAAATCCGGGAATGGTCTAAGGGAGAGGTAAAAAAACCCGAAACAATCAACTATCGAACCCTCAAGCCAGAACGCGACGGTTTATTTTGCGAGCGGATTTTCGGCCCCAATAAAGACTGGGAATGTCACTGCGGCAAGTATAAGCGTATCCGCTACAAAGGCGTAGTCTGCGACCGCTGCGGCGTTGAGGTTACCAAGAGCAAGGTGCGACGCGAGCGGATGGGGCATGTAGAGCTTGCAGCTCCTGTTTCGCATATTTGGTATTTCCGTGGCATTCCATCCCGGATGGGATTGATTCTTGGCATGTCTCCAAGGGCACTGGAAAAAATCCTGTACTTCGCATCATATGTAGTGCTTGATGCCGGAGACACAGGAATGGCTGTAAAAACATTGCTGACCGATAAGGAATACAGGGATGCACTAGATAAATACGGCCCCTACCGCACCAATGCCCAAGGGCTGCGAGTGCCATCTTTTAGGGTTGGCATGGGTGCTGAGGCCGTAAAAGAGCTCCTTCTTGCCATTGATCTTGAAGGCGAATCTGAGGAATTGAAGGTTCTTCTCAAAGATGCAAGCGGGCAAAAGCGTTTGCGCTATATCAAGAAGCTTGAAGTCATAGAATCCTTCCGCCTATCCGGCAACCGCCCGGAATGGATGATTCTTGACGCAATCCCGGTAATCCCGCCAGACTTGCGCCCAATGGTGCAACTGGACGGCGGCAGGTTTGCCACATCGGATCTTAATGATTTATACCGCCGGGTAATCAACCGTAATAACCGCCTTAAGCGGCTATTAGACTTAGGTGCCCCGGATATTATAGTCCGCAACGAAAAACGTATGCTACAAGAAGCGGTTGACGCGCTGATAAACAACGGCAGACGTGGTCGCGCAGTAACAGGTCCTGGTAACCGCCCGCTTAAATCACTGTCTGATTTGCTAACAGGAAAGCAAGGTCGCTTCCGTCAAAATCTACTTGGAAAACGTGTTGACTACTCCGGTCGTTCTGTAATCGTAGTAGGGCCGAAGCTTAAAATCTATCAATGCGGTCTGCCACGGGAGATGGCGATAGAGCTGTTCAAACCTTTTGTCATGAAGAAGCTGGTAGAAGGCGGCGA
>Ga0131853_10024541_pt1 | contig 10877 bp, 7 predicted proteins | sample TergutLab28metaG_FD_92764 | JGI IMG/M metagenome (GOLD analysis project Ga0131853, IMG submission 92764) | Labiotermes labralis P1 segment gut microbial communities from Petit-Saut dam, French Guiana - Lab288 P1 (version 2) (version 2) | ecosystem: Host-associated > Arthropoda: Insects >... | reverse complement strand
TAACATTCGACCAATTGGGTACAGTAAGAAATTTTAAGAAAGGGGTGAACTTAAAACTTGCGAGTTTTGGGAAACCTAACGAAAAGGAGTATGTTCTGTAACTCGGAAGTGACAAGTTGTCCTCGCGTACCAAACCTAAAAGTGGATACCTTTTCAAGGGCGCGTTCATATGCAGCGATCTGTAAATATTAACATCAGTAATTAAAATAAACAACATCAACAGTGACAAGTGTTAATAATATCACAGCCCGCCACTCACACCACTTAAGATTCCTTGAGAAAAAGACATGCCTACCAACTGAATAGCCGGGTGGGTTGTAACAGGGACACGTACAATATAACGTGGGCATAATTTAAAGTTTTCGAATGTCGCAGCAGGTGGTACATACAGCTACCACTGCACTAGAAACGGTCAACTGTAACTATATTAGAGATAATAGCCGCTAAGCTAATGAAGAAATTTCCGCCTCTACGAAAAAGATCCATCATCATCTTCACAACGAGCCTGACACTGCATGTCATTATGCGATACATGAATTCTGTTCACAGCGTTGGATCCACTTTAATAGTATTATTATTATTATCATCATCATCATCATCATCATCACCACCACCACCACCACCACCACCACCCAAGCCTAGATCGCACAATTTACCTTCTTTCATTGGCGTTTTCCTACTAAAATTATATATAAATTTCTCACCTTTCCACGTGTTATTATTATTATTATTATTATATCCTTCGTTGAATGTTATAATAAGACACAAACTTATAACCTGCTGCCTGCTGATTCACTCCAAAGATGCAACGTACCAAAAATATTCCGATAAACATTTTTCAAAATGTCTGTAAATCCAGTGTTGCTTCCATTTACAAGAACGACTTATTTCAGTGACATCTTAAAAAAAGCTAAGAACTCATCATTGCGGTTTCATTTCCCTGCTGAGCAGCGGACTGGGGTTTAGAGACGACAACATGGAGCTTTGAATACAGGTGCCTGTCGCCTGTATTGATTTTGTGTTGTATTATTTACAAAATGCCTGCCTCGAAAGAGAATGAGTATAAAGAAGACCTACTTCACATTCACCTTGTGGGATGGATGTTGGAGTCTACGAACTGCCTCACTAACACTAACTGAAATATGACTGCTTCAAAAACGACACCACTTTGTGACAGAAATTCCCTACACTTAAAAGTAAAAAATGGTATATTTGTCCCTGCGCATGCCATGAAGCCATGTAAGAGGAAATGACGCGCAAGTTCCACGAGCTCTTAACTTCGGCGCTAGGACAGACGTGACCAACTTCACACCCCTGCCACTGTATTCCACGGAAAAAAATCTCTGAATCCACTGAACAGAAGGAGGGTTGGGCTCCACCGCCGGTCTGGGCGTTTTAAAGGAAAGAAGATCTCCTGACCTTAGCAGGAAAAGAACCCGGGATCGTCCAGCCCATAGACTACCCTACCGACCGTGCTACCCCGTACACCTTCTAGTTCATTTTTTATTTATTACGTACACTATTTGCTTAATCGGCACTGAAGACCACCCAGCCTCCTGTAAAATTTGTACCGGGTCCCTTTCCTGGGAGTAAAGTGGCTAGGACGTGGTCTTGACCACCGACCCCACCTAGCGCCGAGGTTAAAGAAAAAGTAAAGTACACTTTACTTCCCTCTGGGCTTTCATAGTCTGTTCTAGGTTGAAATAAATAAATAATACAGTTAAATGTACCTAACTACAGTATATCGAACACAGACCTTCTTGCGGAACACTCACGTGATCGGGAACTATCCCCATTATGTGGGATCCGAGGATACACTACGGCGACAAGACCTGCCAACTAAGCTACCCCGAAAAATATTAATCCATTCCTCTTCCTCAAACCCCCATTTACCCTCGGTCTGTCATATGGTCCGCTTCCTTCACAGTTTTAAGTTCTGAGTGGTATTCCCGTCCCGCTCCTGTGTGCTACATGCCCTGCCTACCTCATTCTCATTTATTTTATCACCCGCAAGGGAAATTCGAATTTTTAACAAGCCCTATGGATTCATCCCAAACCTCGAAAATGAGCATTAAATGTAAGGCAAATACCCTGCATCCAGGAATTAAAACACAGAACTCTGCATAAAAAGCAATCAAGGAATTCGTTTTTCAAAACACCACATTTACACTGCATGATGAAATAGTAAATTCTCGGAGATATTTGCATAATGACATACACAGCACTGTGGCAGACAATATTTCTTCCGCGTACGTTGAAGCGTCTCGCATTCAACTAACGGAAAGGAAATCATGTGTGGGCCACGCTTCGTCTGCCTCGGCTAGCAGGTGTCGCCGTACATGGAGGTTCAAAAGGATGGGACTGTTTGCTAACAAGTGAGACCAAAGCCAATCTCTGAACTGCTCACGGCATTCAAAACTGATTTCGTCATTCCAGACTTGGACTGGCTGGAATTGGATTGTTGCGTGTTTTTACCTTTTATAACCATTATAGTGAAGGGGGCTGTGAAGACATTAGGTGCATTTCGAAAACCTAAGTGCAAGAACATTTACTGATTTCGTCGCGTGCGTTCGTCCGTAAGTGGAGGGACTGAAAATATGGGATTCGAATTAATCCTTTAAACGCCGAATTAAATCCCATGTGCCATCTGCTGGCATTATTAGCAGCTCACCATATTCTCCACGTTAGCAGGTTAAGGGTTAAACTCTGTACACAACTCCAACATTGAATTTGATGTTTGTGTGATCGTGCGTCACTGATACAATAACATAAACAGCCAACTAGATGCAACAATAATAATTTTATTAATAATTTCAATCAGCTCAACATGTTTCGGGCGATAATTTCGTCCATCTTCAGGAGCACTAGACTGTTAACACAGTCTAGTGCTCCTGAAGATGGACGAAATTATCGCCCGAAACATGTTGAGCTGATTGAAATTATTAATAAAATTATTATTGTTGCATCTAGTTGGCTGTTTATGTTATTCCAACATTGAACTTTGTCCATCAAAGGTGATATTGGTTTCTTTTCTTTTCGTTCATTTCAAACCCGTTTTACAAGGACAGAAGTTAACATTACTCTTAAAGGCAAAGTAAACGTAAAGCGAACTATGTCTTGGACATGCCATGAAGGTTTATGGGGGAGTGGAGACACAGCGCCACTCATTCTTAATAGCGACGTTTCACAACCCGGAAAGAGCCCGCCAGTTCCCCTTTAATAGGAAGATGGATGGTCCCCAGGACTGGTCTGGACTCTAACCCTTACCAAGAATCGCACCACGACTCCTCAGTTACACAGCCCGAAGCCGTCACTATATTGCCTATGTTATTGCGACTTCTAACCGCACGTCTGCATCTTGTATATTTCCGGTGATCTGGAAACTGCCATCAAAACGTCTATTATATGAAAGTACCACGTGTAAATCCATTCTCTTTTTCTCCGTTTAAGTACTTTTCGGAAACTCTTTATTGAACGGACCTAAATACTCGTACGTTTTTGGGTGTATCCAGCTAAGTATATATATTTTCCATTGCGCAGGTCGTTCCACATAACCAGTCCAAGACCATACCTAACGTTTCTAACATGTTGATTTTTACGGCGAGGAAGTGTTATCCGCTCGTACACCAACAAGCTGGAGGAGCACCTCTTTACAGCCGTCCGTGACTGCTTATTCAACACATTCGAGGCTATAATCTATCTGGACGCCGCCATCCCCATCCCAAACAAAAGGATAAAAAGCACGGCTTGGGTGTGGGACTTGCTTTCTCACACTAAGAAAAGAGCATGGGGGTGAGAGTTTTCGCGAACGTGGAGCCAAGTAACAGTTGACTAGAAGAAAAGCGCATGACGAAGAGCTTCATGATTTACACTTCTCGGCAAATATTGCTATAGTCATCATACACGCATATACGGAGGAGCACGTGGCTTAGGAACGGGAAAAGAGAAATATACACAGGGTTCTGATAAGGAAACCTGAAGGAAAGAGACCACTTTGCAGACCTAGGCCTAGTCTGGAGAATATAAACTGGATCTTAAAGGAAGCAGGATAGGATGGAGTCGACTGGATTCATCCGGCTCAGAATAGGAACAAGAAGCAGGATCAAATCAACATGGAAATGCGGAGCTGAAGAAGCATTTGCTTGATAAGGACAGTGCTTTTTGAGTCAGTTCCTTCTACTTTGTCAACCTGAGACGTAAGGCCCTGAATAAAGTTTACGTGTTTATAACACGTGCCAAATTATCTCCTAATTAAAAATAAGCAAGAAGCTATTTCCAGGCAGTCATTATTACAATAATGCCTATTAAAACAAAGCCATCGAGAGGGTTGTCAAATGTACTTTAACTTTCCTGTCTGCCATGAAGGCGCACTCGATTTACGATAGTGAATTACAAAGAGTCTTATGAAGATGCGATGTCCTACTCGTAGGTACTATCACAGATTGTCTTGCAGGACTGACGAAAACCGGGATAAACCTCAGGCGTAATAAATGCCCGTTTGGCTGAAATTCTAACCCGGGGCCTCTCGTGCACAAAAAGCGTCGCATCATTGCACAGTAGTGTTCGGTTTACTATTTATGCCCCTCCAACGGAAGGTAAAGCACAGCTAAAAATATAACGCCCTAACGTAGAGACGAGAAGCGGGTTCCTCCGAATTGTTGGTACCAATATCTACCATACTATCCACAAGATGGTAAACTTCAGTCTCAGTGAGCACAAAAATGAGAAAGACATTTTTCACTGCGGAATTAAATGTGGAATGTTACGAGAAATGGATATTCCAAATCTCATTTTAAATTGTACGCGATCCCTGGTGCTTTTATTTAAGCCATAAACACTTCACAGAATGCCTCCAGCTAAGAAATAACAAATTGAAGCTAAGTAGAAAAAGATAATCCGGCTTACTTGTAAACACGCCTCGAGTTTATAGCGTTGGATTTTCGTCATGGATTACTTAAAAAAAAAATAAAGCCACGACAGCAAATTGTGACGGCTTGTTTCAGGGACGATGTTCAGTTGCCCAGGCGGTATTACACAAATATCGAAATATGAGGGGCTCTAAAGAGCCGGTATTCACGAATCAATCAAAATTATTAATTCACATCAGGGCAGGCTTAAAATACCTCATTTGAGCAATAAATTTCACGTCTTTTAGGAATATTCGCTCATTCTCGCACTCAAACAGCCTCCCACTACTTCATAACCTGTGGCAGATGAAGTCAGTCTACCACCGCTTATCGACTTCACGATATATTTTCATATTAACCCCCGTCTATTTCTAGGTCTCCAAGCAGTTACTACCCCTTTTATTTTCCGACTGAATTTCTGTAAGCAAACGTTAAATTCCCCCATGCATGCTGCATGCCTCGACCATTGCATCATCCTTGATAAAATCACCTTCATTACAAAATGGAATATTTTTAATAAATAAATACTGAGCTGTCAATTCGATCATGATTATGAAAACAAGAAAGGCAATATACGGATAAACGTAACATTGATGCGCGTTCGCGTAACCACTATTGCAGTGACAGAGCAATAATTATTACATATTCTGAGCGTGTGTCTGTAGCCTTAGTTATTCAGCATGCAACGTGCATGCGCCGTACTATACTGTCATCTGTGGCCTGTCTGGATCTACCATATTTTTCCACGTTACCTTATAAACGGCATGTTCTTCGGAAAAAAAAATGTTATTGAGTCTAAAATGTGTGTTTTTATTTTCTCGACATATTTTCCTGAAACATTTTCGACATATTTTCCTGAAACATTTCCCATTCTAAGGACAACTAAGCGTGATGTTATCACACATTTGCACAGACCAACACTACTCCCCAGCGGGCAGAAGGAATCATGGTAGACCTTTGAAGAGACTTCTGGATACGTGAGACCGGAACGGGTCAACAAGCGTCCCAACTCCATGACAGATATAGATTATGATGACGATGATTTGCACAGACCTTCATGTAATGTACCCATTATTTCTGTCATATTTTAATGAGACTTGAATTTTTGGGGCAGGTTTTAGAAAAATTGCTCATTGTCAAATTTCATGAAAATCCGTCAGTTGGAAACGGAGTTGTTCCGTGCGGAAAGACGTACAGACAGACTTCACGAAGCTCACTCTCGCTTTTCGTAACTCTGCAAATGAGCCTAATACAATGAAAATGGCGTGAAGCATCATCACAGTATGAATATTCAGGCAATCGAACACAGATCTCAACAAACCACATACTAAGGCCGACAGAGAACGAAGTTAACAGTCCACCTGATTACATAAATTTTACTCATAAAAGATGGAAGCCTCGTCACCAATGTCTGTCCAACTCGTGTTACTGCTGACGTAGCTGTAAAGAGATAATAAAATTATTTCGTACTAGACGAGTAAATATGAGAGTGCACACACTCCATGTTTCACAAACCGCTAGTGTTCCTCATTTTGTACGCTTGGAGAATACAAAAAAAAAAAAAAATCGCCCCCCACCACCAACATCGAAGTAACACTTTGACATAAACTAGATACCACGTAGGATTCTAAATCTTGTTTCTTCACACAGCAGTTCGCATAGTCACCAATAACGCCTATTAACTACGTCATGTCCGTCCGTCAATACGCACGCATCAGCGCGGCTCCCACTGGACGGTTTTCCATGAAGTATTATATGGAAGATTTTGTGAAAATCTGCTCAGAAATTCCAAATTTGGTTGAAAGATGCATTATCCATGCACTTCAATTATGTTAACAAATGTATACGCACAGATTCATAGCTCAGAATATTTCTTAATTATGTTAACCTAACATATGTGTTACTTGTTCATACTCAGGTGCCGTTATATGTTATATTAAGGAAAATTCTGCATGTCTGTGGAGACAGTTTACTCCCGGAGTCAATTAAATTTGTGACGTGGGAAGCAGTGAGCAACCAATTGTCATTTTATGATTTCCCACTTCCTGAGCAGTTTTAGAGGAAGAATTAAGCTCGTAAACAGAGGAATCGCTGTATTTATTGCTTCTCTGTGTGTGCTGCCAACGGTAGCTAATTGTTATTGATTTACTCTAACGATATTACGTAAAGTGGGCCCACAGATTAAGAAATAGCACATTTTTTTCCCCCTAGCCATTTCGTCTCGTAGATTCAAATTTCATTCTCGCGTTTCGATTCAAACATCATGAACTTACGCACCATCTGCAGGCAAACTAAATCTTTATCCATCCATACGAGACAGGCAGCTCGTACGCAGAGTTTAAACCACGTTCTTTCTGGTCTTCATGCACTTGTTACATCAATGTTCTACCGTGTTCGTCATTATTGATCACCTAAAAGACGAAGGGACAATATATACCAACCCTTTCTTTAAAAAACACCTTTCGATGTGATGAAGCTATGTAAAACAGGGAACACGTTAGCACTTCATCCAGCAGTCCAACAACTACGCAATTCTCCGCGTGGCACTTCAATTACAATTCTATCACAGAAAACAACAGTCTGTTCTTAAATAACATTTGTATTAATTTGCTTCGTTGTCATCGACTCGATCCGTACTCAGTTCGTTGCTCCGATACATACACGTCACATGCAACTAGATACGTGATTCATTCATGTGCCGCCTGTCCGATCTGTACGAACTGTGTCTACCTTACAGATTCCACGTTCCTGCATATCAGCATTCCGCTATGCTGATATCCCTGGACCGGAGGCAAGTGACAGCCCATTGCGTGACGTGAAAATAAAAAACGCTCTTCATGTTTAAAATATGAAAACCCATACATCCACCTAAAATATTACCAGCTCCTCCCGTATATGGACTACTGCAGATGTCTATTCAGCAGTAATAATAATGTAATCCTAAAGGACAACCTTCTTGAGAAACTAACATTCGCACAGCTAGTAGCCCCACAACACGCCATAAGAGGCATGGGGGGAGCAGAAGTATAGCTCCACTCATTCTTAACCTCGACGCTAGGTAAACGTGGGTGATCAACGCTACGCCCCGGTAAACTTTATCCATTGTACAAAAGGCTGGGCCTGCCCCAGGCCCAGTCGGGAAGGGTAAGGAAAACATTAAACATCTTGTCTCCATCAGGGTTCGAACACCGTATCGTCGCTATACCGCCTCCCTGACGCTCGGTTAACGAATAAATTCCGCTTTTGAATGTAATTAGAAGGTTCATTTCAGCGTTCACAACGTTCCACTATTGGTCCTGATCCTAAACCAGATAAATCAAGTTCAAAACCTCATAGGCGATTATTTAAAATTTAATTTTAATATTATCCTCCATTATGTGCCCAGGTCTCCAAAGCGGTCTCTTTTATTCAGATTTATCGACCAAAATTTCTCACATATTTCTCATCTCTCCAATTCCTGCTGTATGCCCCATCAGTCTCACCCAATAATTTATTACGTGTATTATACTTCAATTATTCACGTCCGTTACATATATTACGCGTCTGGATCCACCAACGTAAGGTCGTCAGCCCCGTGTTAATATTTAAACACTTCATTGTTAAGGTGTTTTTCAGTATGACTAAATTCCCTACAATTCTACGATTACCGCCTAATGGGATGTCACAAAATGCAGTCTAACATACTCGTAAATTACCCCGACGCTTAGGATGAACATATTGCCTCTATATTCCTCAGAAACATCAGTAAACTTGTCTCAGAAGATGGGTAACTCCATACATTCCGCCGCCGAGGCACCCTACATTCCGATGACCTCGGATAGGCCGGATGACTGCATCCTGTTGCTGACTATAGGAACAAACGCCCCAGTGGCATGTTAAGTTGGGTCAGGTGTGAATCACACTCAGCCAAAAGCAATAAGTAATCCTGGAGAGGAAGTCGAAATGAAACCACACACAGAAAAACTAACACATCCAGTTTTAACTAAATGACACCTACGAGACATGAAAAAAAAAAAGTCTTAACAGATGCTTTGTAAACAAATGAAAGTCATCCATCTCACTCTGCAGCAGGTTCCACCATATTTCTGGACTGCAAAGGTAAGCGCTTAGAACGGACCAAACCATTACAGTACTGGTTATTAATGTAAAGCTTAAGTACAAAGTGCAACACAGTGTTATCAGTCAGTGTTGCTGGATGGTCTCTATTGCCCCCTTGTACGCAAAGAGAGTAATTATGAAAGAATTCTGTCCTTGTGACAAGGCAAACACGTATTTTATTGTATTATTATTATTATTATTATCATAATCATCATCATCAGTTATCAACTTTATGCAGGGTATATACACTGACGTATACGAAACAATATATGGTAAATGTAACGTCATTTTCCATGACAAACTTTTCGTATTTTTACACTAGCACTTTCCGACGTCTTTGTGCAGTGTCCAACATGGCTGCTGACTGCAGTTCCTTGATGTCGTACTTTCCAGGTATGCGAATGTTGAGATGGTTTAAGCGAATGCTGAAATGGTTCCCAAGACTCCAAGTTGCTACTGCATGCTTCTCATGTAGCCCTCCCAACTTAAATTTATTAGATCCTTATTTCAAATGTATGTACATCCATAATAACAACTGCCACCGAGTGACAGCCCATTTGCAGTTAAACATATTATTATTATTATTATGTAGCGGATGTATTTTCTGAATGATTTTTAGATGGTTCCAGTTGCTCCTATTATTGCTGGTTTTTTACATTATTATTACTATTATTAATTTGGAATATTTGTACTTCCCATTTACCACATAACTCATATGTGGTGAAGTTCGTGCTAATACTGAAATGATTAATTTTTAATCGTTGGGGATTAGGATAGTAACCGTCACCTGGTGTGGCGTGCCCACTCCAGCTGTATATGGTGTATTACTTCTCGACTCCAAGGTCCTCTACATTGTTCCACTTTAAGACAGATGCCCATTCTTCTCTAATATTTGGCTTGTGTGCCCATCTTTTCACTTTCAGCTCTCGTAAATCATTCTCTCCATCTTCTAGCCATCTCTGTCTCCATTTTTCTTCTCCGCGCTGGTTTGCTTTCAACATCTTCGCCTTTCGTCTTTGATCCATACAAAACACAAACCACAGCCGACAAAAATTTACCTTTAATACGGGCTACCAGATCAGGGATCTTGTATAACGTGACGAGAAATAAGGCGATAAACAGTCTGTACATTTTGCTCCAGTAACCTCACTCAGAGCCACTCAATTACAACCCTCCAAAAATCAATATTTTTTCACTGTTTATTTAACGACGCCACCAGTACCTCAGACTACAGAACGTCGAATGTTCGCATTTACGAATGATAAAACGGGAAGGAATTGAACAGGGACGCTCGAGGCATAGTCAAGATAAAAACCCAGAAGTTGCTCGGACAGACGGAGGAAAACAGCGAAATGCCTGACTTAGGATAGCCGGTGCCCAGTCCGACATTCAAACCGAGTCAACTGCCGTTTCAAAACCCAAAGTGTTACTGCTGCTCCTAACTGCTCGGTCTCAGCCGCCATTCCTAAGTAAGATTTTACGTACGTTCTTAACCTCGAAACAGAACACTATTAGTTGGATTAAGGCCAGTTTCACTGACACGGATGGTACGTGTTTCAGTAAAATTCAGCTATTTCTTTTCTCTACGATGATGGAGGTGAATATTTCAATATCCCTACGAGATATCAAGATGTACAATTTTTTTCTTTCACTCGAGCTCTGACAGAACGCATATATCAAGACAATGCTGTAACTGTCTTCCATAATTTAGAATAATTCAGAAGCATCTGCAGCTACTCTTTCGACTATATTACGTCACTTCTTTTTATTGCGTTACATTGGTAACGTCAGGCGTACATGCACGTTCAAGATCTTCTGGGGGGGGGGGGGGGGCTAAAAATTTTTTTTTCCTTTAACCTGAAAAAAAAAAAT
>Ga0131853_10024540_pt1 | contig 10877 bp, 7 predicted proteins | sample TergutLab28metaG_FD_92764 | JGI IMG/M metagenome (GOLD analysis project Ga0131853, IMG submission 92764) | Labiotermes labralis P1 segment gut microbial communities from Petit-Saut dam, French Guiana - Lab288 P1 (version 2) (version 2) | ecosystem: Host-associated > Arthropoda: Insects >... | reverse complement strand
TCTATCTATCTATCTATCTATCTATCTATCTATCTATCTATCTATCTATCTGTCTATCTGTCTGTCTGTCTGTCTGTCTGTCTGTCTGTCTGTCTGTCTGTCTGTCTGTCTGTCTGTCTGTCTATCTATCTGTCTGTCTGTCTGTCTGTCTGTCTGTCTGTCTATCTGTCTATCTATCTATCTGTCTGTCTGTCTGTCTGTCTGTCTGTCCGTCCGTCCGTCTGTCCGTCCGTCCGTCCGTGTGTCTGTCGTTCTTTAGTGTTTCCTTCTTGTTTTATTTATTTTCTCTTGTTTCACGTCTTTTTTTTTTTATCAATGAGAACTTTTAAATCTTCTTCCACTCATTCTTCATATGATCACGTGAAACAGAATTTTTTGTGCAACCAGATGAAACTTCGAGTGCAAGCAGAGAGATGTCAGACACCTACTGATCACTTGAGACACGCCAGTTTCAAAACAAACAGAAGTTTTGACATGATTCTCAGGGAACAGATGGCATACTGATTGATCAGACAGGTCGGTTTGTTGAGATGACTTCCTCTGATTTATGAGCTTATTTTGACAGACTTGTCGACGTGCTAGCTTTTCACTAAGGATTTCCTGACCTACTTCGGTTGTGACAAGCGAAGACACTGAATGATAATGTAGTGTTTTCTCGGGCTCAACTTCTGACTTTTCCACAAGAAATTTTCACGTCACGGAGAAAGATAATTGGACCACTTTTGTAATGCGAGCCAAGAGGCTGTGAACTTTAAGTCATTATCAAGCACGTGACTTTCAACGTCGCCGTTGGCCATTTTTTATCCCATAAAATGGCAGATTAACAGACTCTACCAGTACCGAATCCCACCCAGAGTGTCACTGTAACCATAACTGCAGGGATCTTTGGATAATTCGGTCTGTCAGAATAAAAAAGGATGAAATTTTCACCTTGAGTACGGAGATAGGAAGTCCTCTAGAACGTTAAGTATTTTTAATTTACGACCAGCGCAACATTGAAAAGATTCAGCGAAAAGAGTCTTAGTGGGTTTACTAAACTCCGTTAAGAATTTCAAGATATAGTTTTTCCACAATACTTCACAAAACCAGGTGTTTTGTGTTTTTGTCTGTCTCACGTGCGCCACACGCTGTATCAATCCGTTTTTTTTAGAAGTGACTGCCATAGCAGCGTTATTATAAAGCACAAAGAGGAGTACCCCTTCTTGACCCGAGATGTTGTTTCTTTATTTTTCATTTCCAAAAAAAGGCTATAAATTAGCTGAAATTTAAAAGAGGAGCAATAGTTTAAACCAAGAAATGGAATTCTTATAATAAAACTAACCAGATGCACTAATTTCTCAAATTGATTTTTGGAATAAAACTCTACATGTTTCGGACAGTTCCTCTGTCCATCATCCTGCTCGCAAGCTGTCAGCAAACCTGTATGACATATACCATTGTTGTGTGTACAGTGAAAAAAAAACTCCTGATGATGGACAGAGGAACTGTCCGAAACATATAGTTTTATTCCAAAAATAAATTTGAGAAATTAGTGCATCTAGTTGGTTTTATTATAAGAATTTATCACGATGCACGGTCACCTGAACGTCAAATAAGAAACTGAAGTCTATTAAGGTTTAATCCTGAAGATGGAGATATTATTTCCTTCCGAAACTTTGTCACCCACATTCCGGACAACGCGGTGTCATAAATCAAAAGATCACATTTGCCTAACTTGTTATTAGTTTTATAGTAATGTATAGAACGCACGAGAGAAAAAGAAATATAATCAGAGTTTTGTTCAGGAAACCTGAAAGGAAGAGACACTTGGGGAGCGCAGACGTAGATGAACAGGATAATATTAAAGTTCACGTTAAACTCATAGGATATGGGCCTAGATTTGTATAGATCAGGATTGGCTCAGGGTAGAGACCAATATGTACGAAGTAATGAAAATTATTTTTCCGTTACGGCGGATAAATTCTTGACCAGCTGTGAAAATCTTTGTTGCTTAAGTAAGAGTGTTCATCGTGGAGTTAGGTGACGAGGTCTGTATTTGAGACTACTGCCGTGCAGTGTTTTTGAATCCATCTGTTTCAAATTGCCATTAGTTAACTGCTGGGATATATTTGTTGATGTAGGTATCAGGAATTGGGGAATGCGGAAGGCTTCTGTGTTGCAGTAATATTCACTTATACACATTAAGCTAACAAACAACAAACGTTTAGTTAAAAGTTATTGAGGTTGGAGTATTTCAATAAAACGAATAAAATGAAACGTGCTATAGATAATCACAAAAGGGAGTGTGATATGTAACCGGTAGAGAACCGGAAATAGAACAGATCCTCCCTGATTTTTTTTCCACGTTTTGCTGACCGTGCATCTCAATATATTTATCTCAGTAACTAACCAACTTGATGCACAAAATTTTGGTTTTACAATAAGTTTATTTCATGCCTATACATGTTTCGAGCACATGTGCTCATCATCAGGAGGTTAAAATTGTATTATATAGCCTCTTGTATCATCACACCTATAAGTGTGCCTCTGGTATCATCACACCTATAGGTATGATGCAATTCTGACCTCCTGATGATGAGCACATGTGCTCGAAACATGTATAGGCATGAAATAAACTTATTGTAAAACCAAAATTTTGTGCATCAAGTTGGTTAATTACTGAGATAAATATATTGAGATGCACGGTCAGCAAAACGTGGAAAAAATCAGGGAAACATGTATAGGCATGAAATAAACTTATTGTAAAACCAAAATTTTGTGCATCAAGTTGGTTAATTACTGAGATAAAGACCTTCCCTGGTTTTGAACCCAGCAAATGTAATGCATTTAAATGAACTAAAAACAAGTGAAGTACCACGACATATCATAATACAGCATTTACGGAATTACGTGCTGATTCATATAAACAAAAAACAACTGTCATAATTCTGTAGTTCATTACTGTTGTGCATTTGGCACTAAAACTGTACGGTTTTGTGACATTTTATTCCATGGTGCGACACTCTAAATTCGCCACCGAATGAGATATATGTTTTACATTTAGTTTCAACAGTAAACTGTGAATGATTTGTTAATGGCTCCGCCTGCGGAGAATTGCTAAAAATGGCGTCGGAACGCGTAACCAGTTTCGTGACAAATATATTATTAGCGTTAACTGTATATATGTGTTGGTATGTACGTATTGAGTGGTGTCGTCAGTATCTAGAGAATTACAGCTTCGACGGCAGATAAATGGGTGAGAATATGGTGCTTGGGTGGGATGTAAACCGACGGCGAAATACCGAAGTAAGTGGAGGTGACCCTGTCTACGTGGTGGAGAAAGTGGCGCTGGTACTGAACAAGGATGTCCAAAGTAACAGCTATTTGCTTACGGAGATAAGATATTTTATTTTAGTACCTAGACGCCAGTGGAACACTGACAAAAGCTTTAGTATTTAAATAATCTTTAGTGTAGGTAAGATCAAATATGAATTGCTCTTATGTAGATTCTAATATATAGTCTTGACAGTTTATTTATTTCTAAAATATTTAGCGAACGAATGCAGATCCAGGAAACAGGAAACTCCGCTTTGTTAAGCCCAGAAGCTCACTGAGTAACGAGATGGATTACGGAATGAATGAAGGCAGTTTAATTCTATGGGGTGTGAGGATGTTGTGATATTGGGACGCTTCTATGTGGCGTGAGGATGGTGTGATTTGGGACGCTTCTATGGGGCGTGAGGATGGTGTGATACTGGGACGCTTCTATGGGGCGTGAGAATGGTGTGATATTGGGACGCTTCTATGGGGCGTGGGGATGGTATGATATTGGGACGCTTCTATGGGGCGTGGTTATGGTGTGATTTTGGGACGCTTCTATGGGGCGTGAGGATGGTTTGATATTGGGATGCTTATATGGGGCGTGAGGATAGTGTGATATTGGGACGCTTCTATGGGGCGTGAGGATGGTGTGATACTGGGACGCTTCTATTGGGGTGTGAGGATGGTGTGATATTGGGACGCTTCTATGGGACGTGAGGATGGTGTGATATTGGGATGCTTCTATGGGGCGTGGGGTTGGTATGGTATTGGGACGCTTCTATGGGTCGTGAGGATGCAGTGGTATTGGGACGCTTCTATGGGGCGTGAGGATGGTATGATATTGGGACGCTTCTATGGGGCGTGAGGATGGTGTGATATTGGGACGGTTCTATGGGGCGTGAGGATGGTGTAATATTAGGACGCTTCTATGGGTCGTGAGGATGCAGTGGTATTGGGACGCTTCTATGGGGCGTGAGGATGGTGTGATATTGGGACGCACCCTTTTTTGGTTAGATCTTCTCTGGCATCTTTTGTATTATTAGCACACTACGTTTTGGAAGCCAGCTTTGCTTTCATCCTCAGATGCAAACTTCAGTGGTGGCCCCCTTAGAAGGAATTACACTGAGTCACGGGGTCCACTGTCTCTGAAGTGTTACTGGTAGACCATAACACATATGCAATCCGCCGTATGAAGTGTGGAGATGACTCGGAGGAGTCACATGCAGCCTGCAGGTTCATAACTTTATGTACGTTTTGCGAATGCCACTGCAAACTGAACCGAAACTGACAATGAACATAAAATGTGTCTTTTGATTTTATCCACAAATTTTGCCGGAGAAATTTCTCATTCTAAGAAGAATTTAGCAGGATATCATAGATGTGCATAGACCTTCACCGTAAAGTAGCCATTATTTTGTCAGATTTGAATACAACTTACAACCTTCTCCACAGATTTTTGAAAAATATTCAAATATTTAGTTTAATAAAATTCCGTCCAGTGGAAGGCGAGTTGATTCGTGCAGACGGACGGACATATGGACAGACGGAGAGACAGACATGACGAAGCTACCAGTAGCTTTTTCGCAACTTTGCAAACGCTCCCAATAAACGAGTTATTCCGGAATTGCCACTCCAGAGCATTCTCCTAGGTCCCACTGGAATATCATTGTACAATTCAGGTCCTTTGTAAATATAATTGATTTACAAACTTGGCCTTTTATCCCTTCCAACAATCAATAGCAACATAGCATAGCAAAGCGTTCACTGTTGCAAGTTGGGTGGGGGGGGGGTATGGGGAGGGAAAGCAAAATACACCCCAAATTTTAACAAAGTTTTCAACCTTTCTGCCTCGGTTATATATATATATATATGTGTGTGTGTGTGTATGTGTGTGTGTGTGCACAGACGCACACACACACACACCCACGCATACAGAATAATGGATACAGTTCGTCGATCCCCATTACAGAATATTATTTTGTTGTTCTGTTTGTTAGAGGAGCGTTGCGTTTTAATTGCAGTTCATTTCATTAAGCCTATTTGTGTTTGTTTGTGTGTGTTTGTTTGTGTTTGTGTTGCCGCTACAGCCTGACTGCTGCTTGTCCCATCGCCGATACGTCTTCACGATAAATTGAAACTCGGATGAGTATTTATGACTCTGTGTTCAGGTCTGTGGGGGTTTGCCGAGTTTATATTTTATGTCTTGTCTTATTTCGATTTCTTCCATAAATAATTAACCCATAATTATAGCACTGTGCCTAGGAAGCTGTCAAACTTACAAACGTCTGCCCTCGGCTGTGAATTCCAAAGGAAAACCTTCAAATTACGATTTTTTTTTACGTAATGATACAAATGTCTACGACGTAAAAAACCTCACGAAAGTTCTTTCCCGAACCGGCTCTGTTCTTTTTATCTGATACATTCCATGTGATTGTGTGTTGATAAATATGAACAAAAAGTAATATAATTATGAAGCCTGTCCCAGTGGCCGCGCGGTTTAAGGCATGGGTCTGAGGCCGCTCGCTTACTGTGATTGTGGGTTCAAATCCCACGGAGGACATGGATGTTTGTCTCTTGTGCGTGTCGTGTTTTGTAGAGGTCTCTGCGACGGGCTGATCTCTAGTCCAGAGGAGTCCAATCGAGTGCGGTGTGAGTGATCGTGAAGCCTCCAAAATGAGTAGGCACTAGCCCACAGGGATTGTTGCGCCGTGGGGGGATCTAATTATGAATGATTGTAGATTAATCAGTCTTCATTTAGGCGCACATTTCTGGAATTATGGCTGTAAGTGGGTATAAGTAATATGTATAGACATTGGCATTATGTCGTATAATCGGAGTTCATTAAATGTTAATATGCAGTTTTGATTTAATGATGAAAGGCTAAATAAAATCGTGATGACTTAGTGCCATTGACATTAAACTCATATTGATGAAGCAGGATTCATGTGGGGATAATCTCTAAATTTTAGGAGATAATGTGAATTAATTTGTTTGAAAAGTGTGCTAATACGGTAGGCTTATTTCCTAAATGTAATCCTACAATTATGGTTGTTAGAGTATATTGAAAAATTAAATTTACTGGTAACTTTAGAATGGGCTGAGATACCTTAAAAATTATTGGATAGTATTACAGAATTACAGGTTTACGATTTACACATAAATAATTAGAGTGGGTTAATTTTACAGCTGAGGCGTAGCGAATAACTTCTGATAGGGTGAGAAAGTATTTTAAAAATGCGATGAATTCTTGAAGAGTCCGAATTGGGTGTCTGTAAACAAATGTCAAAGTACAGAACTTTTGGTACTACAATAAGAATTTTCAAACAAATACTATGAGAATTAACAGATAAAAACATTCAATATGAAAGGGGTTTTCTGTCCCTTGTTTCCAGTTGTACGAAAGAGCGTTGCTTTGTTTGAATGTTCCAGGCTTCGCCCGCTTGTCCTTCTGATAAGAGTAGCATTAATCACTATTAATTACTATCACTCGCTAATAGCTCTATGGGGTGTATGGGAGTTTATGTGGCGGAAATGAAACTATCGCCGTTATGTTCCGATCCTGAAGTAATGTATGATAGTAGTTTTTGGATAGGTGTGGAAATTGCGTTAAGGTAAGATTTTGTAGCTTATTAGCCAAAAATACTGCAGCCCTACAGATGTTGTCTTTAGATTTATCTTTGGTTTCTGTAAGCTGTCGACGTAATAGTTAGTAGAGCGATGTAACATGAAAACACCTACAAATTATGTATGAAATATTGTTGGACGTCAACAAACTTGAATATGTCGACGATGCGAATCTTTGAGTTTATATCCTAAACATATGTAGAATTTATGTAACATTGCTAAGTTCTTCATGGGAGATAATAATAATAAGTCCATATTATAAGTACACACCAGCCAATGTACTGGAGAATGAACATTTCAAGCTGTACTGGAATCGCAGCATACTTACGGACAAAACAATACATTTTAAATGACCGGACATAATTTTTATGAATAAGAAAACAAAGAACACCTTTTTGATAGGCATAGATGTCCCAAATACACACAATCTCGCCAAAACAATAACCGACAAACAAAACAAGTACCAAGAACTGGCGAATCAAATATGTGCTATGTGGAAGCAAAAGGCAGTAAAAGTGATCCCGATAGTAATATCATCTACAGGAGTAACTCCAAAGTCACAGTCACAAAGTCTAACAGGATTTAACTTGCACCCCAATACATATATACAGCTGCAAAAATCTGTAATTCTTGGCACATGTTCAATTGTAAGAAACTTTTTAAACTACAAATAAGACCACCGAGTCTAATCCTGTTGATTACTACATCCCAGGATAGGTGAATATTTCCCAGCCAAAGCTGAGAAGTGAAAAAAATTCTATGATGATGATGATGATGATAATAATAATAATAATAATAATGCAATAGATCCGACGACTCAAAATCGAGAGGCTGGGAAAATAAGTTCTACAAATGCGCTCGCTTTTTTCAAGGATCTGAATTTCTTGCGCGCGATCTCTACCTGTTAGCGACCTGACCAGCTCACCACTTAAGCATAGACCCTACCAATTTAACTGCGCACACGACAATAACCACAAGGTAATTCAACATTTTACACTACGTGTATCATTCCTGTGTAAGACCTAACAACCTCAGAATGCACACAACGGCCATGATAGAATAATTGAATTGTATATTTATTTTTACTATAGGTATTATGCCTGTGTAAGAATTATCACACTTAGACACCAATATAACATTATATATGGAGAATTATTACAGCAAACGTTAAATTTATAGCTAGTTAGGCTAGAACCATCAGTCTCTATAAGAATACTAGATCCAAACTACTAAAATTTTGTGCAAACGTCTATTTTAATGAACAGTGCCTTGTTAAAAAAGTGAAACCTAAATACGCTAACCTAAAGTTCACGAATAATTCCCCATATATATTCATATATGTGTTAAACACTTCGGGATGGCAAGCTTTATACCTAGACACCAAGTTAACTGCGCACACAACGGCCACCATTAAATAATTGAGCCGTATATTTAGGTTGTATTAAAAATACTCTGCCTGTGTAAGAATAAGCACACCCAGACATTAAATTAACTGCACACGCAACGGTCACGATAAAGTAACTGAACTGTACATTTATATTTTACTGCGAGTACTATGCCTCTGTAAGACATAGCACCCTCAGACACCAAGTCAACAACTGCGCACACAGTGGTCAACATTAAGTAAGTGAATGGTATATTTATTTTTTACTACGAGTGTTATGTTTATGTAAGAATTCGCACACACAGACATTTAAATTAACTGCGCACACAACGGTCACGATAAAGTAACTGAACTGTACATTTGTATTTTACTGCCAGTATTGTGCCTCTGTAACACATAGCACCCCTGAGACATCAAGTTAACTGCGCACAAAATGGTCAACATTAAGTAAGTGCACGGTATATTTATTTTGTACTACGAGTATTACGCCTGTGCAGACTTAGCACTCACAGAAAGCGCAGGCAGCCCGCACCATAATTAACTCGGAGCCATATCAGTGAGCCGTCGTCTTGAAAGACCCGTCTGTTAATCCAAGAAAGAATTTCTCTTTTAAATTTAGCACAGCGAGTCTCAGAACCACTCAAGGTCCTCAAGATATCACCCTTTGCTGGCTTTTAAATATAGACTTAGGAAATTTATAGACACTCGATCGGATCTTCTGAACGCTCCAACTTTCTTAAACTTTTTATAAATGAACTTTGTATGCGAGTTCAGAGATGGCACGATTTACGGGCAGAACGGAAAATTCAATATAGACTGAGTGTACAGGACGTGTGGAAAATAAACCTGTACAATGGGAAATTTATATTGGCACTTACTTATTTTCTGGGTCTGAGATAATGTGCAGTACGTGAGTTTCTGTCTTTGAAGGGCAATGTTCGCACCCTGTGAAACTCGGGCCACATTCTTTCTCTCGCAAAGGCATAAACACCTCATCCCATACATTCACGTTTCATAGATACTATTCGAATTACAGCTATGAATTGACTGTCACAACTGATGGCGTTCTTAATTTTGCTCAGTCGCTCTGTTTGATTCCTCGCGCTTGGGAATGACACGCTGAGATACGAGGTAAGAAATGTAGGTAAATAATTCTAAAGTTACGATACCACTGCAGAGAAACGCGCAGAGACAATGTGTTAGTATTAAAATGAATTTATCGGTGTGAAGGTAAAGTGGTCCCGTTACAGGCCCGGTGTGGCCCAGAGGGTGGTTGGAGGTATAGCTCTACTGTTCCATGACTGCGGCACTAGAAGGGGGTGAGTGGTAAGCAGCACGCCCCGGCTGCAATTTACACCCGGGAAAGACGCGGTATCATTCTACAGGAGGCTGGGTGGGCCCCAGGGCCGGTCTGGACGGGCGGAAAATCTCGTCCCCACCGGGATTCGATCCCGGACCGTCCAGGCCGTAGTCAGTCGCTACACCGACTGAGCTACCGGGCCCACATTAGACTGAATTTTACTTACTGAAATTGCGAGAATGTAAATTGGATTCTTTAGTTCACAGTGGCAGAATTTTGAGGCAGGTTATAAAATTTTTTATCACAAAACGAAGGGAAATTTTTTGGAATAATTGAATGATGATTAGGTGAGTGAGCTATATTCCATGCAGTTAGCATCTCACAGTGGGCTTTGCTCCATGCCGTTAGCTTCTGAAGATAGGCCGTACTGCATGCAGTTAACGTCTGAAGTTGGGCTGTTTGTATGTAAGTAGTTTCTCAAGATGAATTGTACTCTAAGAATTTATCTTCTCAGGGTGGGCTGTACTTCGTGTATTTTACTTTTAAAGAAGGCTGTACTGCGTTCAATTAATTCATAAACTATATAGTGGGTTAAATCTGGACTTTACCCTCCTTGGTGTAGGTTAAATTGGTCTTATGTTATTATCAGAAGTGTTGTTTATCGGCGAATTGCTGGAAACCTGTCATATATAGTTGTGAAAATACCTTAGAAATCCTCGATGGCTTTCTAAGGTATTTTCACGGAAAGTGCTTTGGAGAACAGCAAAATAACGAATATTCTTGTAAGAAGCTTGGTGTATTAATACTTACAGTCGAACACAACTATATTTGCCTCTAGTATTACAGGAGGATTATAACGACATGTTTCGGCCCTGTATGTGGGCCATCTTCAGGTTGTGACTGGACTTTCGGATCAGTTATACAGGAGTGCCTGGGGCATTCTTGGGGAGTTCTGGGGGAGGGGGGCGGTTCGAGATCTCATTATAACAGTCGGTGCCATGGCCCCGGGTTTTTCAGTGGGTACTACTCTTATGTATTTATATTATACCACTAGCATAAGAATAATACCCACTTTGGGAAATAAGGGCACTACAAAACTACTAATGATAGTCCACCTGAAAAACCCGGGGCCATGGCACCCACTGTTATAATGAGATCTCGACCCTCCCCCAGAACTCCCCAAGAACGCCCCACCCATTCCTGTATAACTGATCCGAAAGTCCAGTCACAACCTGAAGATGGCCCATATATAGGGCCGAAACATATAGT
>Ga0131853_10024539_pt1 | contig 10877 bp, 7 predicted proteins | sample TergutLab28metaG_FD_92764 | JGI IMG/M metagenome (GOLD analysis project Ga0131853, IMG submission 92764) | Labiotermes labralis P1 segment gut microbial communities from Petit-Saut dam, French Guiana - Lab288 P1 (version 2) (version 2) | ecosystem: Host-associated > Arthropoda: Insects >... | reverse complement strand
TATATTATATTATATTATATTATCACTTATACGAATATTTATGCGAGGGCCTAAACACGCTGCTGAGTTTCAGCAAGATGGATATGCATGAAATTTAGAGTAGAACAAAAGTACGCATGGCGATAATCTTTATCGCACTACTGTAAAATAAATTTCACGAAAACAGCTGAACTCGGTACACACATGTGAAGGTTGTTCATATGACACTCACTGATATATTGTTCTGGGTGTAGCAGAAGAGTCCGTTAAAAAGTCCCAATGGGGGTTCAGGCCGGCATCTCACTCATGCACAATCCGGTGAATACTCTACGTCAAGAACACCCAGAGGGGACTGCTTTTAAAAGCCTCTACTCCTTCGCCCAAAACGATCTCCGGACACGTTTTACCTGACCAACACTCACAAATTCAGCTACACAGACCAAGTTCTTTTAAAAACCCAAAATGGGGTTCCTTGGAAGAAAACTTTAAACATTCTGCCCGTGGAAATTATCGGTGTCAACAAGTCCGCTGTATATATGAACACACCCTTCCACACAAAGAATATCACAACAACCAACAAAAAAGAAGAAACGTGGACGCCCTCCACACGGGTCCAATTCCTGTTCGAACTTCCTACTGGGTGATCGAGACGTGAGTTCAGACTCGTACATAAAGACACCAAATAATTGTATTCAAAAGTGTTTAGTGTTAAAGCTCTGGTAACACCACCAAATGCACAATTCTACAATCTGTGAATCATGTCTATTACTTAGATCTTGCATGTTTCGGCGTTGTCACCGTCTTCAGGCAGCTTACACCAAAATTCCACGAAAAATTCAGCAATGAATAGTTTACAATGAACACACATTTGTTGTGATGTCTATAATGCACGCTTTCGTTAAATTAATATACATAAAATAGTGCTGTTAATATAGTCATAATATAATTTATTTGCTTCTATAATTAGAACAGGCAAAAGTCTCCGTTACACTTTGTCCTTGGTTACAAAACATCTACTTTTCTTCATCCAAACTATGCACTAGAGCCATCAAAACAAATGTATGTTTATTTGTACACTATTCATTGCTACATGTTTTAATGAAATTCTGGTGTAAGCTCCCTGAAGAATGCGACAACGCTACAACATGCAGGAGCTAACAGAAAGAACACACGGATTGTTGAATTGTGAACTTGTTGATGTCACCGGAGTTTTAATATAACATAATGCACGGAACTAACAATGTGAAAGGTTTAGTGTTGTCTGTTATAATTTTGACGTAATTAATCTTGTTGTGATTACATGTATAATGGCAGTACAAGAATTCAGTCTAACACAAACTTGCATGTAAATTATTCAATAAATCAAATGTATGTTTCGGTATGCACCAAAGGAATAATGAGGCTGCACATGAAAATCACAAAGATAACATTAGCAACTGCAGCATATGAAATTTAAGATCTTAATCTGCTACACCAATTAAATTCGTATGATGTGAAATTTTTTTACTCCTAAGTAGATGGCCGATGCGGCTGTTTGCATGAGATAAAATGTAACATGTTTGTAGACGACAGACAATGTAAGGAAACTTACCAGGGATGAGGCCAGGTTAAGTTCCATTAAAGCAGCCGGTAAAGCCATATAGACGATCGAGAAAACCTTGTCGTAAATTAGTACATAAAATCTGCAACAACAGGAATTAAGGGAGTTAACATGGATAAAAATGAGGAAGAAAACATATCAAGTGAATATGTAGAAGTATAATAAAATTGGGAATTGAGAATTATAAGAAGATATATTTCACGTAAGTCTATCTAATTTATACTGTACAGCACTGACCTACCCCATGTTCATTTAGGAAAACAGCATTGCTGAGCCACAACGCTGATATGTTAACTAATAAGTGCGTTAGCGTGGATAATGTGAACAAAATAATGCTGTACACTAAACCAAATTAGCCTACCGGCAGGTTTAATTTTACGCGATTTCGCTTTAACGCGGCTTGAAAATTTACAACACATATCGAATTTAAGCCATAATTTTCGGTTTAACGCCATTTGCCACGGACGATCCGGGGCCGCACATATCTTCTGTTGGAGTCTCGCAGAAAGTGACGTCACTCTCACGCCATTGGTCACTGGATGGATTGCTTACGTTAGTAATAAAATCACGAGGATTATTTAGTTTCCTCTTTAACAGCATTGGCTTTTCTTAACAAAATGAGTAAGAAACGTAAATCTACATCAATGAGTGCAATTCAAATGAAAAATTGGCGAAAGACAAGAAGTATTGAAGAGAAATTAGACTAATAAGCCGACTTGAAAAAGTTGAACGAATTGTTGACATATGCCATAATGTTAGACCCGCTCATGGTAACATACGTACAACTGGTGGTAATGCTGATAGAAGTAAAGAAAGTGCTATGCGTTTAGAGAACATTAGCGCCAAAGAACTGAAACAGGGCGTGTTTGTGACAAAAGCCTACCACGGTCCTATAGGAATGAACCGTACCAAACACTACGGGTGTTAGTTGCTTAGATTTTCGCTGCTTTAGAAAGAAAGAAATATATTCTACAGAAATGTGTGTATACTGTACAGAAATGTATATATGCTGTATATAAGTACATATATAACCTACAGGTCCCTATGTCCCCTATTGGCATAGTCATACACTATATAAGATGAAGTAAATCCCCTACCCCCAGGAAATACTCCGTTTTAAATGGGAATTTTGTGTTCGATTTGTGCGATGTTTTTCAGGAATGTAACCCTGGCGCAAAACGAGACGCACACACACACACACACACACACACACACACGGTAAATTAGGTTTGATAACAACACAACCTACACTTATTCCTGGTAATCTGCTCAGTTTTCACTAACCACAGAATACTGGATTGCATCACCGTCTCTGTTTGCTAGTTGGGTACCAAATTTTCCAAAAAGTCTGCTACTTCGAAGTTTTAGGTTCCACTAAATTGTGACATCCGAGAAGAAACCCAGTCCTTACCCACAGCTGCGAGAAACTGCAAACTAAAATTAGTACGATAATAATATGTAGGGGATTGAGATAGAAGAGGAACGTAGCACGCATAGATACACAAGAAATGTCAAAATACTGAAGTTACCTACGTATTTGAAGACAGTCCAGGGGCGGGAACTTCTTAATCGGTTCAGCGAAGATTGCGATATTTAATGTTCACGCAGCGGTGCTGCTGAATACTGAAGTCTCTTGGGATTTTACACTCCAGTTGTTGGACCGACACCTCAATTTAACCAACAACACAGCGTCATACGCCAGAGGGCCTAAGTCATCGGATTATCAGCTTCTGAAGAGGGACTGTGCTGTATACAGTTAAGTTGTAAATGGGCAAAATATTAGAAAAAAACAATACGCAACACAGTATACTGTAAGTAAAAATAGACACAAGAGAAGCAACAAGTGAAGAGAAAATTGGAGCCCGCAGTAAAATTGATATTATTATAGGTATGCATTTAGTTCCCATTATAAGTGGGTCCCTGTCACCACAGTATGGCGCCTACTCAGGTTGCGGACGGAGGAACGGCCTCCACTATGGAGGGCAGAAGCGAATAAATTGAAGAAGTAGATGCGGACCGCCGACAAAGGGTGGTCCTTCAGCTTGGGGATGGGCTAGGTGCTAACAACTCCTCACCGTAAAAAAGTATCATGTTACGAACCATGAACTGGTGCCTCGGAAAAGGACTGATCTTTTGGTACAACCTAAGCAATGGAAAGGGGATATCTAACTCGGTACTTGGAAGCCCGTATAGGGCAGATTCCCTTACAACACAGTCAAGGAAATAGCAATATATAAATTAGATTTATTGGGTGTACAGGAAGTTACGTGGGACAAGGAGGGGACTATAATAGCAGGGTATTATATTTTTTCTATGGAAAAGGAAAATAAAATCATCAACTGGGAAAAGGATTTTTTTGTACACTACAGAATAGTATAAGCAGTAAAGAGAGTGGTTTGTTACTGACAGGCTATCATATATAGTTTTGAAAGGTCTCTGGTGTAAAATCACCGTTGTGAATGTGCATGCACCCAGTCAGGAGAAAAGTGGTGATTCAAAATATAGTTTTTATGATGAATTAGAGATTTTCGATAATTTTCCTAGGTATAATATGAAAAAAATTTGGGATTTTAATGCAAAATTGGGGAAGGAGTATACTTTGAAATCGACAATTGGGAATGAGAGTCTACATCAGGATAGTAATGATAATGGTGATAGAATAGTAAAACTTGCACATCAGAAAATGTAGTTCTTAAGACCACGATTTTCCCGCACCTACACATTCGTAAATACACCTGGACGTCTCTTGATGGGAAGATTCACAACCAGATTGACCACTTATTGATAGAAGATAGCATTTTGAATATACTCGATGTGCGATCTTTCCGCGGAGCTGACTGTGATACTAATCACTATCTCGTGGTTGCAAAAGTGAGGGAAAGAATGAATCTCAGGAAGCTAATGAGCTAAAGGTGAGGAAAACGAATCAGATTAAGAACTCAAAGAGGTTTGTAGCTTTGGAGGAATTTAGTGATAGTGAGGACTTAAACTTGGCTTAGGAGAACATTAAAGGGAATATCAAAACTTCAGCTAAAGAGAGTCTAGATCTGTGCGAAATGAAGCAATATAAACCATGGTGAACTGACGAATGTTTATGTTTTAAGAACAAAGGAAGTAGGCTAAAATGCTATGGTTACAGGATCCAAAACAAAGTAATGTACATAATCTAAACAATGTAAGAAGTGATGTTAGTAGACATTTCATGAATAAAAAGAAGGAATATCTGGAAGATAAAATTGATGAACTGGAAACTAAGAGAAGGTAAAATATATCAGAGATATTTAGAAGGGCATTAGGAATTTTAATACGAGTTACCAGCCCAGAAGTAACACAGTAAAGGATGAAGAGGGTGATTTGGTTAGACTCTCACAGTATCTTCGCTGGGTGAAAGAACTGTTGCTCTCAGCTGTTCAATGTCCATAGGGTTAGTAATATCAGGCTGACGTACATACAGCAGAACCACTACTGCTGAGCCGAGTGCCTTTGAAGTTCAGATGGCTATTGGAAAGCTAAAAAGACACAAATCAGCAGGTTTTGATCAAATCCCAGCAGAAGTGGTTAAAGTAGAACGGTAGAACAATTTGACCTGAGATCACACAAACTCATTAATTCTGTATGGAGTGAGGATGAATTACCTGAGGAGTGAAAGGAGTTCATCACTGTGCGTATCTATAGGAAGGGCGATAAAACAGACTGGAGTTATTACAAGGGCATATCACTTTTGCCAACTACGTACAAAATTTTATCCAAGATCCTGATGTCAACGTTTAATCCGTAAGCAGATGAAATTATTGGAGGCAAGCAGTTCGGATTTCGACGCAACAGGTCAACTACTGATCATATATTCTGCACTGGTCAAATACTTGAGAAAAAATGGGAATACACCGAAGAAATGCATCAGCTATTTACAGACTTCAAGAAACCTTACGATTCAGTAAGGAGACAGGTCTTGTATAATATTCTCATTGAGTTTGGTATCCCTTGGAACTGGTAAGGATAATAAAAATGTGTTTGAATGAACCCAACAGCAGAGTCCGGGTAGACAAGCATTTGTCTCATATGTTTCCTCTTAGGAATGTTTTGAAACAAGGGGGTTGCTCTACTGACAATGCCTTTCAACTTCCCTTGAGAGTAAGCCACTAAGGGGGTTCAGGTAAACCAGAATGGCTTGAAATTAAAAGGTACACATCAGCTTCCGATTATGCTGGTGATGTTAACCTTTAGACGCCTAATGTCAACTACAGTGGTCGTACCGCATCGCTAACCTCTAAAGTTGCGTTTTATATATTTATTCAAAAAATATTTTAAACATGGTATATATTCTCCGTTTCCTTTTTCTTCAAAATGCAGTTTGTTTCATAATTCTAACGTATTTGGTTCCTGTATTATTCACATTTTATATACAGGTGTGCTAAAATTAAAAAAAAAAAACAATTCCGGCGCCAAAAGGTTAATATATCGGAAGAAAAGCACGGAAGCTTTGGTAGCAGATAGTAAGGAGGTTGGTCTTCTAGTAAATGCTGATAAAACTAAGTACATGGTTATGTCTCGAGATCAGAATGCACGATGTAATCACAATACGAAAACTGGCGGTAGTTTATGTGAAAGGTGGAAGAGTTTCAAAAGTTTGGGTACAACCTTAACATATCAAAATTCTATTAAGAAAGAAATTAAAATAGATCGACGTCAGGGCATGTTTACTAACAATCGTTGCAGAAAACCTTTTCTTCCAGTTCTCTATTCAAGAATATAAAGATTAAGATATACAGGACTATAATTTTGCCTGTTTTGCACGGCTGTGAAAATTGGTTGTTCCCAGTGAGGGAGAAATATAGGATTAGATGTTTGAGAATAGTGGGTTGAGAATATTTGCGCCTAAGAAGTACGAGATATGATGGGAGTGGAGAAAACTACATAACGTGGAGCTTAATGATCTATACTCCTCGCTCAATATTCTTCGTGTGATCAAATCCAGAATGGGGTGGGCGCGAAATGTAGCAAGTTTGGGGAAGGGCAGATGTGTATACAGAGATTTCATGGGGAAATCTGAGGGAAACAGACCACTTGGGAGACGCAGGTGTACATTTGAGGATAATATTAAGGTGCATCTTCATGAAGTAGGATGTGGGGGTGCGGGCTGGAGCCGTCTGGCTCAAAATAGGGACAGGTGGTGGGCACTTGTGAATGGGGTAATGAACCTTCCGGTTTAATACGACGGTGCTAATAAGTCCATAGCCCGACCGGGAAGGAAACAAGCTACAGCGACCAAAATCGGCATTTAATCAACATACTCCCCACGAAGCTCAATACACTTCTAAGTACATTGCCCTAACTTTTGCAAGCCACTTAAAAACAATTCAGAAGGTTGTCCTTCCAACCAGGTCTCCGCGGCAGAAATGACCTCCACGTCGGACGAAAAATGGTGAACGTTCAATTGTTTTTTCAGTCAAGGGAACAGGTAGTAGTCCGACGGGGCGAGATCCGGAGAATAAGGTGGATGATGAAGACAATGGAAGCCCAGGTAGGTCAACTTCTTCTGGGTTGCAAGTGCCCGGTGAGCCGGGGCATTGTCGTGCAAGAACAAGACCCCGTTGGTAACCTTCCCGCGGCATTTTTCCTTCAAAATGTACTTCAATTGCACCAGCAGAGATAATTAATACTCCGCGTTGATAGTTTGGCCCTTTGGAAGATAATCATTGAGGAGAATGCCGTCTTGATCCCAAAAAATCGAGGCGAGAAATTTTCCAGTGGATTTTTGCGCTCGGAATTTTTTGGGGCGGGGTGAGCCGCTATGCCGCCACTCCATTGATTGCTGCTTTGTCTCCGGGTCATAGTGATATAACCAGATTTCGTCCATGGTCACCATTCGCGACAGGAAAGCATTGGATCGCGACGAAAAAAATCCCAAACTTGCTCAGACGACTGGCACCGATGACGTTTATGATCCGCGTTCAGGCATTTCGGGACCCACTTCGCGGAGAACTTCCGCATGTCCAAATCTTCATGAATTATGGATTCAACCCGCTCACGTGAGATGCCCAGTTGCTCATCTATTGATTTAACCGAAATCCGCCGGTCTTCCAAGATTAGCTCGTGAATTTGATCAATAATCTCCGGGGTGGTCACTCTTCTGGGTCTTCCAGGACGAGGCGCATCACAGGTGGAAAAATCACCACGTTTAAACTAGGCCACCCAGTTTTTGATGGTGGCATACTGTGGCGCATGTTCCCCTCATGTTTCTGTGAGAACGGCGTGAATTTCTTTCGGCGCCTTGCCTTGCAGGAAAAAAAAACTTAATGACAGCTCGCGTCTCCATGTTGTTCAAATCGCGCGCGTCGCCTGACGTGCTTCCTTTCAGCCTCTGTAACAAGAAAATATTTGCAATTCGGCACATGAACAGACCCCTGTTTCCAACGACACTATCGATTCCGTCCAACAACATCGGTAAGTGGTTGGGCTAAGGACATATCAGCACCCCTTCGTAAAATATGGGGAATTTCTTGACAAGCTGAGAACCCGTTAGTTTCTCAAAGACTCTGCTCCATGGAGTAAGTAATTAAGTAACTATGAATGTATGTATTCAGTTCTGTGTATAACGAAACTTAATAGGATCCTCTCCCATGAACACTGTCTTTTTTACGGAATAGCCCCCGTCTCTCCGACAGATTTACTACACATTAATACTTATTTGGATACATTTCTTTATTTACCCACTTCACTCCGCACTCGTTTTTTACCCTCCACTCCATTCTGTAAGCATCAGAGTCAACAATGAAACTGTACGTGAGACTGAAACCGCATTTTAAAATGTTCTTTTGACCCTAAAACGGTGAACCGCGACAGTTCGATCGTAATAGTGACATGCTAGAAACACACACAAACACTGCACTACTGGCATTCGAATCCCAGCAAGAGTAGGAACTCTCTTTTCGCTGCCCTATCCAACGACTCAAGCTGCTCTCCAACGTGTATCAGAGGCGTTCGTTGCGAGAAGACAACCAGTCACTTTCACGCAGTGCAGACGTAAAGCACGCGTGCAGCAGGTCTCCATTAGGCAAATATACCGCACTGCCTTCATCACTGAAAACATTCAGAATTCCGTACTTTTAAAAAAGCAGTGTTAAAACACCTAAGGCATTCCTCTCAAATCACTACGCATTCTTTAAAACGTAGAGCAGGATGCATCCGTAACAAAAGCATTGGCCCCTAAATCGCTGCTTAAGAACCCAGTAAAATTCGATACCGGACACTTTACTGAAAGCTATCGAGCAATTCTAATTTTCAGTCCTACTCACCCCAGATGGACTACACTTACTTACGGCGATAAATGGAGTTTTCATCCCCATCAAACCTGCTTAGAGAGAAAAACCGAAAGCAAGCTTCGTGAACTGCAAATAACACCGCTGGGAATTCTGTGTACAGTTTTATACAGTACACCTTTACCAATCCCGTTCTACTTGAAGCCAATAATCAGACTTTACCAGGAGTTCAAAGAGGACCCGGATATGGAATGTAACACAGAAATGAGCGAGAGGTGGGTCGAAAGTAAAAGCTGTAAGCTCACAGGCGTGTGGTTAGGGATTCAGTCTTCTTTCTTTCCTCCCTCGCTCCTCCCCGTCCTTCTCTCATCACAACTTCCGTATCAATCCTCCTACTCATGCCGCGTACGGCCACTTGCACAGTCAACGCAAGCACAACAGCGATCTACACGCATTACTATAGGAATCCTGTATGTCACCCGGAAGGGGAACAGGCCTATATAAATCAATGAGCGAGGAAGCAACGTAAGAGCGGTGAAGATTACTTAATGCGAAAATACGTAATGTGTACAATTTATCAAATATTATCGAACTAACGCAATGCACCAAAATCCTTCTTCACCCAATAACATATCCTCGGCCATTCAAGAAACTTAGCACATTTTATGGAATTCGAACATAACGGCCATCACAACAGCCCGCCATTTGTTCCCACCCTGACCAAGATGAAACCAGTCCCAACTCTCCCAACCTGTTTAAAAGTTCTCCCACATAAGAACAGGTATTCCAAGGTAGTTCCTCCAGGTTTTCTCACAAGGCCCCGTATGCACTTCCTTCTCTTGTAGCCCATGCGTGCCACATACTGCGCCAATTTCATCCTCAACCTCAATACATGTTTTGAAACTCCTCAACGCGCAATTTTGCCTAACTTCTTATTACATTCCCCCGAATGGTCCAAATATTCTCCTCTGAACCAAGTTCTCGAATGCCCTCGGTGTGTCTTCTTACTTTCATGTGACAGTCAAGCTTGACACCCAAACAAATAGCAGCCATAATTATAGCTTCATACATTACATTTAGTATTTACGTTCTTATACAGAATAGGAAGACAAACGATTCTGAACCGACTGATCATACGAATTTGTCTGAATTTCATCCGCTTTTAACATCGTACATGCAGTTCTGATTTGTTGCTGTCATACAAAAAATGAACTTCAAGTGCCCAAGGGAGCCATTAGCTGCCTTTACGTTACGATACTGCCCTCCATTCTGCTGACAAAACATGAACACATTAGTCAAGCCCCGACACAGCGATCCCAGATATAGCGCCAACCTCGTTTAGCGCCCATGGAAGTCAGTGAGCAGAAATTACTTATTACCAGGAGGTGCTCATAAGTCCTTAGCCCGACCAGGAAGGAAACAAGCTACAGCGACCAAACTTGGCATTTATTCAACATACTGCCCGCGAAGCTCAATACACTTCTAAGCCCGTTGTTCTATCTTTCCCAAAACACTTACAAACAATTCAGAAGGTTCCCCGTCCAACCAGGTCTCCGCGGTAGCAATGACCTCCACGTCGGACGAATTGTTTTTAAATTTGAATCCTTGTTTGTTACAATCTGTCCTCCGACATTTAGTAACCGTTGTGTAGATAGCGCTAGAAACATGTAGGAGATACTTCCAGTGAAGTTCTCCCTTCTATTCTCAATCGCAAGGATTGATGTTGTCTGGTGAATGTTGCTGAGTTAGTTAACGATTAGTGACGAGGTCAGTAGGATACAGTCTCTTAGGTCTAAGAGTTCCGAATTGCTCTTGAAATAATGTATTTGCTAGGTTGTTGGGGTGAGTGTCGAGTCGTTTTCGGTATTTTGCACTGAATTTTCGTGCTTCTTGTTTGGCAGTTGGTATTTGTAGATCACTTTTGATTATAGTATTAGGAACACACCATGGAGCATCTGTTATTATGCGTAGCACTTTTGACTGGAATCGCTCTAGTATCTCTAGATTTGAGTTATTGTCTAGTTAGGCTGTGAGATCGT